>PR_CR_10_Liq_1_inCRDRAFT_1001437_pt1 | contig 13382 bp, 10 predicted proteins | sample PRCRCaboRojoPR_3_FD_10241 | JGI IMG/M metagenome (IMG submission 10241) | reverse complement strand
GTGCGGTCGTTGGACGCCTCCGCCACCAGCTGGACGAGCTGCGTGCGGGTGAAGGTCGGCTGCGCCTTGGCCGAGCGATAGATCTCGCGCAGAATCTGGCGCCGGCGCCCGGGATCGACCTCGTAGCGATAGTCGCGCAGCCCGCTTTCGCGCAGCAGCGTCTCCAATGGGTCCTGCGCCTGTTTGTGGGCCTCCTTGCCGGCGTCGGCCGCGAGCCTGACGACGATGTCACCGCCCGGTACGTCGGCGATGGCCGCCACATCGGGCAGCGCCTTCAGAAAGCCCTTCAGAGACTGGAAGCCGTAGTCACTGACATCAAAAGTGGGCGAGAGCTCGCGGCGCAGCGCGGGCACGATCTTGGCGCCCAGGATGCCGTCCGGCTCCCGCGCCAGTACGCGGCGCAGCGCCTTGCGGGCGCCGTTCAACTCGCGCCCGCCGGGGCCGCCCGCTTCCGTGGCGCCGTCTTCGGCATAGGTGCGGCGCAGCGCGGCGTAGGACACGAAGCGATCACACAAGGCCGCGAAGTCGTCGCTCACCGCATTGTCGGGGGCGACGCCCACCACCCGCTTGCCGCGGCGGCGCAGCGCCTTCAGCACGTGAATGAAGTCCCGGTCCCCGGAGACGAGCACGAAGGTGGAGATGGCCGGCAGCTCCCACATGGTCTCGATGGCATCCACGGCGAGCTTGACATCGACGGCGTTCTTCTGGCGCTTGGCGAGGACGTGCACCAGGTCGATGCCGAGGTTGTAGAGATCGAACTGGAATTGATTGATCTCGCGCAGACGCCAATCGGCGTAGGCCCGGGCGGAGACGACGTTGCCGTACTCCTCCGCCAGCGAAAAAATCAAACTGATATCCAGGTGCTCGGCCGTGGACTCATCGCCATAGGTATCGGCGATGCCGCGAACCAGGTTCTCGAAGTCGAACAACAAACAGACTTGGTCGTTGACCGTGGATGACATGCTGCATCTCCCAGCCGCTGTGAGTCCGATGCCCGGTCAATACCGGTGCATTCTTGGGTTATCGGCCGGGACAACAGCCCCGGCATTGGTCTGTACCCGAAGGGCACGAAGACAGATGAGCACCAGGTCGGACGCGCGGCACGCAGGTCCGGTTCCGCGCGCGCCCGCGATGGGCTCGCAGCCGCCGCAGTGGTGCGCTCAAGCAGGGGCCTAGGCGGCATGATGCGTTCTGCTGCCACACGCCCCGCCCCGGGGTGAGCCGGGCAGGGGAATGGGTGGGCGCGCGGGGGCACCGGGCAGATGCCGATCCCCGGCGGGGTCCGTAGCGCGGTGTGCTTGTGCATGCGTCCCAAAGCGTGGCGGCGCCGACTGCGGTGGGGGACAGGCAGGTCCGTTGGCCTGGACTCTGACCCCAGGCTAACGCGAGCACGGCGATGCCCGCAACGGAAAGTGTGCGCTGACGGCGCGACGCGGTGTCTGTCACCGCTGCGCCCGCGGTGCGTGATCGGACGCTCGCCGGCATGGCGCGGCGCCCGGACTGTCACCCCTGCGCCCGCGGTGCGTGATCGCCCTGGCAGGGTTGGTGGGGCTGCGACAGCGCCACCCGACCATCAGGGGCTGGCGCATGCGCCATGTGGGGTCAAGCCGGGCTGCACCGCCCCGGACCAGCTCGTTGCCCCGCCCCAGGGGCGCGGGCGAAAGGCGACTGTTGGCGGGGCCGGCCCCTGCTGCGCGATGCGCCGTTGGGCGGGGCTGGTTGCGGTGGGCGCCGCGGCGGGCAAGGCGCGGGCGCACTCAGGTGCAGTCGAGCAGCACCTTGAGCACGCCGGGCTCTGCGGCCCGGCGCAGGGCCGCCTCGGCGCGGGCGAGCGGCAGGCACGTATCGATGAGCGGTGTGGGGTCCACCAGCCCCTGGGCCAGGAGGCGCAGGGCCGCGGGGAAGGGCCCGCAGCGGGAGCCGACGACGCTGATCTCGTCCACCACCAGTCCCGCCAGGTCCACCGACACCTCCCCCGCATAGGTGCTCTTCAGCACCAGGGTGCCGCCGGCGCGCAGTGCACGCCGTGCGAGCGCCAGGCCACCGGGCGCACCGCTCGCCTCCACGGCCAGGTCGAAGCCCGCCGCCGGTACGTCGTCTTCGGCGAGCCAGGGGATGCCGACGTTCGCCAGCAGGGTGCGCTGGCGCGCGCGGCGGGCCACCACCGCCAGGTTGCAGCCGGTGAGGCGCAGCACCTGCGCGATGAGCTGCCCGAGCCGGCCCGCGCCCACCACCAGCACGCGGGTCTCGGGGCCGATGTGCACTTGCCGGGTGATCTGCAGGGCTGCCGCCAGCGGCTCAGTGAACACGGCGGCCTCGTCCGACACCCCGGCCGGCACCGGATGGAGGTTCTCAAGCGGCAGGGTCAGATACTCGGCGAAGGCGCCGTCATGGCCGCGGATGCCGAGCACGCTGCGCTGCTCGCAATGGCTGCGGCGACCGGCGCGGCAGGCGCTGCAGGTGCCGCAGACGACGTTGATCTCCCCGACCACCCGCTGCCCGACGCGCCCGGGCGCCTGGTCGGCTGCCGCGATCTCACCGACGAATTCGTGGCCCAGGATGCCGCGAAAGGGCACATAGCCCCGGAGGATCGCGAGGTCCGTGCCGCAGACGCCGGCGCGGCGCACACGCACCAGGGCCGCCCCGGGTCCAGGCCGGGGCAGCGGCGCATCGTCGTGGAGCCGGGGTACCCCGTCCTCCAGCCGCAGTCCCTTCATGGTGGTCTGCGGTGCGCGATGCGCGTTGTCGCCGGACTGCCGCGTCATCGTGTGCGGATCAGCGGGATACAGGGGGCGCCGCGCCCGGCACCGGCACGCCTGCGGCGGGCTGCTCCGCGGTGCGCGGTATGACCTGCGGCACCGGCAGGCGCGTGGTGGGGGCAGGTGGCAGCGCGCGCGGCGCAGTGGTTGCCGGCGCGGTGCGGAATGCATCTTGCTCAGCGGCCGCCGGCGAGTCGTCCATGGCCGCAAAGCGCGCGATCATGCGCCCGTCCGCATCCCGCAGNAGCAGGGATTGGGCGTCCACNCGGTAACTGTCCATTTGACCGAGCACCGCGAGATAGTCCTCCGCCTGGCGGTTGACCGCCGGCTCGCGGCAGCCGAAGCGGGTGCCCGCCAGGGGGCCTTCCAGGGCCAGAAAGCGCTCCTCGTCCCGCACGAAGCCGCCGCGATACTCGTCACAGGCGCGGCCGGACAGGCGGGTGGCGTTGTCGAAGCGCAGCGTGAACCTGGGCTCGGGCAGCGCCGGCACGATGGTGTCGTCGCGGTTGCGATAGGCGAGCAGCACCCAGATCCGGCGCTGAAGCGGCGACGTTTGCGGTCGCGTCAGGGTGAGCAGCGGCTGCCCGTCGGCATCGAGCAGCAGGAGTCCTGCATCCGCGCGGCGCAGCCGGGTCACCGCGGGCAGCAGCGCGAGCACCGTCTGCTCCTGGGCGCGCAGCGTCGGCGGACAATCACCGATGACGGAAGCCACGTGGGGCGAGAACAAGAGCCGGTCACCCTCCAGCCAATAACTGCCGCGCAGGGTGTCACAACCGGCATTGATGCGGAAGCCGTCGGCGTCGAAGGCCACGTAGCCGTGGCCGTCGCCGCTGGCGGCGGGCTTGAGGCCGAGCTCGGTGCGGTACGCCTCAAGCTGCCAGATCACTGAGCGAAGCAGGTCGGCGTGGCCTGGATCGTCGGCGTCCGTCATCGCTGCTGCCGACGGTGCCGCCGTCGGCGCGGCGGGGAGATTCCACGCACCGGGCACTTGCCCTTGCGCGGTGCCGGCGCCAGCCAAGGCGAGCAACGTCCACAAGACCACGGCGGTGCGCATCGCCGCGCTCGGGCCCAATTTGGCGCGCGCCGCGGCCGACCTCATGACCGGTGCGGCTTAAGCAGGGTGCGGGGGAGCATGTTCACTGGTCGTCGGGGCGGCGGCTCATGGCTCCGCCAGCTCGGCGAGCTGGGCGCGCAGGGTGCGGCTGCCGTTGAGGCTGATGCGCTCGCGATAGGCTTCATGGCCCGGCTTGCGCACCTCCACGTCGTACTCTCCCGGCGGCAGCATGACATCGAGCTTGGTGGAGCCGTAGGGCACGCCGTCGATGTAAACCTCGTCGTAGTATACGTTGGAGCGGACCGTGAGTCGGAAGCGCTCGGCCTCGGCAGCGGTCCCCGCGGTTGCCCCCACCGACGCCTCCGGCGTTGCTTCGGAAGGTATTGGGGAAGGTATTGGGGCAGGTATTGGGGCCGGGACCGGCTCGGCGACCTCGGGAGCGGGGAGCGGGGGCGTCGCGGCCGGCGCCGGTGCTGAGGCCGGCGTCGCGCTCGCGGGTGCCGCCGCCGCGGGCAGCTCGCCCCGGCACTGGGCTTGCGTCAAGCCCAGCAGGCGGCAGGCGTCGGCGAGGGTGGCCTCGGTGCGCAGCTTCGCGCTGAGCGTGACAAAGTATTCGCCCTGACCGCGGAAGCCGCTGTCGGTGATGGTCGCCTCCACCACCTGCGGCTCCACGCCGGCCGTCACCTGATGCTTTGCCACCGTCTCCGCCTCGGTGACCCGGTCCAACAGCTGTGCCGCGAAGCGGTCGCGCGCAACCCGCCGCGCCGTCTGCTCGCCACGCTCGATACAGCCGGCGATGGTCTCGTCCAGGGAGCATGAGATGGCGTTGGTCAAACGCTGCTCGCCGACGACGTTGATCTCCCGCAGCAGACGCTGCGCCCGCGCCCGGTCGAGGCCCGCGCTGAGCTTTGCGAGATCTGCCTCGCCGGCGCCGGTGGCGGCGCGCAGGCGCGACAGGCGCGCTTGCGCTGTGGCGATCGCCTCGCTCCCCGTCCTGAGCGCTGCGCCGTGTCGCTCCTGCGCCGCGGCCGCCTCGCGGTACTCCCGAAGCTCCGCCTCCAGGGATTGCTCGGGGTCCGCCACCACCCGCTCGAACTGCGCCTTCAGCGTCGCCAACGCCTTGCTGCGGCGCGCGGCGAGATCGTCCGTGGCGCCGACGAGCGCCTGCTGCTCGGCTTCCAGCCCCGCAAGACGCTGTTCTGCCTCCGCGAGGTCGGTGCGGACCGCTTCGACCTCCGCCTGCTTGGCAGCGATACTCTGCTGAAGCGCCGCCAGCTCCGCCGCCGTGACACGGGCGAGCGGCAGCCACAGCAGCGCCCCCAGAACGAGAACCCAGACCTTGCCGATCATGCTGCCGACGCGACCTCCGCCACTTCAGACACGAAGCGTTGCCACATGCCGGCATCCGCGACCAACGCCGGCGCCCCCGGCCCGAGCAACGCAGCCCACGGAAGCATAAGGCCAATTCCGCGCGCGGCGAGCGCCTGCCGGGTGCGCCCCCGACTTGCGGTTGTCATCCGGCGTTGAGCGGAAGCCGACGCATTGTCTACGCCGCAACCGGCGCCATCTCGATTCCCAGCACGCAGTCGCCGGCTCATTAGGGTTTGCCCTAATACGGGTTATCCCGTATAGTCGCCGCATCCTGTCAAACCGCGTCCGCCTCGTCAGCCAGCGTCCTCGGCTCCGCCGACGGCGACGGCGCCCACCGAGCGCGGCGCCTTTCTGAAGGTTATCAACATGATGAAGCTGCTGAGCCCGGCCCTGGCCGCGGCGCTGACCGTCTTTCTGTCGTCGCCGTCCTGCGCCGCGCATCCCGGTCAGGTCCAGACGGGCATCGCCTCGTACTATCACGACAGCCTGCATGGCAACCGCACCGCAAGCGGCCAGATCTACGACAAGAACAAGCTGAGCGCGGCGCACAAGACCCTGCCCCTCGGCAGCCGTGTACGGGTGACGGACAAGCGCACCGGTAAGAGCGTGGTGGTGCACGTCAACGACCGCGGGCCCTTCATCAAGGGTCGCATCATCGACCTGTCGCGCCGGGCGGCCCGGGAGCTCGGCATCATCCGGCGCGGCATCACACCGGTGCGGGTGGAGGTGCTGAGCGTCGCCGGGCGGCGCGGCGCCTGATGCCGGAGCCGCGGCGCGGAGCATGCTGTCCGCGCCGCTCGGTTCGGGCTGCCGGCGCAGCGGCAATTTCTGGGCAGGAGGCCAGCCAGCCTTGGGGCGGGCGCAGTGTTCCGGCCGCGTGCGTCGCTGCCCGGCGAGCAACGCGGCGAGCGGCTTACGGACTGATCGGGGGCGGCGCCACCGCAGCAGGCGGGCGGCGGGTGCCGTCGTCATCATCCGTCGCCGCCCAAATGACACCGCCGAGCGCGAAGGCGCCCAGGATGCCCAGGCCGATGGTGCGCTCGTCCAGTTGTGAAGTCGCCGATTGTTGGAGTACTTGCGCCTGCGGGCTTGCGGCGGCCTCCGCCGCTGCCCGCTCCAGGGAGCCGGATGCTGCGGCACGCAGGTCCTCGCAGGTGGAATCCGGTGTGAGCACGTGCAGGGCAGGCCCAAGCAGCTCAGCGCGACAGCCGTCGCGGAACGACAGGGTCGCTTTGCCGTCCTCCAGGACGAACAGCCGGTCGCCGCTGCTGAGCCGCATGCCCTCCGTTGCGGCTGTGAAATCACCGCCCTGGTCGAGCAGAACGGAGCCCGCTGTTTTGCTCAGCGTCGCCAACGTCTGATCCGCGCTCCCAGCGCCATGGCCGAGTGTGGCCATGCATAGGGTCACGGCGCCAACCACGCCTACCTGTATTTTGCTCGTTTCCAGCATCGCAGCACTCCGAAGCAACGGGGATGTCATGTGCCGTCAAGGTTACGGCGCTGCGGGNAATCAGAGAATCAGGCCGAGCGCAGACGATGCCGGATTATGGGTACAGGCCGACGAACCGGCGGCTGGCCAGGTTGATCGCGCAGGGAGACCCTGGGGAACAGCCGGATGGGCATGACTCGGCGTATGGCCATGACTGGCGGCCGCAAGCCTTGGCGGCGCCGGCGAAGCCGGGATGATCCGGCATCCCGGGTCCGCCTCAGCCCGCCCGTGTCGCACGGTGCAGGTAGTCGGCGGCGGCGCCCAGGCTCGCAAGCCTGGGATAGTCCTGCTCCGGAATGTCCACGCCGAGGCGCTTGTGCAGCGCGTTGATCCAGTTCAGCAAGTCCATGGAGTCCAGGTCGTAGGCCTCGCGCAGGTCGGCATCCGGCGGGATGGTCTCTTCGGCCAGGTCCGGTGCAACCTGTGTGAGCGCTTCCAGGGCGATGGCCTGAAGCGCTTCGCGTGACAGGCTGTTGCTCGTCATAGGGCTTGGGGCTCCTGCAGGTGTGCCGCAACCCGTGCCAGGAAGAGCGCGCCGCGATGGCCGTCGCTGTGGCGGTGGTCTGCGGCGAGGGTGGCGGTGACGACGGTGCGGGCCTGGACGCTTTGCTCCACCACCCAGGCGCGGGGCCGCGGGGTGCCGAAGCCGACGATGGCCACCTGCGGGGGGTAGATGACGCCATAGAGGCGATCGACGCCGCGCTCACCGAGGCTTGAGACGGTGACGGTCGGGTCCGACAGCTCGGCTGCCCTGAGCCCGCCGCTGCGCACCCGCGCCACCAGGTCCCGCAGTCGGGTCATCAGCGCATCCAGGTCGAGCTGGTCGGCATCGTGAATGGCGGGCGCCACCAGTCCGCCGCCGCGGATCGCGATCGCCGTGCCCACGTGAATGCCCGCCGCGGGCTCGAAGCGGCCGTCGCGGTCGAAGCCGTTCAGCTCCCGGAAGTCGTGTAGTGCCAGCGCCACGGCCTTGATGAACAGCACGCCCATGAGCAGGCGTTGGCCCGGCGGGCGCGCGGCATTGCGGCGGCGCAGCCAGTGCACGGCGTCGCTCAGGTCCAGGTCGTGGGCGAGATAGTAGTGCGGGATCTCGCGCTTTGCGCGGCTCATGGCCGCCGCGATGGCTTCGCGCATGGCGGCGAGGTCCGGTCTGGCGTGGGTCGGCTGGCGTGCCGGCGCAGGCGCTGTTTCAGGCTGCGGCGACGCGGCTTGTATGTCGGCGAGGATCACAGCGCCGCCCGGCCCGCTGCCGATGAGCGTGGCGAGGTCAATGCCCTGCTGCGCGGCCAGCCGCCGGGCGGCCGGGGACGCGCGCTGGTGGGTCGCTGCCGGTGTGGCGTCGGGCGGCGGGGGCGACTTCGCGGGGGGCTCCGGTTGGCTGCCGGATTGCGCTGGATGGTCCTTGAGCTTGTCGCCGGCTGCCGGACCGGAAGGGCCTTGGCGCTCGCTCGGGGGCGCCGCTGTCGTCCCGGACGCCTGCACAGTGGGTCCGGCCGGCTCCAGCTCCGCCATGGGCGCCCCCACCGGCACCTTGTCGCCGATGCCGATGAGCGGCCGGCCCATGACCGCATCCTGAAAGACCTCCACCTCGATGGCGCCCTTCTGGGTCTCGATGACGGCGATGGTGTCGCCCCTGGCGAGCCGCTCGCCGGGCTGCCGGGTCCACTCGATGAGCGTGCCCGCCTCCATGTCGGCGCCGAGGGAGGGCATGCGGAAGACCTGGGTCATCGCCCGAGCGTTGCCTTGGCTGCGGCGACGATGGCCGGCACTTGCGGCAGGGCGGCGTGCTCCAGGTGCCTGGGATAAGGGATGGGTACCTCGGCGCTGCACACCCGGCCGACCGGGGCGTCCAGCTCCCAGAACGCCTGCTCCATGATGCGCGCGCTCACCTCCGCTGCGAGGCTGCCGCTGCGCCAGCCCTCGTCGATGATGACGGCGCGGTGGGTTTTGGCGACCGAGGCCATGATGGTGGCGTCGTCCAGCGGGCGCAGGCTGCGCAGATCGATGACCTCGGCGGCAATGTCGTCAGCGGCCAGCTGCTCCGCGGCCTCCAGCGTCTTGAACAGGCAGCCGCCGTAAGTGATCAGGCTGACATCCGTGCCGTCGCGGCGCACTGCAGCCCCGGTGAGGGGCACGGCGTCGGCGTCGGCGGCGAGCTCGCCCGTGCGGTTGTAGAGCATGACGTGCTCGAACAGGATCACCGGGTCCGGGTCTTCCAGTGCGGTCCAGAGCATGCCGCGGGCGTCTTCGAGTGTTGCCGGCGCGGCCACCTTGAGCCCCGGCACATGGGCATACCAGGCCTCCAGGCTGTGAGAGTGCTGGGCCGCGAGTTGTTTGCCGGCGCCGGTGGCCATGCGGATCACCACGGGGACCTTGAGCTGCCCGCCGGACATGTGCCGCAGTGTGGCGGCGTTGTTCAGGATCTGATCCAGCGCCAGCAGGCTGAAGTTGACGGTCATGATCTCGACGATGGGCCGCATGCCGCCCACGGCGGCACCGATGCCCGCACCGGTGAAACCGCATTCGGACAGCGGCGTGTCGCGGATGCGCTCCGGGCCGTAGTCGTCGTAGAGACCCTTGGTCACCGCATAGCAGCCGCCGTAGCGGCCCACGTCCTCGCCCATGAGGAACACGCGCTCGTCGCGGTCCAGCGCCTCGCGAATGGCGGCGCGTACCGCCTCGCGGTAAGTGGTTTGGATCGCTTCGCCGCTCACGATGTCATGCCTCGCCCCGCGTCACGCACCCACAAACATCCCGGCTGAGGTCCTCCAGCGGCTCCCAGGCGCTGGACTCGGCGAAATCGACGGCCGCCGCCAGCTCCCGCTCGATCTCTGCATCCAGGCGCTCGGCGGTGTCGGCATCCAGCATCCCGGCCGCTTCCAGCCAATGCCGGAAGCGCAGGATCGGGCCCTTCCGCTTCCATGCCTCGACCTCCGCCTTGTCCCGGTAGAGCTGGGCATCGAACATGGAATGTGCGCGGAAGCGGTAGGTGCGGCACTCCAGGAAGCGCGGGCCGTCGCCGGCGCGGACTTCGGCGATGGCCTCCCGCGCCGCGGCCTCGATGGCGATGACGTTCATGCCGTCCAGCGCCGCCGAGGGAATCTGATAACAGGCGGCCTTGCGGGCGATGTCGGTCTCGGACTCGGAGCGCTCCAGCGCCGTGCCCATGGCGTAGCGGTTGTTCTCGCAGACGAAGAGCACCGGCAGCCGCCACAGGGCGGCGAGGTTCAGGCTCTCGTGGAAGGCGCCCTCGGCGGCGGCGCCTTCGCCGAAGAAGCAGGCCGTCACCTGATCCCGTCCCTGCATCCTGTCCGCCAGCGCCAGCCCCACCGCCAGCGGAATGCCACCGGCGACGATGGCGCTGCCGCCGTAGAAGCGCCGCTCGGCGTCGAACAGGTGCATGGAGCCGCCGCGCCCCCGGCTCACGCCGTCCTGCTTGCCGTACATCTCCGCCATCAGCCGGTCCATGGGCAGGCCGCGGGCCAGGGCATGGCCGTGCTCGCGGTAGGTGGCCACCACGGCGTCGGTGGGCGTTAGCGCCTGCATGACGCCCACGGCGACCGCCTCCTCGCCGCAGTACAGGTGCAGAAAGCCGCGGATCTTCTCCTCGGTGTAGAGCTCGGCGCAGCGCTCCTCGAAGGCGCGGATGCGCAGCATCTCCCGCAGCAGATGCAGGGCATGCTCGCGGCTCAGGTGCAGCTTGTGCGCCTGTGGCGTGCCGGATGTCGGCTCGGTCTGGCTCATGGCGCGTCGCTCGCAAGCATGGAGAGGTCGCCCTCCGGCAGCCCCAGCTCCCGGGCCCGCAGGAGCCGGCGCATGATCTTGCCGCTGCGGGTCTTGGGCAGGTTGGTGCGGAAGTCGATCTGCCGCGGGGCCACGGCGGGGCCGAGGCGCTTTCTGGCATGCGCCAGCAGGGCGCGGCGCAGGTCCTCGTCGGCGCTGACGCCGGGCTTCAGCGCCACCAGGGCCTTGACGATCTCGCCGGCGGTGGGCTCCGGGATGCCGATGGCGGCGGCCTCGGCCACGGCCTCATGCTCCAGCAGGGCGCTCTCCACCTCGAAGGGGCCGATGAGGTGGCCCGCGGATTTGATCATGTCGTCGGCGCGGCCGAGGAACCAGAAATACCCGTCGGCATCGCGCCTGGCGAGGTCGCCGGTGAGGTACCAGCCGCCGGCGAAGCACTTGGCGTAGCGCTCGGGCTCATGGAGATAGCCGCGGAACATGGAGGGCCACCCGGGCCGCAGGGCCAGCTCGCCCGGGGTGCCCGGCGTGTCGAGCAGGGTCACGGCGCCGGTTGCCTGGGCGTGGTGCACGATGGCCGCCTCGATGCCCGGCAGCGGCCGGCCCATGGACCCGGGCTTGATGGGCAGGCTGCGATAGTTGGCGAGCATGATGCCGCCGGTCTCGGTCTGCCACCAGTTGTCGTGGAAGGGCAGGCCGAGGACTTGCTCGGCCCAGACCACGGCCTCGGGGTTCAGCGGCTCGCCGACGCTCGCCGCGAAGCGCAGGCGCGAGAGATCGTAGTCGGCAAAGATGCCGGGGTCGTCCTTGTCTGCGAGCTTCATCAGCATGCGGATGGCGGTGGGCGCCGTGTACCAGACGGTGACGCGCTGGTCCTGAAGGATGCCGAGCCAGCGCGCCGGCTCCATCTCGGCCGCATCCACCACCATGGTGGCGCCCAGCACCAGCGGCGCGATGATGCCGTAGCTGGTGCCGGTGACCCAGCCCGGGTCCGCCGTGCACCAGTAGATGTCGTCCTGATGCAGGTCGAGCGCCAGCAGACCGGTGAGGCGGTGTACTACCACGGCCTCGTGCACATGCACCGCGCCCTTGGGCCGCCCCGTGGTGCCGCTGGTGAAGTGGAGCAGGGCCATGTCCTCGGGCGCCGTGTGCACCAGCCCGCCGCTGTCCGGGCAGTCCGCCAGGGCCCGCTCCAGGTCCAGGGTGCCGGGGGGCGGGTCGTCGCCGGCGTCCGTCAACAGCACATGCCGGAGTCCCGGCAGCTCGTTCCGCCAGGGGGCTACCTTGCGCCGATACCAGGCGGCGGTGGTCACCAGCACCCGGGCATCGCCGATCTCCATGCGCGAGCGCACGGGCCCGGGCCCGAAGGCGGAGAACAGCGGCGAGAAGACACGACCGGCCTTGAGGGTGCCCAGCGCCGCGACATAGAGGGCTGGAACGCGGCCCAGCAGGCTGAACACCCGCTCGCCGGGCGCCACGCCGAGGCGCTCCAGCAGGTGCGCGAAGCGGCTGGTCAGCGCGGCGAGCTCGCGGTAGCTGATGTCCCGCGGCGTCAGGTCTTTGGCGAGCCAGCGGATGGCAGTCTTGTCGGCGAGGCCGTCGTCCAGGTGCCGGTCCACGGCCTCGTGGGCGATGTTGAGCCCGCCGTCCGGCAGGCCGGTGAGCGCCGCGCGCGCGGCGTCCCAGGAGAAGCCGGCGCAGGCCCCGTCGTAATCCGCCAGATTCGGCGCGGGCCAGTCCGGGCGCTCGATCTTGTGGAGGGTCTTCCAGGCCAATTCGGCCCCCGCGGCGCGCGGCAGGCCAGACAAGCCCGCCATCCACTTGAAGCTAGGCCAGGTGATGGCAGGCGTCTACGGGGCTTCCCCCGAAATACCCGTGCGCGTCGCGCTCACCACAGTGTGTCAAGCAGCGGGCGCGCGAAGGCGCGCCCGTCAGCGCGGCGCCGCCAGCGTGCCGGCGAGGCCGCCGGGCGTCCCCAGCTCCGTTGCAAGGCCGAGCGCCAGGGCCTCGCTCGCATCGAGCCAGTCGATGCGCCCCGGTGGGGCGGCCGCCGCGCGCTCGGCGATGGTCTGTGCCTGCGGGATGCCGAGGCCGAGCAGGTAGCCCGTCTGCCGGACCACGGCGCCGCGGGTGCCGCCGTCGCCGCCCATGCGCGGCAGGCGTTGCAGGCCGAGGCGGGCCTGCGGCGCGATGAAGCGGAGCATGCCGCCGGCGAAGGCCTGGATGCAGGCCAGGGCGCAGTCGCCGGTGACCGCGGTGTCGAGGCCCCGGTGGCGGATCCAGCGGCCGAGCTTCTCCGCCTCGGCGAGGTCGGCACCGTTGGCGTCGATGACGAGCCCGGTGGCGCCGACGGCGCGCACGAGGTCCATCACGGCTTCTGCCCAGCCGGTGCCGATGTCGCCGCTGATGATGGTCCAGTGCGGACCGCGCCGGCCCGCGGCTTCAGTCTCCGCCTGGCAGTGCAGGCCCACTGCCGCGATGGCGTTGCGCGAGCCCGTCAGCTGGACCTCGAGCTGCCGGTCGCCGACGCTGATGCTTGCACGGTCGCCGGCCTTGAGCGCCGCCACCGCGTGCTCCGTCAGGCGCACCCGCTGCCCTGGTGACTGCTCGCCAAGGGCGATGAGGTTGCCGTCCACCGCGGCCCGGACCTCTCCCCAGGGTACGCGCAGGGTGCGCTGGCGGGCGAGCCGGCCCACCAGGAGCTCGGGCTTGCAATCCTCGTCGTAGCGCACCAGCGCGCGCAGGCCGTCTGGTCCGGCCGCGGAGCGGGCGCCGCGCGGGTCGGGCGCCCACTCGGCGGGTGCATTGCCGCTGGCGAGCGCCAAAAGGCAAGCGAGCGCGCAGCCGACGGCGGCGGCGCGTGCACCTGCGGGGTGCGTGGCGGCGAGGCGCCACGGGTGCTTGCTTGGCATGATGAATGGCTCGATGGCAGGCGCCCGCCGCCGATGCAGCACCGCCGTCGCGCGCT
>PR_CR_10_Liq_1_inCRDRAFT_1001436_pt1 | contig 13385 bp, 13 predicted proteins | sample PRCRCaboRojoPR_3_FD_10241 | JGI IMG/M metagenome (IMG submission 10241) | reverse complement strand
TTGATCCCTTCTCGCTCACAAAAGGCCTTCTTGCTTAGACCTGAACTGGCCTGCTCTGATAATAAGGCCTGCCATTTTTGTACGCGTAAATCTTGATCCATATCTTTAGGTTTTAACCAAAGGTAGAACCTCTATATAGCTCGGGCAAGACGTAGTTACTCGGACGCTTACGAATTAATACTGATGAACAGCAGCGGAAAGGTCATCAGCAAGCTTGCAGAAGAACGCTTCCTAATTGGCCGGTACCAGGTAGAAGTGCAGTTAAGCCAACTGCCATCCGGCACCTACCTTTATCAGCTTTATCTGGATCAAAGGCTGGCGGGAAGCCGGAAAATGGTAGTGGGCCGGTAAAAGCCCTATACTGAAAGCTATAATACTACCCTACTGCCTCTGCACCACCTCAAAAGTAGCGTAGCCCAAACAGGGCGTCCCTGATGGGGTGAACCCCTGCACCACAACTTCGTACACGCCCGGGCGGTCGGGAGCGATGACCGTGATGCGCTCCTCCGGCTGCCCGGAACTCAATTGCAGGTCAGGCTTCCAGCACAGCACAGGCCGAAAGTCAGGCAAGTGCCTTTTTCCTGAATCCACGACTTGTTCAAATGGTTGAGGAATAGCGTAAGCCTTAAAAGCCGTAAAGGCGACCTGTTCACTCCATTGATAGCCCGCAAAGTCGTCCGTTTGGGTCTTAATAGCCACAATTGCTTCCACGGTAAAGTCCCCGATGATGTAGTCGGAATGAAATATTTCAACGGCCTCTACCAGTGCCGGATCTATTTTCAGCAGCACTTCGATATCGTACACCGGGACATTATCCAGCAACACCAGCGGATGGTCCACCCATTCCTGGTCTTCCGGATTGAAAACACTAAGCCGGGTTGCACCGCCACTTTTCCGCAGCGTTACCCCCGTGGTGATTTCATTGAATACTTCCGCCATCGTCGGCACTTCGATGTAATCTGCCAAAACGATGCGGCGGTCAGGGCCCAAAATATTGGTGGAGGGCATACCGATAGGCTCCGGTTGGAATACGGGCGCGGTTGTAGGCGCAGGGTAAGCCCGGGTTAACTGCTGGTGGAGGTTCAACCCGGACAAAAGCTGATGAAGGCTGGAATCAAACCGCAGGGGGACCGCACTTATAGCCGGGAGATCGGTATCAAAATCATTGCGGATGAAGACCCTGTGATTGGCTTCAGGCGTCCCCACAAACACATCCTTTTGCTGCTGCATGGCCTGCAAACTCAGCGTAAATGCCCCTGCCTCGTCGGTCATCCCCATGTGGACCATAGGCTCCTGCTGCAGTACAGCTGCCGTTAGGGGTATACCGGAAGCCCGTTCTTCCTGTTCATTCTGAATAAAGCCACTGATAGTCAGCCCGCGGGTTTCCGGGAGCCATTCCAACTGCTTCCCATCGAAGACTGTGGGCGTTGCTGCCCATTCCTCAATGGCTCCATCACTGCCCGGGACTGGAAATACATAGGATTGGCAGTAGGGGTCCTGCGCACAGGAAGCTTGTAGCCACGCATTGCGGCGCATCACTTGCGGGGCGGGATGATTGCCCAACCCTTTTAAACGGACGGTTGCGGAAAGAGAAGCGGGCTGCTGCTCCGGGCTGCTGATGCTGAACGCCACCGGTTGGCGGGGCAGGACCTGCTTCTGAGCCAAACGAATACGGATCCGTTGCCCGGCATCATACCCCATCGCTCCCGCAGAATACAAGCGTGCTTCCTGCTCAATGACAGCCGGGGGCACTGCAATAATCCGTGCATTTTCAATGTAAGGATTGGCGATAACAAGCTGCTGGTAGTGGAAGCGATCGGAGGAAAAATTACGCATATACCGCGTATAGGCTTTTAAAAAGTAGTATTTGCCGGGTACATCTTCGGGAATGTAAATAGAGCCGGCGGTAGTGTTGTTCTTCAACAGGTGCTTTTGCTGGATAATCGCCTTTCCTGATTCATCAAAGACTTCCAGGTACAACACCTGGCTCATGGACCGTTTCAGCTCACCATCCAGAAAACACCAGGCTTTGAACCAGAGGGTCTCCCCTGCCAGGCACACATTGCGGTCGAGATGTACCACGACCTGCTCCTGCGGCAGCGACCTCCCCCCACAGGGCACCTGAGCGAGCAACGGAGACTTCCCCATAAATAATACACAGACAAACAATAGTATGGTGATGGACGGTTTCATAGGCTGTAATGCAATTGAGTAATAAAAATGCAGCAGTTTTAGTCTTGCCAAAAGCCCGGGCGATCTGTCGTACCGCCAAGTTTCCGGCAGTCAAAGCATTCATCATTGGCCAGTGCCCGGTCTCCCGCTTCGTCCTCATAAACATAAATAGGCCAATTGGCCGGGTGGATCAGCCCAATGAGGCCCAGGGACATATAATCCGGGCTGCAATAGGAAAATTCCAGTTCCAGTTCACTGGGATGGTCAATAAAAACCCTTCGCTCGTCCTGCCCGGCTACCATGAAGAAGCCCAAAACGGTTTCGTCCGGGTCGGCAACATTGAAAACATTGCCCCGGATCTGAAACGGCTGACTGTTGTACAGCGATTCCTGGTTTTCAATCTGCTGCTGCAGGTTGCTCCAAAAGGTGAAAGCTTCCGCACTCAGTGAAAACTGCCGGACCAGCAGGCTGTATCGGATGGAAAGTTCCCGCTGATCCGCTCTCGCAAAGTGCAGGGGCAATTGCTCCACAACGGGCTGGGAAAGCATAGCTGTATTGAAGGTAAAGACCTCATTGATCTGATCGGTCCGCCAACAGGTCTGCAGCTCAGTGGGATCCGGATAGGGCTGAAAACCGCCAGCATACAGGTAGTTGATCGTGAAATCAGCCTGATATTTGTAGGTGGCTTGCAGGGACCACATCAAATAGTTCTCCGGCTGCCCGGCGGGTTCTGTCGTGACGTGGAACTGATAGCCAGGCACTTCTGGTTCTTCTATGCTCAGGTACTGGTATTCCAAATCTGCTCCTACCGAATCGATGGCAACCGGCTCGGGCATCATCTGATAGTCTGATTCATACTGCCGGCCGTTTGGCAACTGAATGCTGATTTTGTAGCTTTCGCCCGGTATGCCCTGAATGCCACCCGGTGATGTGCGGTATTGCCCGGGTTCTATTTCCGTCAGGACTTCCTGCTCGCCACTCTCCGCCAGGATCGTGACCACCGCCTCCCCTACTGCTTCCTGATCACTGTCCAGTATCCCCGAAGAGCGGGTCAGGTTTACGGTGTAAGGCCCCGGCAGGCTCGTAATGCCTCCATCCACGATCAGCACCGGGTCGAAATCCTCCAGCTCCGGGAGGAAGCTTTCCTCGCATGACGTAGTCAAAAAAGCGGCAAACACCAGCAGGCACAGCCCAAACCGGCACCGTCTGTTGGCTGCTCTAGTTGTCATAATTTCCGAATTTGAACTGGTAACTAATGGAGACGATGGGGTTCGCAAAAATCGACAGCCGGTATCCTCTCAGGTTATTGTTGTTGTACCGGAAGTATTCGTTGTACACATTATCCCGCCCCAGCAGGTTGTACACCGAAACGACCCAGGCACTGTGCAGGAGCTTCTCCTTCTTTAGGTTGCCCTCGAATTTAACCGAGAGGTCTACCCGGAAATAGTCTGGGATGCGGTAACGGTTGCGCTCACTGAAGTTGATGATCCGGAAGCCGCCCTGTGTGTAGGTATTCGTCGGGTACGTGATGGGGCGCCCCGATTGGTAAACCATATTGGCAGACAAACTAAACCGGCGGATAAATTTGTAATTGAGCACTACATTGGCCACATGCGGGCGGTCGAAGTTACTGGGGTAGCGCCTTCCGAAGTTGATGGAGCTGGCATCGTCCTCCCCCCGGACTAAAACCCGGGACCGGGAATAGGTGTAATTGACCCAGCCGTTTAAGCGGCCCCGTGGTTTCTTAAAGGTCAGCTCCAACCCCCAGGCATCCAAATCCCCCTGCAGGATATCCCGCTCCGGAAATTCATTGACCAGCAAATTTGCGCCGTCCCGGTATTCCACCAGCTCGCGGACCTGCTTGGTGTAGATCTCTGTGGACCAATTGTATTTCTTATCTGCAAAACTCCCATATAGCCCAAAGGAGGCTTGCTGCCCTGACATCGGCTCGGTATGGTAATCGATCAGCTTCCAGCGGTCTGTAGGCGCCAGGGCAATGGTGTTGGACAGCAGGAACAGGTATTGGTGCAGAGTGTTGTAGGATGCCTTCACAGAGAGGTTGGGCAGGATGGAATACTTGAGCCCTACCCGGTAATCCAGATTATGATGGGTAACGATAGACTCCCCCTGCTGAAATTGCAGCGTGTCTGTCACCGTTTCTTCCGTGATGGTTGCGCCTTCCTGGTATTGGAACACCTCCTGTGGCCCCAGGTAATGGTACTGATTGTAGCGGAGTCCACCGGTCAGGGTGAGGCGTGCGGTAGGCTGCCACTCCTCACTTAAGTAAATCCCGGATTCGAGCCCCTTTTCCACCTCAAACTCGATGGACTCAATCAGGCTCCGGTCGCCGGAAGGGAGGAAGGTGCCCCGGTCATTATTGTACAGAATGGCGTTGGCACCAAAGGTCAGCTCGTGCCGGGGGTTGATACGCCAGGCCCAGTCCATACGAGCCTCCTGATGCAAAAGTTCGCTGTTCTGCCGGTAAGCCTCGAAGGGGATTCCCCGTTCTGCCACGCCAAGCTGCATCCGGCTGTTGATGACAGCGAGGTTCATATTGATCTTCTCATTGAAGAAGTGGTTCCACGACAGGGAGCCGCCCAGGTTGCTGTTGTCGAAATTAGTGGTGCCAGCGAAGTTGATGTCATCAAAGCTGTAGTATCCGAAGGCCTGAATCCTGCTTTTGGAAGACAGCTGCTGAGAAAACTTCACGATGCCATCTGCAAAGTTGACGCGGGTCCGGTTGAAGTCATCGTTCTGAATCCGCTTCAAAATCCAGTTGGAGTAGGTGGACCGGACCGCCACCATGATGGAGCTCTTCTCCTTCTGAACCGGCCCTTCGAACAAAATATTCCCGGTAATCGGGCTGATACCGCCCCGGACTTTGTATTTTTCCTTATCTCCTTCAAGGGCGGTGATATCGAAAATGGAAGCCAGCCGCCCGCCGAATTTGGCTGGAATATTGCTTTTGGAAATGGAGAACTCGCTAATCGCATCCGAGTTAAAGGCCGAGAAAAAGCCCAGCAAATGCGAGGTATTGTAAATGGGGACTTTGTCGATGTAGAACAGGTTCTGATCTGCCGGGCTGCCCCTAACGTTAAAGCCAGCAGTGCCTTCCCCCACAGACTGAACGCCCGCCAGCAGGCTCGCCACTTTCAGGATATCCTTTTCGCCAAGGACCAGGGGGATTTCCTCTATGCCTTTGGTGGTTAGCCGCTCGAAGCCCATCTTCGTGCTCTGTACCCCATCAAATTTATTAGAGGTCACCGTTACGCCTTTGAGCAGGTTGGTTTTGCCTTCAAGCCGAAAGTTATACGTCCCATCAGACAACAGGTTGAGCTTAAACTGTCCCTCCGTATGGTTGAGCTGACTTACGGTGAAGGTGTAGGTCCCCTTTTTCAGGACCAGCTCGTAAGCGCCGTTCTCGTCAGTGGCCACACCGGTGCCCAGCTCCTCAATCAAAATGGTAGCCCCAGGCAACGCCCCTTCGCCTGATAAGCTTTGGACTTCGCCCCGGAGGGTCACTTTTTGCTTTCCGGCCCCTTTCCTTACCTCACCAACCACAACGACCTGCCCAACGTACTGATTGGTCGTCTCCGCCAACTCCTGCGATCGATCGGGCAGGGTGTCAGCCGGGTCTGAGGGGGCCCCTACTTTGGGGTAAATCGCTGTTGACAACTCCGTAACAATCTCCACATCCCTGCTGATGAAGATATGCCCCATCCCATCGTGAGCAATACGGCACTGCTGCAGCCCGCTTTGCAAAAAGGACAGCAGAGGGACCTCGCCGGTCAGCTCCGGAGACTGAAAACCAGCAACATCCGCTTCCTTATAAAAAAGGCGTACCAGGTGGGCTTCCTCCACTTTACTGACAAACGCCGGCCAGTCCAGCCCATTGTAAGCGGGCCCTATAGCCCACTTCGCTTCCTGGCAAAGACAGGAAGCTCCAACCAGGCAAAAAATAAAAACGAGCAATTTAGAGCTTGGCATGGCAGAATTTAAGGAGTTGGACAAACTGGGCATCTGTTATTTTTTTCCATCCAGGCAACTGCTGTTTCATGTACTTCCGGACCTGAGATTTGTGGTCCGGAAAAGCGGACAGAAAGTCTTTGCGCCTGGCAATGTGGTGTACCTGCCCCTCCCTGAGCAGGTAAAAATCGTCCTTTAGGCTGGTATATTTGCCGTCAGGTTTGCTGCTGGAAGGGGCGGTAAGGACTTTTTGCTGATAGCGGTAAAAGGCCAGCTCCGCTTCGAATATTTTTTCGAGGTAGCCAGGGGTTTCTGTTCCGGGGAGGACGAGGCGTTGATTAACAAAGCGGTGAGCCCCAATGCGAAAGGAATCAAGCAGCAGGGGCGACACCACCGCCTTCTGGTAAGTACCGTTAGGCCGGTCATACTGAATGGCGAGCTGTTGCCGCTCCAGGTTGTACTTGAGCTTCGGGGCGGCATAAGGCCGGCCGGCCAGGTAAACCATGCCCGGCTGCCAGGCATCGGTGTGGAAATAGGGATGCCCTTCCGGCTTGAGGTTAACAGGCTGATAGGGCCTGCCGTTAATTAGCTGATCATCGGGCCCGTATTGCTGTTCCACGCAAGCTAAAAATTCATCAAGGGCTGTGCTTTGCCCCATGGTATTCGCCAGTGGCCATACCAAAATGGTCAGTAGTAGTACGCAGTAGTCCATCGACTAAAGGTATAAAAAAGCACAGGACTACTTAAAATGAGATTTTTTTTATTGGTTAGCCGGATGACAATCAGGTATTGCATGCGTTAAGCCGGCAACGGTTCCGGCAGGGCTTTTTTGAGCTGGTAAAAGATTCCGGCGCCCCCGTGCGACCAGATGGGTGCCCGCACTCCAATCCTAATCAGCCCCCGGTTGATCCAGAAGTTACAAGTACCGAAGGCATGGTAGTAACCCCGGGCCTCGTAGAAGTTGTCATTAGCCGTGTAGCCTTTGCCCGGCAGGTGGACAACCTTGCCATCTTTCTCCTCAAAGTAGCTGCAAATATAGTCGCACAGCTGCAGGTACTGCGCATTGCTCAGGTGAATGCGCTCCAGGCGTTTTTGGTCTTTGGGCAGTTCCGGGTGGGAAGTAATGTGCATGAGGGTAGGCGTAGGGATCAGCATGGCCCGTGACGCCACGCTGGGCTTCAGGTTGGCCCATTCGTCGACCTCCAGGTAAAACCCGCGGTCGCCCCAGCCGATGCCGAGGTAGCTGTTTTCGGTAAATGGTGTGTCGTAATGGCGGTCATCCAAGACCTTTTTCCAATTAAAGACCGAAGAAATGCTGGGCACAATATAGTCTACGTGCACCCCATTGGACACCACAAAGATTTCCACGTCCCGCCTGACATTCCGGAACCGCCGGTTGACGGGGATGGTGAAGCACAAGAGGCCGATGAGGCTGTACAGGGCGACGAAAAGAAGAAACCCTAATACCGCCCACCCCAAAATGGTCAGTACCACCATGGCTTGATATTTTTTGCAAAGAAAGGGGGAATTCTGATGTGCTGGGAGCGGGGGAGGCTAATTTTTTGTTAAGCTTTTGGCTTGAAGCGGCACCTGCAATCAAAAAGGAGACCAGTGGTGTCTGACAGCCTCATTCAGAGGGTAAATATTCCCGTTCAGCAATAAAAAGCCCCTTCCGTTGACAATTTTCTGACAAAACAGCTATATTTGGAAAACCGAATAACACTAAATTCGGTAAAAGCCTCAAACACCCCACAACTTTAAGTCATCACACGTTAATCAGTAGACGCTTTACAAGTTGTGGCAAACAGGTATGCACTTATGCCATCAGTCACACACAGGATTTATGTCTATTCTATGGCGGGTATCGTACTGTTAACAGCAGTTGTGCTCTCCTATTATGGCATATCCTATTACTCCACAAGCCTGGAAGAGCGGTTTTACCATACCGCTCATGACTACTTCAAGCCCAGCGGCATTTTTGGCCATGGTTTAGGGATTGTGGGTACATTGCTCATCTTCATCGGTGTTACCTCGTATATTTTCCGAAAGCGATACAAGTTTATGGCCCGCTGGGGGCGTCTCAAGCACTGGCTGGAGTTTCATATTTTCCTTTGCAGCCTTGGTCCTGTAATGATCCTGTTCCACACTGCATTCAAATTTGGAGGTATTGTCTCCATAGCTTTCTGGAGCATGGTTGCCGTAGTAGCCAGCGGGGTAGTCGGACGGTTCATTTACATACAAATCCCACGCTCCATAGAAGGGCAGGCACTTAATTTGGGCGAGGTCAAGGCATTAAAAACCAATATTGGTGCTTTCCTAAAAGACCATTACCACCTGGAAGAGCAGAGCTATGCGGTTATTCTTGAAGCTGTGAAAGTAAAGCCCTTTCAGGAAACGGGAAGTTTGGCTGGTAGTATTATTAATAAACACCGTGAAGACTACCACACGCTCCGTAAAGTCCGGCATTTGCTCAAGGAAAACCAATTATCACGTCCTGACATCCGAAAAATCACGAAGCTCGTCCGAAACGAAATCTCACTCAACAATAGGATTGAACAGTTGCACACTATGCAAAAGCTCTTCAAATACTGGCACGTGGCGCATTTGCCCTTTGCCCTGATCATGCTGGTAATTGTGCTGCTGCATATTGGTATCACGCTTGCTTTTGGCTATACCTGGATTTTATAACCATCAATTGCCGCAACTATGTTACTCGAACAAATCATCATCTATGGTGTCGTCCTGCTTTTCTGCGGGGTGATTGTGTTCGTGTATTTGCGAAAGCTAAAGCAGGCCTCTCAGGAAGTTGAGGCCAAAATTGAAGTAGCAAAGCAGGAAGGTATGCATGAGCCGGTCTCCCTACACCCCCGCATCGACCTCGACACCTGCATCAAAAGCGGTGCTTGTGTAACCGTATGCCCGGAGCAGGATATCCTTGGCATCCTAAATGGAGGAGGCACACTTATTAATGCCTCCAACTGTGTGGGCCACGGTGCCTGCTTTCATGCCTGCCCGGTAGAAGCTATATCCCTGGTCATCGGCACTGAGAAGCGCGGCGTCGACCTGCCTCATGTCAGCGAAACTTACGAAACGAATGTCCCTGGGATTTACATTGCCGGCGAGCTTGGTGGCATGGGGCTCATCAAGAACAGCGTGGAGCAGGGTATAATGGCCGTGGAAAACATCATGAAAAAGAGCTTTGAAAAACACGAGCAGGCCCTTGACCTGATAATCGTAGGAGCAGGTCCCGCCGGTATTTCTGCTTCTCTTACTGCAAAAAAACACGGGCTGAACTTTGTTACTCTTGAACAGGATACGCTTGGGGGCACCGTCTTCACTTTCCCTCGGTCCAAAATAGTGATGACCTCTCCTATGGACCTTCCCCTGTATGGTAAGGTTAAACTATTCGATACGAGCAAACAAGAGCTCCTGGATATTTGGAATGAGGCGCTTTCTAAAAACAGCCTCACCATCCGCGAGAAAACCAAAGTAGAGTCGATTGTACCAGAAAACAGTCACTTCAGGGTAAATACTCAATCTGGCGAAACGCTACTTACCCAAAATGTACTTCTCGCTATTGGGCGCAGAGGCACCCCCCGAAAGCTTGGCATCCCCGGAGAGGTCTCGGAGAAAGTAGCTTATCGACTGCTTGAACCAGAGCTAATCAGCGGAAAGAAAATCATAGTAGTGGGTGGGGGCGACTCAGCTATAGAATCGGCGCTGCTGCTAATGGACCAAAATGAGGTAACCCTTTCTTACAGAAAAGACAAGTTTAGCCGCCTCAAACCCAAAAACCGGGAAAAAATTCTGGCCGCGATCCAAAATAAGGAGCTTTCCATTCAGTACAACACCAACCTGACCGAAATAAAGCCACAACAGGTCAGCCTTTCTGACAGCATCACCGGCGCACAGCTGGAGTTAGAGAATGACCTCGTTTACATTTTTGCTGGTGGAGAACTGCCGGCGCAGTTCTTACAGAAAGCCGGCGTCAAAATCACAAAAAGATTTGGTTACACCATGAAAAAACATCGATGAGCGTATAAACAACCCAATTGCTGCCTGCAGGCAGCAGCACAATGAATACGAAACTACTGCATATCACCCTGATTTGGGGCATCACACTTAGCTCCTTAGCTGGTCTTCAGGCACAACTTTCGCCCGGAGCCCTGACCCGGTCGCATGCCGATCTGGAAGGGATCACCAATTGTACGCAGTGCCATACCTTGGGCAAAAAAGTCTCTAACGAAAAGTGCCTGGCCTGCCATGAAGAAATTGCAGTGCGGATCAGTCAGCAGCAAGGGTACCATGCAGCGCCCTCAGTACGTCAGCAAGAATGCGCCGAGTGCCACAGCGAGCACCATGGCCGCAATTTTGATATGGTCCGATTTGATGAAGATGCCTTTGACCACAGCCTGACGGGTTATGAACTCACGGGTGCGCATCAGCGCACAGACTGCCGGGCATGCCATCGTCCAGACTTCATCGATGATCCTGAATTGCGCCGCCGGGAAGATACCTACCTGGGACTCTCTCAGGGATGCGCCGAATGCCACGAGGATTATCACCAGGGTACCTTATCCAGTACAGAGTGTACACAATGCCATACCACAACGGCATTCACACCGGCAGAAAAATTTGACCACAACCATACGCTTTTCCCACTCAAAGGGCAGCACCAGCAAACCGATTGTGCCGCTTGTCACGAAGAAACAATCCTTAACGGGGAACCCTTTCAGGTTTTTACCGGACTGGAATTCCACAACTGCAATAGCTGCCACGAAGATGTCCACGAGCGCAACCTTGGCAGCAATTGTAAGGAGTGCCATAATGAACAATCCTTTACTTCCCGCTCTGAGCTAAAGCGTTTTAACCATAATCAGACCCCCTTCCCGCTTAAGGGAGCGCACCAGCAAACCGATTGTGCCGGGTGCCATGAACTGGACCGCTCTCCGGTGTCCCTCTTCCAGGATAAACTTGGAGTGGCAACCAATGCGTGCAATCAGTGCCATGAGGATGTACACGAGGACCGGTTCGGGACTGATTGCGCCGCCTGCCATAATGAAAGATCATTCAGTTCGGTGGATGAAGGTGAGTTCGACCACAGCCTCACCGCCTTCCACCTCAAAGGCAAGCACCAGGAAGTCGACTGCCGTGAATGCCATACCGGAAGCTTTATTGAGCCGGTACCGCACGAGGATTGTGCAGCTTGCCATGACGACTATCACGAGGGTACCTTCACGCCTCGGGAGCCCAATAGTGAGGAAAGGGACTGTCGCGAATGCCATTCAGAGGAAGGTTTTGACCTTACGATATATACTCTTGAAGCGCATAATCAAAGCCGCTTCCCATTGGATGGCGCCCACCTTGCTACACCTTGTTTTGCCTGTCATCTTCAGGAAGATCAATGGGTCTTCAGGAACCTTGGCGAGACCTGTGTTGACTGTCATAAAGATATCCACAGGGGGTTCATTGCAGAAACCTTCTATCCGGGTCAGGATTGCCAGGTCTGCCATTCCACCCAAAGCTGGGAGGGCAACCATTTTGACCACAGCCAAACCGGATTTGAGCTCACTGGCGCTCATGCCCGTCAGGGCTGTATGGATTGCCATACTGCTGATAAATCGAGTCTGAACAGATATGCCGGTTTTCAAAACACCTCTGGTGAATGCCAGGCTTGTCATGAAGGTGTACACAACAATCAGTTTGCCCAAAATGGCGAGACCGACTGTTTACGCTGCCATGGGTTCGAAAGCTGGAGTATCGAATTTTTCAACCACGATAACACCGAATTTCCTTTAGAAGGCCGGCATGCAGAGATCGATTGCCAGGATTGTCACAAACCCATTGGGAACGATGGAGTAACTTTTATTCAATATCAATTTAAAAGCTTCGAATGCGTAGACTGCCATCAATAATACCACTATTGCTTTGGTGGGGGCTTACGCTTCAGGCACAATCCCCTCACGGTCCTGAATTCAGGGTCAATTGCTCGGAATGCCACTCTTCTGATAGTTGGCGTATCGATGCTGACACACTTAGGTTTAACCATGACACCACTGCATTCCCTCTGGCTGGTCAACACCAATACACAGATTGCAAGGCATGCCACGAAACCCTGGTTTTTGAGGAAGCCCCCACACGATGTATGGATTGCCATACGGATATCCACCGGATGACCGTAGGCAACGACTGCGCCCGCTGCCATACTCCAGCCAACTGGCTCGTGGACAATATTACAGAACTCCACCAGGAAAATGGGTTTCCCCTTCTGGGTGCACACGCTTCCATTAGTTGTACAGACTGTCATACCTCCGCTACAACCCTGGAGTTCAACCGGATCGGAAATGACTGTATCAACTGCCATATCGATGACTTTAATGCAACCACGAACCCTAATCATCAAGATGCCGGATTTTCTACCGATTGTGCGGCATGCCACCGCCCGGATGCCTTTGATTGGGGAGGAGCTGACAATATAGACCACAGCTTTTTCCCGCTCACAGCAGGGCACGACATTTCGGATTGCACACAGTGCCATACGTCCGGAGATTTCTCCTCCACTTCACCCGAGTGTGTATCCTGCCATCTGAATGATTTTGAAAATACGCTGGAACCCCGTCATGAGCCTGCCGGCTTCTCCAATGACTGCACCCAATGCCATACTACTGATGTGGATTGGATGCCAGCCAATTACGCAGACCACGATGCATTACATTTTCCTATTTATTCCGGATCCCACGAAGGGGAATGGATGAAATGTACCGACTGCCACGACAACAGCAGTGACTATTCCTCTTTTACCTGTATCAACTGCCACATCAATCCTGAAACCGATGAGGAACACGACGAGGTTGGCGGCTACATTTATGAGAATACCGCATGCCTCGCCTGCCACCCTACCGGCGACGAGGACAACACTTTTAACCATAATGAATCAGGGTTCCCTTTGACTGGAGCACATATCACTACGGATTGTATACAGTGCCATTCAAATGGCTACGCAGGCACCCCCACAGATTGTGCCAGTTGCCATACCACCGAGTTCAATGCTACGGCCAACCCGGACCACAACGCCCTCGGCCTGTCCAGCGACTGTGCAGCCTGCCATACTACCCAGACCGGATGGAGCCCCGCTGCTTTTGATGGCCACGACAGCTACTATGCCCTCAATGGCGCTCATGCCGCTATCGCCAACGATTGTGCAGCTTGCCACAACGGCGATTACAACAATACGCCCAATACCTGCG
>PR_CR_10_Liq_1_inCRDRAFT_1001435_pt1 | contig 13393 bp, 12 predicted proteins | sample PRCRCaboRojoPR_3_FD_10241 | JGI IMG/M metagenome (IMG submission 10241) | reverse complement strand
TTTGGGATCTTAGAGAAGGTGTATTTACGTCGTTCTGGGCAAAAAGAAGCAAGTAAACACCCAATGAACGAAGTGAGCTGGGGTATGAGACTTCCAGCCCTCATGCTAGCTCTTACGTTGCTTGTGTTTGGGTTTATCAATGCTCCTATTCTTGAGGTCCTTCAATCTCTATTCCCAACCTGATGATGGTGCAATCTGAGTTCATACCAGTTTTGGCTGTGTTGGTTTCGCTCTTTGCGATTCCCTTGATTGCCTTGTCTTCAAATCGTCCTAATCTACGTGAAGCTTGGACCTTCATTGCCGCACTGATCAAATTTGGGCTCGTTGTTAGCTTAATCCCTGGAGCGTTACAAGGAGAAACGGTCGGGGGAGCACTATTTGAGATAGCGCCTGGTCTCCCCTTTGAGCTAGAAGCAGATCCTTTAGGAGTCTTTTTTGCGCTGATAGCCTCAGGTCTATGGATATTCACCAGTGCCTACAGTATTGGCTACATGCGTGGAAACAGTGAGGTCAAACAAACACGTTTTTTTGCTGCATTCGCCATGAGTCTTTCCTCTACGATTGGTGTTGCGTTCGCAGGGAACTTGTTTACGTTTATTGTTTTCTATGAAATCTTAACCCTTTCGACCTACCCTCTTGTCGTTCACAAAGAGAGTGACGCTGCAATCCAAGCCGCTAGAAAGTATCTCACATATACCCTTACAGCAGGGTTGTTGTTGGTTGCTGGAGCAGCATTACTCTACATGGAGACTGGAACCCTTGATTTTGAAGCAGGTGGACTTGCAGCGTTGACAACTAGTACACTATCAACAGGGAAACTTTGGGTCATTTTTATCCTGATGTTTATCGGGGTTGGAGTCAAGGCAGGTGTCATGCCATTACACAGTTGGCTCCCTTCCGCAATGGCTGCACCGACCCCTGTAAGCTCGCTTTTACATGCGGTTGCAGTCGTAAAATCAGGGGTTTTCGGGGTACTTCGAGTAAGTGGATTTGTGTTTGGCTTTGGTGTACTTCAGCAAATTGGGGCAGATGTGTTAATGATGGTCCTTTCCGCATTTACACTTACCGTAGCATCCTTTTTAGCATTTAAACAGGATAATTTAAAGCGGCGCCTTGCCTACTCCACAGTGGGTCATCTCTCGTACATTGTCCTAGGGGTATCCTTAATGACGATGTCGGGTGTGCTTGGATCCGTGTTGCATATCGCGGCTCATGCTACCATGAAAATCACCCTTTTCTTTTGTGCTGGTGCCATCTATGTGAATCTGCACAAAGATTCTATTTCTCAACTTGATGGCGCAGCTAAGGTGATGCCGTGGACATTCGCTGCGTTTACGATTGGAGCCATGGGGCTCACAGGAATTCCTCCTATCAATGGATTCTTCAGTAAATGGACCTTGGCGCTTGGCACGATCGAAGCCGCACAATGGATTCCGCTTGGTTTACTTATCCTGAGCGGGTTAATGAATGCTGGATACTTCTTTCCAATTGTTGCTAGAGCCTATTTTAAGCCTGGGGGACAGGATTTAGAAGGACATGGTGAGGCAAATCCTTGGATGGTTGTCCCACTCGTTTCTACGGCTTTGTTGTCGGTGATCTTTGGACTCTTTCCTAATGCATTTGTCCACATTCTTGATCTTGCTACGGTGATTATGGAACAAATATTTCACTCAGGAGGCTCCTTATGAAGAAGTGGTTAGTCATTGTACCTGTGGCCCTTGCGGTGGCTGCAGGAATCACAGGTGTTTTGATTGAATGGGTGTATTTATCTGACTATGCTAGTCACTGGTGGAACGAAATCCCAGCGTTTTATTTGCTGTATGGATTAGGAAGTGCTGCTATTACATTACTCATTGCCAAAGGGTTGCAAAGACTATTGGTTCAGTCTGAAAAAGGAGGGGAATCGTAATGGATCTTCAGGCGATTGCACTTTCTATGGTGAATCTTCCACCCTCAATCATTCTCGCGGGTGGCGCATTATTGATTCCACTATTACCCCGCTACTACAGAGCTGCATGGATGATGCTACTAAGCATACTGGGCCTGGCCTTTTTGTGGAGTCTCCCTGTTGTTCAAGCATCTGAATACTGTGTTGTGAGTGCATCCTATGGGAATTATAGCCTCATGCCTTATGTCTCAGATCCCCTTGGTCGATTGTTTGCCACGATTTTCCTCCTCGTCTTACTTACAGGTTCACTGTATGCTTGGTCTTTAGATGACCCAGGTGAAAGTCTTGGGACCATGTTATATGGGGCTGGTGCCGTAGGTGTTGTCTTGGCAGGTGACTATTTATCACTGTTTGTTTTCTGGGAACTCATGGCCATTGCATCTACCTGGCTCATTTGGTCTCGCAGGAGCGTCGATTCATCTGCTGTAGGGNTTCGATATTTGATTTACCATCTCCTTGGAGGTGGNTTCTTACTCATGGGGATTCTGTTTCAGGTCCATTCAACTGGTTCGATTCAGCTACAGCCCTTCACTGATGGACTCTCATGGGCGACCCTCCTGCAAGATATTGCTGCTAGCCCTACCACCACCCTTGGGCCGCTTTTCTTACTCCTTGGAGTTGGAATAAACGCCGCTGTTGTCCCGTTTCATGCATGGTTACCGGATGCCTATGCAAAAGCGTCATGGACAGGGTCCGTATTTATGAGTGCACTTACGACGAAATCTGCCATTTATGTGATGATTCGTCTATTTCCTGGGCTTGATATTCTTCTGGTTGCAGGCCTTGTGATGGCTATTTTTGGCACGATTTATGGACTTCTAAGTAATAATGTGAGACAGATCCTCTCCTATTCGATCATTGCACAACTAGGATACATGATGGCTGCTATTGGAGTAGGCTCAGAAATGGCTTTAAATGGAGCAGCAGCTCACGCATTCAGCCACATTTTGTATAAATCCTTGCTGTTTATGTGTGCAGGTGCCATGGCATTTTATGCAGGGCGGGCAACATTGATGGAGTGGGATCATTCTGACGATGGCCAAAATCATCCCTGGAAGCAACCCGATAAACCTCTCCCTTGGGCGTTGTTTGTTGTCTATATGGTAGGTGCACTCTCTATATCTGGCGTCCCTCTTTTGAGTGGATTTATCTCCAAACCAATGATTATCGAGTCCCTTGGCAAAGCACATCACGAGGCTGGAATGCTTGTCTTGATTGCGGCATCGATTGGTACCTTTTTACACACTGGACTAAAAATCCCCTATGCCATGTGGATTAAACCACGGCTTGATGCAGCTGTGCATGACAGTCAGCAGAAGGAAAAGGCATCCAATGGTTCCTCAAACGGACAAGATACGCGCCTCCCTATGAGTCAATGGATTGCGATGGGCGTCGGTGCAGGGCTTTGTCTTCTATTCGGAGTCATGCCTGAATTACTGTATGGATGGCTCCCTTATCCTGTGAAATTTTCTCCGTTTGAAGCGTACCCAATCTCAGAATCACTAATGACGCTTTCTGGTGGATTTTTTGCGTTTGTCCTGCTCAGAAAATGGATGTATCAACCGGGCTCAGTCTTGGATCTAGATCTCTTGTACCGTCATGGTGGACAACCTCTCAGAAGGCTTGTCGTTGATACCTCCTGGGCACTCTTTGGAGCCGTGGATGGTCTGGTACGGCAAGTTGCGAGTTCAATGACTCAGTGGTTCCGCGGAGCCGAAGGAACTGGACCCTCCAAAGCGCAACGCTTTAGGTTAGCTCAACCGTCTATCGAGTCAGCGATTGGATGGATTGTGGGTACGATGGTTATCGTAGGTATTATTCTACTACTGTAGAGTGTTTGTATACACCTAAAAGCGCATCAATGTCAGATTCCGTATATCCACGGATAGAGTGTTTCTGAACAACGCAATAATCAACGCTAGACCAACAACGGCTTCTGCTGCAGCAACCGATAACGCAAATAGCACCAGCATATGGCCTTCAATATTGCCATGGTACGAGCTAAAGGCTACTAGCGAGATATTTACCGCATTAAGCATTAACTCAATGCACATAAACAAAACAATCGCATTTCTACGCACCATCACACCAATCGCACCGATTGTAAAGAGTACAGCACTCAGAGCTATAAACCATTCTATAGAGATCATGCTCCTCCCTCCTCAACGCGATCCTCTGGTGCATGCTCAATCACATCTTGAGGCGTTCCATCTGCATGGGTAAACTCCGCAATCATCATCGCGCCAACTACCGCCGATGTGAGAAGGATTGCCGTCACTTGCAACGGGAGCAGGTAGTCCGTAAACATAACATCTCCTATGGCTTCAACGGTGCCAATAGCTTCTGCTTGACCTGATAATTCAGGCAAGAACCCAGCAAGACCAAGCAGGGAATAGACAACTTGTCCTAGTAACAAAGCACCGACCATGAAAGCTCCTATGAACCCAAAGCGAGTGTTTTTGATGATATTCTCTTCCTCCTCAACGTTTAGGAGCATGATGACAAACAAAAAGAGCACCATGATAGCTCCAGCGTAAACGATCACCTGAATAATGGCCAAAAATTGAGCCCGTAATAATAAATAGAGACCTGCCAGAGTCAGTAAATGAAGAACCATGAATAATGCGCTATTGACTGCGCTACGATTCAAAACCGTGCCAATGGATGTGGCGATGGCTAGCAGAGAGAGAAGAATGAAGGCGTAGATTTCCATGACGAGCATCAAAGGTACCCAATATCCAGCATCAACTCAACGGATAAACCATCCAATTGCGGCAGCACCTACGATCAAGCAATACCAACCGAAATGATGAAAGCTGTTTTGGTTAAGTAGCTTTACGAGTAAGGACAGAGAGGCTATACCTACAAGGAGTGACGTGACAAACCCTATCAGTAACAAGCCCAGTTGCCCGTCCATGACCAGCCCGTTCTCCAATTGAAGAAGGTCGATGACTTCAAGTAACGTGGCTCCACCAATGACAGGAATGACCATTAAGAAAGAAAACCTCGCCGCTTCCTCGCGTGGTAACCCAACCAAAAGACCGGCTGTAATGGTACTTCCAGCTCGACTTATACCTGGTAGAATCGCAAATGCTTGAAACACACCCATGATAAGTGCCTTTTGCCACGTTAACGTGGAGCGTCCGACTCGAATCCAACGTGTCAGTAAGAGCATGATCCCCGTGGTCATTAAGAATCCTCCAACCCATACTGGATCTTCAAACAAGGATTCCAACGGCTCCCGAAATCCAACACCAATAAACATGGCAGGAATCATGGAGAGAATGAGCCAACCCATCCATACCCAAGATGAGGGCTGTTCCAGCGATGTTCGACCCGAAATTGAAAATCCCTTGGCAATATTTGTAATGTCTTTTGCGTAGTACCACAGAATACTCCCAAGAGTCCCTGCATGGACCATGATTTCAAAGGTGACACCTGGTGAGGAGATGCCTAATATTTCTTGGGCTAGCACCAAGTGACCAGAGCTACTAATCGGAAGAAACTCAGCAATCCCTTGTAAAATACCCAGTAGTATAGCATCAAGAATGCTCATCGCACACAAAAACTCTTATCTTAAATCGTCTTAAAAGTACCAAACAACCAGTAGAATCAACGTATGAATTCCGAACTAGACCAATTAGAAGGCAAAATCAAGGACAAAAGCGCCTTCATTGATGACATTTATACAGAACTGAACAAGGTGATCGTGGGGCAGCGCTACATGATCGACCGATTATTGATTGGGCTTTTAGCCGATGGACATGTTCTCTTGGAGGGTGTCCCAGGCCTTGCTAAGACCTTAACCGTATCGTCCTTGGCACAAGTATTGAGCACAAAGTTTCAACGTATTCAGTTTACTCCTGATTTGCTACCCGCAGATTTGATAGGAACGATGATCTACAATCAAAAGTCTAGTGAGTTTACGGTGAAGAAAGGGCCCGTTTTCTCCAATATCATATTAGCGGATGAGATTAACCGATCTCCTGCAAAGGTTCAGAGTGCCTTATTGGAAGCGATGCAAGAGCTACAGGTCACCATTGGAGAAGAGACATTTCCGTTAGATGAACCATTTTTGGTGCTTGCTACACAAAACCCTGTCGAGCAAGAAGGAACCTATCCCCTACCGGAAGCGCAAGTGGACCGTTTCATGATGAAACTTCACATCGGGTATCCAAGCCAACAAGAGGAGCTCGAAATCATGCGTCGAATGTCCAAAACAGGGAAAAAAGAGGCTCTAAAATCTGTGACTAATGTGAAACAAATCATGGAAGCTCGCTCGCTCATTAATGAAATCTATATGGATGAGCGGGTAGAGAAATACATCATTGACCTAATCTTTGCCACTAGAGAGCCTGAAACGTATCCAGAACTTGCAGAACTCAAACCATGGATTCAATTTGGAGCCTCTCCTAGGGCAAGTATTAATTTGAATCTTGCTGCTAAAGCGCATGCCTTCATGAATCACAAACCTTTCGCAGATCCATCAGATGTACGCGAAATTGCCATTGATGTTCTTCGTCATAGAATTATCCCTTCATTTGAGGCAGAAGCTGAAGAGATTACTTCAGAAATCATCGTAGATAAAATCCTTAACGCTGTTCCTGTACCTTAATCTTTACTTTTAGATTGAATGTATTATATTTGACTATAGTATTAGTCATACCATTTAATCTATATCTATATGCAGGTTAGAACTGTAAAAAGAAAAGATATCTTTTCGAAACGCTCATCTAGGTCTAAATACAGCAAAGTTTATGAGTATTTAGATAAACTTGTGGAAGGTGGTGAGGCTGTTCAAGTAATATACGATGCAAAGAAAGAGCTAAACTCTATCCGCAATCTTGTATACAACTACAATGCAAAGCATGGAACCAAGGTGAAAAGCTTTAGCAATCCTGACGAAAAGACGATCTATTTTTATAAAGGCGCTATACAATAAAAAAGGCATCCCACGGTTCGTGAGACGCCTTTAGTAAATCTTGAAAAGGTCTCTATTTAAGACTCTTTCTCTTCTTCCGCTGCGGCTGAGGAATCACCCTCATCTGTAGCTTCTACTTCAGCAGATGATACTTCATCCTCCGCTTTGACCTCTTCTTCAGTAGCTTCATCTTTCTTTGCAGCTGCCTTCTTAGCGGTTGTTTTCTTTGCCTTTTTCGCAGGCTTTGACTCTTTCTCTTCGTCTGCCTTTTTAGCCTTAGCATCTGCTTTTTCTGCCTCTTCAAGCTCAGCAAGTTTATCTGCTAAACCAGACATCTCGCCTAGAGTTGCAGCCTCTACTTGATTATTCACTGAGCGTGTGGAAGGAGATTTCTCTTTCTTCGGCTTTGGCTTTGGCTTCGACTTGTCAAAGTCTTTGTCCAATTGAGATAACTCAAGCGTTTTTGAACTTCCATCAAACTCAAAGATCTTGGCTGTTAATTCGGAGCCTTCTTTGAATGCATTTGGAAGATTATCAAACTGCTCGGCTAGTCTATTCTTTCCGATAAACGCCTCGATACCAATCGGTAGATTGAGAAATAAGCCGTTTTCGGTAACCTTATAGATGGTTCCAGTAATCTCAGCACCTACGTTTAGTTCGTCAAGCGCTTTATCCCATGGATTTTCGAGTGTTTCTTTGTGAGATAACGAAATTTGACGCTTCTCAACATCAATTCTAGAAACAATCACTTCTAGCTCTTGTCCTTTGGAAACCACTTCGCTTGGATGATCAATCTTCTTCGTCCAGCTTAGATCAGTCACGTGAACGAGTCCATCAATTCCTGATTCAAGCTCCACAAATGCACCGAAGTTTGTCAAGTTACGGACAACTCCATTGTGCTTCGAACCGATTGGGAATCGATGATGTAGGTCCTCCCATGGATCGGAAACAAGTTGTTTGATTCCAAGTGAGATTTTACGCCCATCATCATCCACATTTAGGACAATACATTCAACAACCTGCCCCTTCTCAACAAGCTGAGATGGATGCTTGATGTGCTGAGTCCAAGACATTTCGGAGATGTGAATGAGTCCTTCAACGCCTTTTTCAAGTTCAACAAAGGCTCCATAATCTGCGATAGATACAACGCGACCNTGNACTTTAGACTCCTCTGGATACTTCACATGGATTTCATCCCATGGATGTGGTTGAAGCTGTTTTAATCCAAGAGAGACACGCTTCGACTTCGAATCAAAATCAATCACAACTACATTCAATTTTTGATCCAAGGACAGAATCTCATTTGGATGATCCACACGACCATGCGATAGATCGGTAATGTGAAGAAGTCCATCAACACCACCAAGGTCAATAAAGACCCCAAAGTCGGTGATATTTTTCACAGCTCCTTCAAGAACCTGACCTTTCTCAATTGTTTCGAGAATTTCTTGACGCTTGTCCTCAAGATCTGATTCAATAAGTGAGCGGTGAGAAACCACAACGTTTTCTGCTTGCATATTGAGTTTCACCACCTGTAATTCCATGGTTTTCTCAACATATGCATCAAAGTCACGTACAGGTCTCACATCAATCTGAGATCCAGGTAAGAAGGCATCAATTCCATAAAGATCCACAACCATCCCACCTTTGATACGGCGTTTAATGAATCCTTCAACAATCTCGCCCGTTTCGTGAGCCGCTTCGATTTTCTCCCATGCAAGAAGTATATCTGCTTTCTTTCTAGATAGGATAAGCTGACCTTCACGATCCTCCACTTTATCAAGGAAAACCTCAACTTCGTCACCTGGTGCGAGAGTTTCCAATAGACTCGCAGGGAATTCGTTGATTGGGACTATACCCTCAGATTTGAATCCGATATCTACAATGACATACTTGGGATCTACGGCCAAAACGACCCCTTTGACAATCTCTTTCTCCTCAATTCGGCTAAGTGTATTTTCATACATGGTGACTAATTCACCGAATTCCTCTTCGGTATAGTCATCAGAACTCGCCTTGAGTTGCTCAAATGTGTAGACAACGTCGCTTACGGACCCTGAAAAGTCAGGAAGTTTAAATTCTGGTTCTGAGTCAGTTGGCTCAGTGACCGCTTTTGGCTCTTCTGCAGCAGGAGCAGGAGCTTCTTCGGGAGCAGCTTCGGCCTTCACAGGCTCTTCGGCAGGAGCCTCAACAGTGGATTCAGCTGCAACTTCCTTGGCTGCGACCTCTTCTGCTGGGGATTCCTCTGCAGTTTCTTCCGTTTTCTTTGTGGCTTTTTTAGGAGCGGCTTTCTTAGGAGCCTTTTTCTCAGTAGATGCCTTTTTGGTTGCTGCTTTTTTGGCTGTCTCTTTTTTAGGCTTTGCTTTCTTGGCCTCTGAATTTTCAGTGCTTACTTCCTTGCTTTCTGTCTCTTTGCTTACTGTTGCACTGTCTTTTTGAGCTTCTGTTTCGTTGGACGCTGTCACGTCCTTCTCAGATGATGTCATGTAGTTAAAGGTTCATACCACATCAAGGCACTCGCCTGTGATGGGATAAGGGTTAATGGTTACACGTTCGTACTTCTTTGCTTCTACTTTCTATTTGCTATGTCGTATGTGACGTTTTGGATAAAATGTGTTGAATGCACAATGCAACTTGCTCTTCAAATGTCATCTGGTCTGTTTGTACCACAATCGCATCCTCAGCTTTGCGTAGTGGGTCATGCTCTCGAGAAGAATCTATTCTGTCGCGCTCCATAATATTTTGTAGCACCTCATCATAGGATACTTCTTGACCCATTTGATGCATTTCAGATGTTCTTCGTTCAGCGCGGACTTCTGCAGATGCTTGCAGGTAAAACTTTACTGCTGCATCAGGGAATACAGCTGAACCCAAATCACGCCCATCAGCAATGGACGCAAAAGAAGAAGCGTAATTCTTCATCAAACGATTCACATATTTGCGAACCAATGGGTTAGCAGCCACCTTACTGACACTACCAGATACTTGTTTTGAGCGAATGGCTGCCGTGCACTCTTCATCGTCTANGAACACTCGAAAATTTCCAGCGTCATANTTGAATGTGAGATTCATTTTATCCAAATTGTCAAATAACGAACTTGACTCTCCTGCCTTGATATATTGATAGGTAATGGCACGGTATAATGCACCCGAGTCTAGATACTGAAGATGTAGCTTGTCTGCTATCGCCTTCGCTGTAGAGCTTTTTCCGGATCCTGCCGGGCCGTCTAATACAATTATCATGACAGAATTATAATGGTAAGAACCTTTTGCGTTTTTTCAAAGATTCGGTTTGCAAGTGAATCAAAGTACTCCTAATTTACTGTACTGTAAGTAAACCGTGTCAGATACAAGATATGCCACAACATAAGTCCGCGATTAAACGATTAAGACAAAGCGAAAAACGCATGGCGCATAATCGCTCGCGTCGTTCTAAGCTACGTACACTCATCAAAAAAGTACTTGAATCTTCAAGTAAGAAAGAGGGTGAAGCAGCGCTATTGCCTGCTGTAGCATACCTAGATCGTATGGCTGTGAAGAACTTGCTTCACAAAAATAATGCTGCACGCAAGAAGTCACGTCTCACTAAACACGTGAACAGCCTATCATAAGGCATGACTGACGCTACCCCTTCGTCCGTCACTTACAACAAAGCTTTTTTAATTATTCTGGATGGGTATGGATGTACCCAAGACCCAGCTGTAAGTGCTATTTCAAAAGCACACACCCCTGTCATGGACCGTCTATTAAAGACTTGTCCACATGCCAAAGGTTCAGCAAGTGGTCCAGATGTTGGTTTACCAGTCGGTCAATTTGGTAATTCCGAGGTAGGCCATCTCAATATTGGAGCTGGTAGGATTGTAAGACAAGAATTATCTCGGATCGATCAATCCATTACTGAGGGTGATTTTTCATCGAATCCTGCCATTCAACTTGCGTTAGAAACTGCAAAATCGACGGGGAGGCTTCATATTTTTGGACTTCTTAGTGATGGCGGGGTACATGCGCATGTTCATCACCTTCATGCAATGATATCTCTTGCGCATGACCATCAAATTCCTAACGTGTTTGTACATGCCTTTACCGATGGTCGGGACACGTCTCCCTCTTCCGGAGTCGGCTTCTTGGATGACTTACAAACATTTATTGCTGATAAACCCGGTGTAGAGATAGCAAGCGTCGTTGGTCGCTATTACGCAATGGATCGTGACAAGCGATGGGAACGAACTGAAAAAGCGTATCGTGCCATGGTGAATGGGGACGCGATGATTCGATCCGCTTCATCGCTTTCATCAGACATAAAATCGCTCTACTCCGAGGGCATCACGGATGAATTTTTACCTCCTATTGTAGTCGGAGAATCCGAAAAGATGGTTAAAGAGAGTCGAATTCACCCCGACGATCCGATGGTGTGTATCAATTTTAGAGGGGATCGAGCTCGTCAACTTCTAAAAGGATTTTTTGGTTTCGAGGATGTGAACTTTCAAGGGACTGCTCCTGTGAAGCATCAAGGTCCCGTTATCACGTTTACAGCATATGACGAAAACTTTGCCCCCTACGTTCATGTTGCCTACCCCCCACAACACTTGACAAATACACTTGGCGAAGTGATTGCTGCTCATGGATTACGACAACTTCGAGTCGCTGAAACGGAAAAATATGCTCATGTAACCTATTTCATGAATGGTGGGATTGAAGAGCCCAATCCAGGGGAAGAAAGACTGCTTATTCCGAGCCCAAAAGTCGCAACCTATGACCTTCAGCCCGAAATGTCTGCCATTGAATTAACAGATCAACTCGTACCTAAAATAGAATCGGGTGACTTTGATTTGATTGTGCTGAATTATGCCAATCCCGACATGGTTGGACATACTGGTGATTTTGATGCAGCCGTTAAAGCCATAGAAACAGTGGACACTCAACTTGGACGGTGCCTAGATGCTGCATCTACACAAGGATATAGAACAGTCATTATTGCGGATCACGGTAATGCAGATGTGATGGTCAAACCCGATGGAAGTCCTCACACCGCTCACACAACCGCAGAAGTCCCTATTATTTTAGTGGAACCAGAAGTAGAAGCCCAGCAAAGTCGAAGAAAGACGCTTCAGAACGGCAAGCTCGCTGATATTGCCCCTACCCTTCTAGCTCTTATGGGGCTACCAAAGCCCAAAGAAATGACAGGGCATTCCTTGCTGAGTTGACAACGTCTATCTTTGTAACAAATTTCAGACGAAATAGTGTTGGATTTACATTCGGCACACCCTACTTTGGAATCAAACGATAGCTAGCAACATGCGTGTTATCATTATACTTCTTGTAACGGTAAAGAAGTGACGCTTCTACTAAACGAGGCGTACATAGCATACCTTAAAAAGCACAAAGCAATCGATTAAACATCGTACAACGTAGAAACGCAGTCAGTAATGGAAGGTAATTTTTCAAGCAAAGTAAGAGACGTTATTCAATTCAGCCGCGAAGAAGCACTTCGTTTGGGGCACGACTATATAGGGACAGAGCATCTCTTGCTCGGGATTGTTCGCCTAGGTGATGGTGTTGCGGTCAAAATTCTTAAGAATCTAGATTGTGATCTTGCCTCCCTGAAGCGCACCGTTGAAGAAACAGTACGTGGTACAGGTGGATCTGTAACAGTTGGTAACATTCCGCTGACCAAACAAGCCGAGAAGGTATTACGAATTACCTATCTAGAGGCTAAACTCTACAAGAGTGATACCATAGGTACCGAGCATCTATTGCTCTCTTTATTGCGAGACGAAGAAAATATTGCAGCCCAAATTCTGTTGCAGTTTGATGTGACTTATGATGGGGTGCGCGAAGAGCTTGATATGATCATTTCAGGCAAGGCTCGTGAAGAACATTCAGCAGATGAAAGCGATGATTCAGATGCCAGTAGCGGATCAAGTCGATCTGGCCGTGACAAGAAAGACAAATCCAAAACCCCTGTACTGGATAATTTTGGCAAGGATTTAACCGCTGCTGCTCAAGAAGGACGTCTTGATCCAATTATTGGTCGCGAAAAAGAGATTGAGCGCGTGGCACAAGTATTGAGTCGCCGTAAAAAGAATAACCCAGTACTGATTGGTGAACCTGGGGTTGGGAAGACGGCCATTGCTGAGGGATTGGCCACACGTATCGTAGAGAAAAAGGTGTCTCGAGTATTGTTCGATAAGCGTGTTGTTGCACTCGATTTAACCGCTCTTGTTGCAGGAACAAAGTATCGAGGTCAATTTGAAGAGAGGATGAAAGCTGTGATGACAGAGCTCGAAAAGCATCCGAATATTATCCTCTTTATAGATGAACTTCACACACTTGTAGGTGCTGGGGGTGCTTCTGGATCTTTGGACGCTTCAAATATGTTGAAACCTGCCCTCGCGCGAGGCGATATTCAAGCCATTGGGGCGACAACACTAAATGAGTATCGCCAGTACATAGAAAAGGATGGTGCCCTTGAGCGTCGCTTCCAGAAAATCATGGTGGAACCAACGACCGTAGAGCAAACGCAT
>PR_CR_10_Liq_1_inCRDRAFT_1001434_pt1 | contig 13401 bp, 10 predicted proteins | sample PRCRCaboRojoPR_3_FD_10241 | JGI IMG/M metagenome (IMG submission 10241) | reverse complement strand
TTCCCTTTTTTTGATAGTGGCTTCTTTGACGATGTGGTTGAAACACTCTCTATCCAAACTCCAAAGCAATGACTCCTCTTGAGAAATAATAGTGGCAGCTCTAGGAGTGTTGTATAGCAAAGCAAGTTCTCCAAAAACGTCTCCTTCTTGGTACTCTTTAACTAGTTTTTCTTCGCCTTCGATCTTTTTGTAGCACTTCAGATGGCCACTTTCCACTACAAACAGTTCGTTTCCGTCGTCTCCTTCGGAGATAACAGTTTCTGAAGGACTTGTTTTTCTTTCTTGCATTGCTTTGACTACTACTTGCTTTTCGTTTGCTGCTAAAGAGTTGAAAATAAACGACTGGTTAAGGATCTCAACTAGTTTTTGGGCTTGTTCTAAGGTTTTGGGGACTTCTTTCGGTTGGAAGTCTTCTTTTTTGTTCCACTCTCCGTAGGCTTCGGCTGAGATGGCAGAACGGTGTTGTTTTTTCTTGATTCTGCTTTGGAGTTCTTCTTCTTGGAGTTCTTCTTCTTCACTCTCAGTTTCTTCCCCTTCGGAGCCTGCTAGTTTGAGTCTAGCGTACTCTTGACGCAGCATTTTAAGTTCTTCTCTTTCTGAAAGTTGGGTGTTTATTCCTAGTTGCTTTTTAATCCAGTCAATCATAAAAGGCACAGGTTCTTCAGGTTTGGTTTCCAACAAAGCTTTGACTAAGTCAGTTAAAACAGGATTAAGGGTATTTGTGATGTAATCTTGGTACAGGTTACTCATATTATTACAACATTAGTTTAATTTCTAGGATTTGTTTTTCTTTGGATTCAATTGCTTGTCTGAGTTCTTCGATCAAACTGGGACTTGGGGGATCTTGGGCGCCAAAAATCTTATTTGTCTGGATTTCAAATATCCGGTTGCGTAGGACCTTGACTTCTCTTTCCAGTCTGCTAACTGAAGACCTAGACACAGGGATCCCTTGGTAAGTCCTCTGCATTTATTTATTTTAAAATTAAGAAATTAGCCTAAATAACTCTTGGCAGTTCATATGGTAAAAGTACCCCTCATTTTTGTCTTTTATTCTCAACAAAAACAAAGCAATTGCACAGAAAAGGTTCTCGTTCCCACTGTAAGCTTTCAGAGTTTCCCTTCCAGCTACAATGTCGTAGTGTGGCTCAACAGAGCTTTCAGGGTTCTTTTGGTAAAAACAGACTCTTTGAGGCTCATCGCTGTAAGGAGCAGGTTCTGGGTAACTCACAATAATGTCTTTCATCATGCTGAACTCGGAGTCAAGCACTGGGTTGGGGTTGTTGCAGTTGTTCAGTATTCTGAAAAATATGTTTGAAAGAATGTGAGCGTCAGTAGGACGCTTAGGAGTCCAGGAGTCTCCATAGTAACTGCCTCCTGCGTAAGAAGTATACCCTGCCAAACAACTACTCCTCACCAGTTCGTGTAGCCTTTGCAGAACGTAGCCTCTTGAAGAGTACCCTGGGACCTCAAAGTACTTCTCCAAAACTTTCCGTTGTTGGATTGTTTCTTTGAACTTAACTTTGAACAAAGCTTGTATTTGTCCGTATGAAGGCTGTCCTGAGATGGAGAAGCTTTTGGACTGCTCTAGGTCTTTTGTGTAGTTACACTGAATGCTGTCAGCTAGCACTTCAATGTCCCTTAGGTTGACTCTTTGATAGTTAAGCATTTCTTCAGGAGTCAAGTTAACTCCAATTGGGTCGTCAAAAGACCCTTCGAAAATGCACTTTTGTGGTTTGTCTTTGGTGATTTCGTGGAGTTGTCTGTTGAGACTTTGCAGGTTCTCAATGTGGTTTGCGATTATGTGGGGTAGAATATCTTTGGAGTACCACATTCTGATGTTCTGGATCCAAGTTCTAATTTTCGTTTGGAGGTTTTTGGACTGAATAAAGTTCTCTGCAATGTCGTCTCCAAAGTCGTATGGTCTGATGTTTTTAAAGTTGATTTGGGGTGTTTGGATGTTTGGTGTGTAAACAGGTTGTTGTTGTTGGATCCTTGTAACAGGTTCAGTCCACTGCCTCCTGGCAAAACCTTTGCTCGTGGTACTTTCTTGACTAGCACGTCTTAGAATGTCTTTGGACTTCCTAAGTGTGTTAGACCTTGTTTCGTCATAAAGGTGGTCCCTTGATAGGCTTTTTATGTTGAGGTCGTTTTGTTTGTACTTGTAAGCTACAAGCCCTGTTAGCAACACACAGATGAACGTTAGAATGGTCACTGAGTTTGTGTCTAGCACTGAAGTCTGTGAAGTCTCTACAAAAAGCAAGTCTGCACAAAGCAGCACTGAAACCAAGCCTAAGCTTACAAGCAAAAACATTAACTTTTCTTGGGTTTCTCTGAGTTGTTGTTTGTGAACAAAAGGATTTGGGGTCATTAAAGACTTCATTTTTATCGTTTAGTTAAGTGATGAAGCATTCTTACTAGTTTCTTTAACTGGAGCTTTTGAGCTTCCAGTTCCCCCTGTAGGTGGCTAATTCTGCTTTGAAGAGTGTCTAAGTCTGATTTGTGTTGATTTGAAAGGTAGTTGATTTCTAGTCTTAGTTGGTGGATTTCTTCTAAGTAGCCTCTGCAGATGCTCCTGAGAACACTTAGTTCACTGACTCCATCTAAAGAAAGTTCGCTGTCCCTCCTTTTTTGCATTGTTTCCATTGCTTTGGAAAACTCGTTTTGCAGTGCTTGGTTGTTTTGTTTGGTTTCTTCAAGTTGGGTTTTTGTTCCTTGGTGGGTTGTTAGGAGTTTTTCGTTTTGTCGAAGCAGAACTTTATTTTTGTTTTCGAAGTTTTGAACTTGCTCCTCGAGTTCCTCTATTTGAAGAATGCTTAAGTCAGTTTGGGTCTGAAACTCTTTGGACTTCTTGGGTGTTAGTTTTTCTTGGGCTTCTATTCTCCTAGTTTGTTCTTCGTAGAGTTCTTCTTGGCACTGATCTAATAACTTTCTTAGTTCGGAGTTCTTTCTTTCGTAACCTACAAGTTCAGCTGAGCGCTCGCATGGAGGAATAGTTCGGTTCTCCAGTTCTTCTATTCTGGATTTAAGTAAAGCCACTTCTTCACTGTGCTCTTTGTTAGTTTTGGTGAGGAGGCTTTCAGTTTCTTTCAAAGACTTGTAGATTTTGTTGTCTGGATTTGTGCATTTGGGAAAGTTCAGTTGCACAGTAGTTTCTTTAGGCAGTTGGGAGTTTTGTAGCCGAGTGAATTTTTCGTTGACTGCTTTGTTATCAGCTTCTAGTTTTTGGAAGCCTGTTTTGAGTTGTGAGTATTCGTTTCTTACCTTCTGGAGTTCTTGTGTTTTTAAGTTTACTTGGGTTTCCAGACTTAGGTTTTCTTCTTGTTGTGTTTTTAACTGGTTTTTTAGTTCTTTTAGGGAGTTTTTAAGGCTTTGATTAGTTTTTTCAAGTGAGTTTTTGTGGAGCTCTAGTTGTGAAGTGCTTAAAAGTGAATTAGAAGAGTGAGCTACTTCTAGTCTTGAGTGGAGCAAATTGTTTTCTTCTTGGAGTCTGTCTATTTGGCTTGTGAGTTCAGAAGTAGTTTGCAGGTTTGTTTCAGCTGCTGTCAAAAGTTCTTGCTGCAGTTCTTCTATGTGGAGTTTCATCTCTGTGTTTTCTTGGAAGTACTTGGAAAAGGTAGTTACGTCTGGAGGAGTCTCTTTTAAAAGTATTTTGTGGTTCTCTGTAAGAACGTCATGGAGTTCTTTGGCCATCTCAGTCATTTTCTTTTCAAGTTGTTTGCAGTTTACTCTTTCTCTGGTTACTTCAGATCTGAGTTCTCTCAACTCAGTAGAAGCTTGTTGGTTTGTGGCTGAGCTCAGTTGATTGTACTTTCTGAGGAGGCAGTCAAAGTCTTTGCTGCGTTTTATGTAAGTAGGCACTCTAATTTCTACTTGAGTTACTAACTGCTTTAGTTGCTCCTCGATCCTTTGGTACTGTCCTAAGTAGTATTGTGCTTCTTGTTTTAGTTTCTGGTTTTCTTTAATGAGTTGAGTTGTGTTTGAAAGCTCAGGCTGGGGTGGTATGCTTCTGAGTTCTGCAACCTGCTTTTCTAAGTTTCGGATGCATACTTCCTTTTCTCTTAACAGTTGTTCAAGTTGCTGTATAGGGGTGTTTTGGGCTTCCTGTTTCCAGTATCTTTTTTGGTCTTCCAGGTCTTGATTCTGGTTAATCAGAGACTTGGCTTCTTCTTCAAATTTACAAAAAGCTTCTGTGGAGATTTGGCTTAATCTAAGTAACTCTTTTAAAGTTGCCCGGTTAGTTTCCTGGGATTTGCGCTTTGAAGAAGCTTCCTGTTCAATTTTTGCTTCCAGCGTTTTAATGTTGCCTTTAAGCTCAGAAGTTTCAAAGTAAAGTTGTCTTTTCAAGTCTTCAATTGAACTGTGTTTATTTAAGAGTTCAAATTCTAATCTGTCAATATTTGAAACCAGAAGACTTACTTGTTCAGAAAAGTTTTGGTTCAGTTCGTGCTGTTCACCTATTTGCAACTCCAGAGACTCCTGCAGAAGCTGAGCAGAAGAGTACAGACTTTTGTAGTGCGACAACTCTTCAAGGTTCTTTTTTTGCTCTTCAACGGTGTAAGAAATGTGTTCTTTGTCGAAATTTTCTAGTGCGTTGGCTAGTTCTTCCATTTATTAAGAGTTAACTTAAAGTGGAACTGGCTTCTTCTGTGAGGCGTAGTCTTCGTAGAAGTGGTTCACCATGTCCCAGTCCACGATTTGAAAGAAGCTGTTGATGTAGCCAGGTCTATCCCACTTGTACTTAAGGTAGTAAGCGTGTTCCCAAATGTCATTTACAAAGAAGGGGTAACAAACCTCTCCGTCTACTCCCATCAGAGGGTTAATGTGGTCGTCAGTATTGATAATCACTAAATCTCCACTTTGGTTAACAGCTAACCAAGTCCACCCTGAGCCAAAGTTATCCCTTGACTTCACAAAAAACTCTTCTTTGAACTTTTCAAAACTTCCCCATTTGGCTTCAATCTTTTCCAAAAGAGCTCCTGAAGGCTTTGTAGAGTTCTTTTCGTTAGTCATCACCCACCAGTACAGAACATGGTTGTAATGACCTCCTGCGTGTCTCTGCAACATAAGGTCCTCTTTGGCCAAACTCAGTAACTCCAAAAGGCTTTTTCCTTGGTAGTTCTGATTCTTTGAAACGTGGTCTTTGAGCTTGGTTACGTAAGTCTGGTGGTGGTGATCGTGATGAGCTGAAAGCATTTCAGCAGTGATTTGAGGCTCTAAATAGTTGTAGGAGTAAGGAAGAGGCCTTAAGTCTGGGTTGTTGTTTTCAATGTTAGGTTGCCACTTAGCTTTTTCATTGGGTTGGTTGTTGGAACAATTGGCAAAGGAGTAATTAGCAATTCTAAAGGCTTCCTGGAAGTGCTTTAGTTGATCCGAGAGCCTTGAGTTTTTTGTTTCTTGAACTAGAGTTGGCTGTTGCTTGCTTTCAGTTCCCATGCAGCCTAGACCTAGAATAGCTGGAGCTCCGCACAACAAAACCCTTCGAATATTCATTATTTAGGCATTACTGTTCTGATAAATGGGCAACTTTAAATCTTCAGCAAAGTCAGAATCCCAGCGCATCGAGGATTCTATTCACACCAAAAAAGTTTACTGTCGAGGAAACAACGAATTCAAACAGTGCGGAGAAGAAGGCTACCCCTTGAAAAAAGAAAAAATAGTTGTCTGCATGGCATCTGGCCAAGCTCACAACTTAGCAGTGCTCGACTCTGGACAAGTGATTTCTTGGGGATCCAATAAGTACGGACAACTAGGAGCCAAGTCAACCAACTTCTTTGAAAACTTAATTCAGTATCAACCTTTTACCCTAGAAGTTAAGTTTTCCTTGCCAGTTAGAGTTAAACGTTTGGCTTGTGGAAACTGGCACTCAGCTTGTGTAACTCAGGACGGGCAACTCTACGCCTGGGGACTAGCTAGACAAGGACAACTTGGACTATGCCCCAATGGGCCCGGGCACTCTGTCTCAGACGACCACCTTTACTACTACCAAAATCCTACTTTAGTTGAGTTCTTCAGACACATCGGGGTAAGTTTTGTTGCTTGCGGAAGTAACTTCACTTTAGTTATAGGTCTGACAGGAGACTTGTTTAGTTTTGGGTGTGGAAAAGCAGGTGTTCTAGGGACAGGGACTTATGAAAACACCTACGTGCCTATGCAGATACCCAAACTCCAAGACAAAAACATAAGTAGAGTAGCGTGTGGGTGGAACCACTGTTTAGCTTTGTCGCGTGAAGGAGTGGTGTACGAATGGGGAAGTCCCTATTCAGAAATAGACTCTTCCATCCCCCCGAAACCCCAACCCAAAAAAGTAAAGGAGCTCTTAGGAGTCCAAGTCAAAGAAATCTCTTGTGGGGACTACCACAACGCAGTGCTGGCCAAAACACCTAATGCAGTGTTTACTTGGGGAGGAAATGGCTACGGACAACTGGGGTACGAAAGTCCAGAGAACCCTTACTTGTCTTTGACTCCCAGACCTGTTAACATTAAGTATGATATTGCAGCTGCTTCATGCGGAGGACTGTTCACAGTGATCAGACTCAAAAATGGAACAGTAATGGGGTTCGGAAGCAACAAGTACAAGCAACTCGGGGAATTTAAAGCAGAAGTCAGGAAGCCTATGGTGATTCTTGACGGAGAAAAAAACTCTGTTGCTCATGTAGTGTGTGGGCACTCCCACATTAGCTTCTTGACGAGGGACGAAGTCCAGCTTGGCGTGGAAAAGCAGTTTGAAGAAGAAATTGAAGACAAAGAAAACTTGGAAGAGCACAAACAGTGCACTTTGCTCAAGCCACAACCAGACACGGACATTGAGTTCATCACTGAACCTATTAACTATTAATGTACATAAAAATGGTTCCACCGAGAATTGAACTCGGATCGCTGGATTCAAAGTCCAGCGTGCTACCATTACACCATGGAACCTCATTACTTTCTGGTCTAACTATTATTTATACAGTACTTAAGAATTGACTTCTTGAAAGTTAGTGTGGCCTGTAGCTTTGTTATGCTCCAGTGCCTCCTTTTCGCCCTTGAGTCCTGTATAACAGGTTCCGCACATCAGACTGAAGTTAGCTACATCAGTGTACTGCTTCTTTTTCTGCAATTCTTGGGCTAAATCCAAAGCTCCTTCAAAAGCAGACTGGTCGTCTACAGAAAACACCGTTTCGTCAGTTGCTTCAGGTTCTTGCTCAGACTTGTTGCGCACCAACACGTCGTAATGGATCCCGTCGTAGATTACGTAAATCCTTTCAGTGTAGTTTTCTTCTTGACCAAAAAGGTCCATCCGGGCATTTTGGATAGAAACAGCAGCTATTTGTTTCTGGAAGTACTTAGACAGAATAGCCAGTTCAATAGCCCCGCCCCAAGAAGTTTCTTTCAGAATCCAGCTAACATACTCCTGAGGACTCTTGTCTAGATACGCTTCGTTGTAAGTAACTGGGTCGCTTTGCACAAACACTGCAATGATTTCGCGCAAGTGATTGCCTGAAGTTTTTTGCTTGTTTTCAGCAGCATAAGCAACTGAGTTGAAAAGACACGAGTTATCTGCAGGTATGATTCTTCGAATAATACTGCTGGACTGAGTAGACAGGGACTCTTGTTCTAGTTTGTCAAGAATAAGGGTCTCTCCAGAAGTGATTCCTATTGCTTTGAGGGTAGCTGAGTCTTGGGCTTCTAGTTGTTTAGGCGGGAACCCCCACTTGATAGCTTGGTTGTTGCAAGGAATACTTGTTTGCGAAGCTACGAGTTCTTTTAAACTTTTCAAAGTAGAGTTTTCGGAGCATGAAACAGTTTTATTTCCTTGAGGGCACCTTATTCTAATAGTTAGGTTGTTTGACATATTTATTGCTGACCAGATTATACTTAAATGATACAAGCAGTCATCTTGGTTCTAAAAAACCTAGACTTACAAAGCAACTTGCCTAACTTAAACTCACTCGTATCTAAAGGAGTCACAGGCAGATTGGTTTGGACTAAGTCAGGAAGTTTAGAATCAGCTTTGAACTTACACATGCAGGGACAAGTGCTTTCTAACTACTCAGTGGACATACCCCACACTTCAGTAGTTGCAGAGGAGGTGCTTGGCCTTATTCAAAACTCTAACTTAAGTTTGGTTTTACTAGACTGCTCGCAGCCAGGCACTACTGAGGTAGCTGAGTGGATTTGTGCTTTAGAAAACGTACACTTAAGCGTCGTTGTAAGTCATTGCAACTTTCCTGATTTCCCAAAAGTGCCCAAACAGTCTTTTAACTTCATGGAGTGTAAAGACATCTCTAGTGAAGTGTTTACAGAGCACTGTGCTGCTTATGTTGAGTACGAAAACAACTATACCCGAGTTGACTGGGTACAAAACTTAGGAGAAATGCTTTCAGAAGTAGGCGCGAACAGAGTAATCTTAGCCCACAACCACACCAAAGAGGTGTGTTTTAGACTGGGGATCTCTAAAAAGTATGGAGCTTGAACTCCCAACTAACTAGTTAAAAATGGTATGTGATTGGCCTATGCGTTTATAAGGTTTAGAAAATGGGAGTTCTGTTGTGTTGTTGTCCCAAAAGAGACAAAGAAACTGCTGCACCTCAGAAAGAAGAAGAAGGCCTAATTGAAAAAAGGATTTTTAAAGAAGAAGAAATAGAACAGTCCGTTCCCAACAACCACTGCTACTTATCTGACATCGACCAAGAACACAGTGACTGAGACTTAAAAGTGTTTAACTTAAATCTAATGAAATAATCTATTCTAGGAATGGCTCCAAAATATTGTAAATTTCAGACCATTTCTGCTTTAGTTTCTTTTTATGCAGAAGGGGTTTGAGGTTTTCCAGAATAATTTTCAGTTTCTTCTTAAGTTCTAAGCTGCCTAACTCAGCAGCAGTTCTTAAAACGTAGCATCCATAGGTGCAGTTCATCAGCACCAAAAGTTTTTCTTCAGAAAGGACTTCACTGATTAAGTTCTCGCGCAAAAAGTCTACTCTCATGCACCTTTCCATTACGTTGGAAGAAAACTTCTGAACGCATAACTGGCCAAGGTTGTTTTTGAACTGATTAAATAAGGGCCGGCAAGCTGAGTCACTCCACACGTCCAGAACCTTCTGAACTACGTAGTTGCCATAGGGGTCTTGCACCAAGACCAAAGCTTCTCGGCAAAGTTCCTGGAATATACTTTTGTCGTCTACACACTTTTTTATGACACAAAGACCTAATTTGTCTTTAGCTAAGAAAGTGCAGTTTCCTTGGAGTTCATTTATCATGAACTTCCTGTCTTTCAAGGTGATAAGTAATCTTTGTATTACGTGGGAAGCATAGACGTGAGTTGAAAGCTGTACTACTTTCCCGGAGAATTCCTGTTTGTAGATAGTTTCTTCTTCTTCTAAAGAAGCCATGCCTATAACTGTCTGCAGTGAATGCGTCCCTCTGACGTCTTTGGCTATCTTTAAAAGGGAGTTACGCATGCTTTTGAGTAAGTAGAGTCTTTGGGAAGCGTTCGCAGATTGGAAAAGCGACTGGCACATGTAGTTTCCGTAGACGTCGATCATGAGGTCTCCGATGTGAGGAGCCATGACTATAACTATTTTTTTGATTTCTTCGGGACGCGACTTAGCCACTAGTTGTTGTGCCTTTTTGCTGCCAGACTTTGTCTTGACTTCAAACGGAAGACTGCGCAGGTCGATTTTTCCGAAGCCCGGGAAAAAAACTTCAGAAAGATCTTCAGAGTCCTCCGGTTTTTCTGGATTGATACCTTGACTGAACAAACTGTCCAAAGTAGTAGTGGTTGCCAGAGGAAGTTTGTAGCCTAACTTCACTGGGAAGTTTTCATTTAGCTTGAGGTCGTCTGTTCCGAGCATTATCCCAGACAAATCGATGTCCATTATTTTATTATTAGAAGAACTTTAGTTATTCATTTCTTATAATTTAAAATTATGGGTTTTAAAATGAAAATTCATTCTGCTGGCTATCAAAATGAAAATAGATACTCAATTTAGTCTCTGGAGTCCCAGAGTTTTAAGTTTAAAGTGAAAATTCAGTAANTGTAATGGTTCTTAATTTTTTCAACAACTCCAGTTAAGAAATTTTTAACTATAATGGTTCTGAGTGCCAAAAGGGGAAAGCTTTTCTTCAAGGTCACTGCTTGAGGACTCAGAAGGCCTTTGAATCCTTTTATTAACTGGTTCTGACTCAAGGAACTTGGCCACCACCTGTAGGATTCCTTCTACGTTTTTGATCCTTTCTTTGCTGTCCCAAACTTCACTTAACAAAGTTTTGCTTTCCTGGCCTATACTCTTAACGCGGTCTTCGATTTCCAGGATCTTGGAGTCATAGTCTTTGCTGGTTTTGTTCAAAGCACTTAGTTTTTGTAGAATGGGGGATAACTCTGGGTCACTTTTCCGGCTTTTTGACACAAGTGGATAAGCAGGCTTTCTGCGTATCACTCCTAGCAAGTCATACCTTTCACGGACGAAAAAGGGGTGCTCAAATACATGGGACTGGTTTTTACACCTACGTTTATGGAAATCATACATATTAAGCTGACGGACAAAACTTGCTAGGTTGTTGTGCTTGAAGTACTTAGGAAGGACTTCTTCGCTGAAAGCTTTTGAGTTCTTTATGAGAAAAGACTTTCCGTCTTGGGACCAACACACAGTGTCTGAGTAAGTTGCATCACTGATCATTTCGAAGGTCTTTTGCAGAAAAGTATTTGGGACTCCATCAGTGTCTTTTCCGTTCATATTTCAAGTTTACACTGCATAGTTAAGTTAGTTTAAAACAGTATTTTAGGTAACTTTGTTCTAGAATGCTTCATTTTCAACCAAAGTTTGTTATGCAATTCTAACTATTATGTTAATTCCTTCTCTTGTAAAAAAGAACGTAGGAGGCCTGTGAAACGATTTGGCTTGTTTCCCTAACTGGACTTACATTCGAGTCGTCAAAGTAAAACCATTTTTCTTTATGCGGACTCCAAACATAAGCAGTGTAGTGTCCAAAACTCATAGAACCATAGTGGTTGGTGACTCCACACAAGTCATAAACTCCTCCACCTGCCAGAGTGAACCTGTCCATTTCAAGGCCTTCGATAGGGAATTCTACAACTTTGTTGTTTCGCGAACTATAGTACCCACTTTGCTTGAACCTTTTAAGGTGAATAATTAGTACTTTGGGGAGTTTGTATATGTCCATCTTTTTAGTGCCTCTCACGTGGTCTTTGCACTTGGGACAAAAAGTAGTGTTTTTTTCGTCTAGTTGTTCTGGGCTTGAGAAGTACTCTAAACAGTCGTAAAGAGTCACCTTTGCCCCTTTTTGTTCAGCTAACAACTTATCAATTCTTTTTACGGACTCGTGCTCTTCAACTTTGCTCAGTTTGCTAAGTAAAGCTTTTTGGGTTTCTTTAGGCCACACGATTTCGAGTTTCAAGTTTTTGTTGAGTTGTTTGCACTTCTCAAAATAGGAACCTAGGAGTTCTTCAGTGTAAGGCACAGAACAGTTAGTGCAGCTTGACTTTTCACAGAGCATACAAGGACTTGTAGGCTTGTAGTAGTAACTTGAGTACCCTTTTCTCCTGTTAGGGTTTACAAAGTTAAGAGTGAACAACTGGTCGTTTGAGTTCCCAAAAATAGAAGGAAAGTTTTCTCTGAACTTTTCTTGAACTTTGTCAAGGTCTTCAGGACACACAATAGCCATTAAGCTAGAAAACACTGTAAAGTATAACTCTTGAAGTGTTTGAGACTCAGAAACTTTCACTAGTCTAGGCTGGGCCACTCCTGACTTTTGGGAAATGCTAAAGTAAGCAGACTCTTTTGCTTGCTCTAGAATTACCACTGTTTCGTTTGGTCCCAAGTCAGGCACCTCGTAAGCGTACAAGTTGTAGTTGTTTTCTGTGGTTTTTAAAGGTTCAAAAGAGTAGTTTACTACAGAAACAAGTTCTAGCTTGTCATTGCTCACTTCAAACATTTCTGAGATCTGTGCTTTGATGTCTTCAGCAGTGTAGTTTCTGTTGACCAACAACTTTAGCTTAACTGGAGAGTTCAAAAGGTCTGCAGGAACAAAAGTGACTTCTATTGAGGTTTGCTGCTTTGTGGGAATGGGCAAAGTAAGCATCATGAAGGGGTCAAAAGCTAGACTTACTCCTTGGCAGTTAGGACAAGTCAGTTCAGACCTGTACTGTCCGTACATCAGATCCACAATAATACTTTGGTTCCTAGCTATGTGGGCTTCCCAAAACACATTTGCCATTTGCTCTTCAGTCATTCCTTCTGTTTTGAGTTCTTCTATGTAAGGCTTCTTCTTAACTCTGTTTAGGTCTTCATGAATAAAATCTAGCAAAAACGAAATTGCTTCTTGGGAGTCGTGCTGTTGGTACCCTGAAAACTGCCTTGCAAAGGTTCCTAAAGCCCTTTTGAACTTCCAAGGACTCAAAAACTCACTGGTTCCGTACCACATTTCATTTATTAACTGAGCGTAAGCAGACACTAACTGGCCTCCAGTTCCTAAAGCGTTGTCGGTATTGATTTCCTCTTTGAAAGCTCCAGACAAAAAGTGTTCAGTGAGTTCGTAAGTGTTCGATAAACACTGAAGTCCTGAGTTCATGTAGCAAGTGTTTCCTAAGTTTTGGAGTCCACATAGACCCATTCTGCTGCTAGGAGTTCTTTCATAAAAGGTAGGAGCTGCTTCGCGAGTTAAGTAAGGAGACCGGTTGTTGTTTGAGTAAGAAAGCACTGACTTGCCACAACTGTGGTACTTGGAATCTTGTCTCATGCACTTTGTTGAACAGTAGTCATTCTTGCCGCAGTCGCACGTGATAGAGTTAGCCATTTCTCTCTTCCAGCAGTTTTCGCATCTTTTAGAACTCTTTTGAATAAAAGTCCAAGGAGAGAAGTCAGACTTGAGTTCAGCCACCAAAATGTCAGAGTCAGCTACTTCAGCTTCTTCTAAAGAGCTACTCTCATACAAAAGGCTTCCAGGAAAAACCACATTACTAGTTTTAACGGTCTTTTTTAAGTCTTCTAAGCTATAAGTTGTGTTGAGTTTCCATAGCCGAATGTGTTGTTGACTAATTTCTTTTCCAAGTTTTTCTCTCATAATTCTTCTAATCTTAGTTGATGTGTCTCTCACAGAAGCTTTATGGGAAACAAACATAACTTTGGCAGTGCCTTCTTCGATTTTGTGCTCTTTCAAACAAAAACCTACCTGAATAGGCTTAAGGTTCACTTCAACTTGGGTTTCTAGGTCGTTGATAGCAATGCTTTTTCTCTTAATTTCGCAGTCTCCGAGGACTCCAAACTTCTCTTTGAAGTACTTCCAAGCTTTAGGCGGCAGAATCTCGTAATCCGATCCAATTTCAAGTCCTTCGCGGAGTACTTTTTCTGCTTGGGTGGTTAGGTGTTTGGGGTTCTCTTCAAGTAAGTCACTGTTGTCC
>PR_CR_10_Liq_1_inCRDRAFT_1001433_pt1 | contig 13411 bp, 11 predicted proteins | sample PRCRCaboRojoPR_3_FD_10241 | JGI IMG/M metagenome (IMG submission 10241) | reverse complement strand
AGAATCTGAATTAGACTCGTCCAAATCGGGGAAGTTCCAGTCTTTTTTCATTGAATGAGCGACATCGATTCGAAAACCATCGGCTCCACGATCTAGCCAGAATCGCAGAATCGAGTTGAACTCATCTATGATTTCGGGGTTCTCCCAGTTCCAGTCGGGCTGTGATGAGTCAAATAAGTGCAGATACCACTGACCGGCTTTTCCATCCGCCTCAGTGACTCTGGTCCAAGCGGATCCACCAAACACGCTGCGCCAGTTGGTTGGGGGTAGCTCTCCGCTCTCCCCTTTGCCATCGCGGAAGATGTATCGGTCGCGCTCTGGGCTTCCCGGTTCGGCCTGCAGGGCTAGCTTGAACCACTCGTGCTCGGATGAAGAGTGGTTTGGAACCAAGTCAACGATTACCTTCAGCCCCAGAGAGTGGGACTCGGCCACTAGTTGATCAAAGTCCTCCAAAGTTCCAAAAAGCGGATCNATATTTCTGTAATCGCTTACATCATAACCGGCATCATTCTGAGGAGATTTGAAAAATGGCGAGTACCAAACTGCATCAACACCAAGTTCGGCAAGGGCCGGCAAGCGCTTTTTGATCCCCTGTAGGTCTCCAATTCCATCGCCGTTGGCGTCGGCAAACGAGCGTGGATACACCTGATAAATAACGGATGAACGCCACCATTCGTGGCCTTTGGCTGATTTCTTATTTGTAGTAGTCACTCGCAAATACTANGGGAGTCAATGTGGTTTCAGAGCAAATTCTTGTAGTTGTTATCTAAATCTAATTTTTCTCTTTTCGGTCAGCGATTTTTGCAACCGCTTCCAATCTTCATCTAAAAATCATCTTTTCTCAGTTGTGGTTGGTGCATCGGGGAATCACGCCTAAGGTTGTGGGGGTGGAAAATAGGAGAGCATGAAAAGAGGATTTCGGTTCATTATTGCCTTGACTTTGTCAGGGCTTGTCTTGTCGGCGTGTCAGGCGAGTCCGGTTGAGAATGGACTGCCTGAAGATCTGAGCGCTCCAACACCTGAACCTGAGCCACTCGAAATAGTGACCATTTGGGCTCCTGAAGCTGTCTCCTCTGCCCTTTCTGACACTGTCGCGGAGTTTGAGGCCGATTTTGGAGTGGAGGTGCAGTTCACCAACCTAGAGTTGAACGAAATATACCAACAGCTGGAATCGGGCCTAAATCCAGACATCTTTTTCGGAACGCACTCCTGGACTCAGGACCTAGTTGACGACGCTGTGGTTTCTGAACTTGAGCTTGGGATTTTGGGAAATCGGTTTCCCGAAAGCTTGGAAAATGCATTCCGAGTCGATGATGATTTTTACGGTGTTGCTGTGAGTGAGCAGCATGTGTCGCTGATTTGCAATTCGGAATTGGTTCCAGAGCAACCTAGTGCTAACCAACTTTCGGATATTGGTTTGGGCCTTGCCTTGGATCCACAGCTGGGAGACCCCTACCACCTTTATCCATTTATGAGTTCATTCGGTGTTGACTTAGAAAATCCAGAAGAGACTGATTTTGGATCTGCTGCTGGATATGAGTTTGCAGCTTGGATGGCAAGAGAGGGCAGCACACTATTTGACCTCACAAATGATTTTCAGACGATCGCTGATGGCTTCAATTCGGGGGAGTTTGGCTGCTGGTTGAGTGGTCCCTGGGCCACGGCCTATCTAGAACCAGAGATTCTTGAGCTGGCTGTGGTTTATCCGGTGCCTGATGTTGGAGACTTTGAGGCAACTGCATTGGTCGATGTTGCTGGGTTCTTTATTAACAGTCAGAGCGATGACCCGGTGTATGCAAACACACTCGTTTTAGAAAACTTCACCCGCAACGAATCACAATTGGCTGTGGCTAGCGCGCTTTCAGGTATTCCCGCGGTTGAAACCGATAATGAATTTTTGTCAGGGTTTAGAGAAACAGCAGCCGAAACATTGCCAACACCGGCCTCAGAATTTTTGAATCAACTTTGGCCAATGCTGGGAGCCGCGCAAGCGGAGCTATTGGTTGAAGATGCCGATTCAGTGGAAATATGGTCCAGCTTTGTTAGCGAAGTTGAACAACTTAGACTGAACACTGGCTAAATCAATTGCAACAGTAAGTTAGATGGTGCTAATCTTTGGTGGTTGTTTCGCCCCGATAGCTCAGTGGTAGAGCACTTCCATGGTAAGGAAGGGGTCGACAGTTCAATCCTGTCTCGGGGCTCGGTCAATGCGTTGACCATGCGGCGGGGTAGCTCAGGTGGTTAGAGCGCACGGCTCATAATCGTGAGGTCGCGGGTTCAAGCCCCGCCCCCGCTACCATTGTTCAGTGGAGATGGCGTTCTTACTGCAACCCGGGCAAACCTAAATGAAATCTCAAGTAGGCTCACGCACTTGGTCAAAGGGCAGCCCTTGTTACTCCATGACCCGCTGTTTGGATATAGCAATTGCCGTCAAAGACTCAATTCCAGTGATTGTTCCATCGGACTCCACCACAACTTGTTCTGAGCACTCCGTGCTCTCATGAAGCAGTTCCGAACTGAAGTAATTGCAATAGACCCCTGGTGGCAAACCCGTTTGAATTTCTTCGTCATAAGGCTCATCCCTCAGGTTTACTAAAAAATAACCCTCTGAGCCTCGAGAAAAACCATATATCTTTCGATCCCTTTTCCAATTTTCCATTGGTTCACGGTCTAAATCGAATGAAAATTGAATCATGTTTGTAGTGGTTGTCCAGCGATGCTGACATATCCACTGTCCGGCTTGATAGGAATCTTTGGGTCCGTCTTGGCAAACAACGTCCTGAACGGACTCGCCTGGGCCTAACGGCACAAAGTCAAAATCATCGAAGGAGTATGAGCTATAAAGCATTGGGTGACCATAGGTCTCAGCCAGCATTGTGGCGGTGGCAAGCTCAAATAATTTCGGCTGGCGATAGCTGAGAGTTGAACGGTTCCTTTCAGTGTCGTGGTTTGAGATGAAGCCAATAGATTCAACCGATTTTAGATACTCGCCCCATCTTGATGCGTTTGCCGCTGTAGAGATAAGCCCAGAATCGAAAAAAGCATTCATGTTTTCCGCATATCCAAACTCCCAGGCTAGGTCCCCAGTGTTGGTGTATTGCTCCGGTTGCAGCGCACCACCAGGGATTACTTCATGCATGACAATGACCTCATCAGGCAAGCTGTCCAATATTTGTCTTAGCTCAGGTTCGGACATGTGTTTGGCGGCATCAATTCGAAAACCGGCGACACCTTTGTCCAACAGCGATTGCAGATACTCTGTGATTTTTCCCTGGACATTCTCTCTGCCCTGGTCCAAATCACTGAGTCCCAGCAATTCGCAATCTCTGACTTGAGCGACATCGTTGAAGTTTTGAATCTGGTTGTTGCTGGTCAGCTGACAATTGTGAAAGTCGTCTCTTTGGTAAAGACCGGGGTAAGAGTATTTTTCATACTGGGTGCCGTCGAACCCAGTTCCATTAGAGCTGGCGCTCATGTGATTGATTACCGCATCGGCAATAACGTCCACCCCAGCAGAATTACAAGTGTCAACCATCTCTTCGAATTGTTCAGTTGTACCTAGCTTTGAATTCAATCCATAGCTGACTGGTTGATAAACAGTCCACCAAGCATCACCTCGAATGTGCTCCTGGGGCGGACTGGTCAGCACCCAGCTGATACCTGTGTCAGCCAGCAGCTGGCATTCTTTGGAGATGGATTCCCAGTTCCACATAAACAGTTGAACCCCGATATTGCTCTGATGGCTCAGCGGCGTCTGCGCAACTAATCCAATCTCAGTTTCATCCTGGTTTTCGGGGATGCACGCACTCAGTGAAATTAGTAGAGAACCGATAGCTAACCCACCTGCGGTTTTGAAAGCTCTAGAGAAAGTCATGCACTGGATTCTATTTTTTGGATGATCGAAAACTCTAAATAGTTTGGACAGAGTGAAAATTCACCAAAAAGGCCTCACAAAGCAACATTCAAAAGGGTGTAAACGCTTACAAACAAAGCCACAAAATAGATGCAATATCTAGTTGTTACAGCTTTGTTACTAATGTAATCGCTTACAAAATTGTTGTTTTCTGCAGCAATCGCCAAAGTAGTGGCATCGCTGTAGATTTTCGAATCTAGCGAGCTCTAACTAACAAAGAATGAGGTGTAAAAAATGTTTATCGCGAGGAAGCGTAAATTACTGGCTGCAGGTGCAATAACCGCAGCGGCCGCTTTAGTGCTGGCTGGATGTGCAGCATCTGAAGAACAAGACTCTGACAATGCTGCGGACACCGGTAGTGAGGCTGAGGAGGTCGAAGAGCCAGAGGCTCCGGCCGAACCTTCAATCGATACCATCACTATCTGGGCGGATGACCTTACCATTCCACCATTGGAGGGAGTGGCTGCCGATTTTGAGGCTGACACTGGGATCGCTGTTGAGTTCGTCATTAAGGAATTTGGAAACATTCGCGAAGAGGCGATTACTTCTATCCCCACCGGTGAAGGACCAGATTTGATGGTCGGAGCCCACGACTGGACTGGTCAAATGGTTTCAGCGGGTGTTGTTGCTCCGGTCGAACTCGGAGCAGCCTTGGGAGATTTTAGTGAGAACTCAGTTGCTGCATTCAGCTACGACGGATCTCTTTACGGCATGCCCTATGCGGTAGAGAACATCGGATTGGTCTGCAACTCTGACCTAATGCCGTCCCAGCCTGAAAGCTGGCAAGAGCTGCAGGATACGGGCGTGCAGGTCGCTTTGAACCCAGATTCGGGAGACCCTTACCACTTCTACCCATTGCAGACCTCTTTTGGCGCATACGTATTTGAAAAAAACGAGGATGGTTCTTATAACCCGAACCTTGCCATGGATAACGAAGGTGGATATGACTTCGCTCAATGGCTGTATGAAGAGGGATCACAGGTTTTTGACGTGAATGCTGGCTATGACATTGTGAGTGAGCAGATGCTCAATGGAGACTTGGCCTGCTGGATTACTGGTCCATGGGCAGCCCCTGCAATTGCTGAGGCTCTGGGTGAAGATGGGTACGAAATTTACAACATTCCGTCGATAGGTGGAGAGACTCCGGTTCAGTTCTTGGGAGCACGCGGGTTCTTTGTTTCCGCACAAACCGAAGACAAACTGTTCGTGACCAAGTTCTTGTCTGAGTACATTGCCAACGCCGATGTGCAGACTCAGATTTTCGAACTAGGCGGACGCATCCCTGCACACAAGGATGCTCTGGCCGCCGCGGCGGATGACAAGATTGCCAGCGGATTTGGTGCGGTAGGAGCGAATGCAGAACCAATGCCTTCTATCCCTGCGATGAACTCCGTTTGGGCGTCATGGGGAACAACCCAGGCAGCACTGCTGCAGCAGGCAGTTGAGCCAGAGGCGGCATGGGAGAAGATGATCGAGGACATCGAAACTGCAATCGCAGGCTAGGTATGCTCAAACCCCCGCCCAGATTCTGGGCGGGGGTAAAACCTATTTGACATCGGCGGAGAAGTGAAACGAAATCTCAAAAAAGAGCGATCCCCAATCGAAAGAGCGGACAACGCCCCCACTCTGAGCACTTGGATAGTTAAGATACTGCTTCTGGGCATACTTGATGCACTGGCCCTTTTCAGCGTCTTTGTGTTGCTGCAGGCAGGTGACTACATCTTGATGGCTGTGGTGATTGCCGTCACTCTAGCCCTCAACTGGATCTACCTGCGAAGGGGAAGCCTGCCAGCAAAGTATTTGGCTCCAGGGCTGGTGTTTATGGCAATTTTTCAAATTTTTGTGGTTATTTACTCCGGCTATGTTGCTTTCACAAACTACGGAACCAGTCACAACTCGACAAAAGAAGATGCTCTTCACGCAATGATGCTGAATGGGCAGACTCGTGTTCCGGAAGCTCCTGTTTATGGCTTGTCAGTGCTGGTTGATGAAGAGGAAACTTTGCATTTCCTCGCCACACTGAGCGATGAAACGACCGATGCCCGAGTCTTTGTTGGCAGCGAGGACGAGCCATTAGCGGAGGTTTTTGAATACGAACTGAATACTCGGGGAATTGCCAACAGTACTCCCGGATATCAAACCCTGAGTTTCGCCGAACTGGTTCAAAGACAGGACGAACTGTTGGCCATGAAGGTCTTCCTCACCGACGAGATTGACAGTAATTTCCTGATGACTCCTGACGGTTCCCAGGCTGTGGTTTTCCAGCCCAGGTTGGAATACGACGCTGAACGCGACACCATTACCAGAATCTCTGACGGGAAAGTCTTTTTTGACGTGGGAGAGGGAATCTTCACCGCTGCGGATGGTGAGGTGATAAGGCCAGGTTGGCGCGAGTTCGTCGGCTTTGACAATTTTATTAGAGCGATTACCAATGAGGGGATCAGGCAACCTCTGTTTTATGTTTTGACCTGGAATTTTGCATTTGCGATTCTCTCGGTGCTATCCACATTCATTGTCGGTTTAGCGTTGGCGCTAATGTTGAATGATCCAAAAATTCGTGGTCAGAAGTTTTATCGGGCGGCGATGATTCTGCCATATGCATTCCCGGCTTTTCTGTCCGCATTCGTCTTCCAAGCCCTTTATAACCAAGAGTATGGGTGGATCAACAATATTTTGCTGGGGGGTGCCGACATACCATGGCTCAATGACATTTGGTGGTCGAAGCTCGCTATTTTGCTGTTGAACCTGTGGCTAGGGTTTCCCTATATGTTCCTGATAACCACGGGTGCTTTGCAGTCAATACCCGAAGAGCTAACTGAATCCGCAAAAATTGACGGCGCCAGTGCCTGGCAGGTTTTGATGCAGGTTAAGCTTCCGATGCTGATGGTTACGGTGGCACCACTGCTCATCGCCTCTTTTGCCTTCAACTTTAACAACTTCGCTGTTATCTACCTGCTCACCCGCGGAGGCCCGACTGATTTTGATGCAGAAATTCCAGTTGGCTACACAGATATCTTGCTTTCCATGGTGTACAAAATCGCTTTCTCCACAGGTGAGGGTCGGGACTTTGGTCTGGCAAGTGCTTTTTCAATCTTGATCTTTTTCATCATCGCCACAGTTAGCTACTTCAGCTTCCGAAGAACTAAGACTTTGGAGGATGTAAATTGACGGGTAAAACAGAGATTCGGAACATAAACCAGCGGAAGGTTCCCTTCCGAATCTGGTTCAAAAGGGTCGGCTGGAAACACCTTGTTACCTGGGGGGTAATTGCCTATGCAGTTTTCCCGCTTCTCTACGTATTTTCAGGTTCTCTGAATGTCGGAGGCACGCTAACCGGCTCCAATGCTCTATTTCAAAATTTGGGAATACAGAATTACATAGATCTTTTCAATGACCCCTACCGGCCATTCGCCTATTGGTTTAGAAACACCGTAGTAATTTCCATTGCGGCCAGTGTGGGTTCTGTGTTCTTAAGTGCTTTGGCGGCGTATGCATTCTCCAGGCTCAGATTCGCTGGCAGAAGAGCCGGTTTGCTAACGCTGATTCTTGTGCAGATGTTTCCTCAGTTGCTTGGTTTAGTGGCAATTTATGCCCTTTTGGTGGTAATCGGAGATATTTTCCCAATTCTGGGAATTGGCTCTATGTTGGGCCTAATCATGGTCTACATGGGAGGTGCACTGGGGGTGAACACATATCTCATGTATGGGTTTTTCAACACCATCCCCAAAGAGCTTGACGAGGCTGCAACCATCGACGGAGCCGGTCACGCTCAGATATTTTTCGGAATCATCCTCAGGTTGAGCGCTCCAATACTTGCAGTAATTGCACTTCTCAGTTTTATCGCCACCAGCAGCGACTTTGTGTTGGCCTCAATCATTCTTACCCAGCCAGAGACTCAAACCCTGGCTGTGGGGCTGTATCAATATGTATCCGATAAATTTAGTCAAAACTGGACCGTGTTTGCCGCCGGCGCTGTTTTGGCTGCAATTCCGGTCATAGTGCTATTCGTTTTCTTACAAAGATTCATTGTCAGCGGTCTGACCGGCGGAGCGGTAAAGGGGTGACGTTGCTTTCTTATTATCCGCATCATGACGGTTCACCGCTTTATTGCTCAGCTACCAACCCCGCTCTGGGAGAAACTTTGAAACTAAGGGTTTCGGTTCATAGCTCGTGGCAGGTAAGTAGGATTTTGTTGAGGCAGTCAGATTCTGGCGAAGCGTTTTTGAAGGTAGCGAAATTAGTTAGCGAAACCGGCAGCTGGAATTGGTATGAAGCCGAATTGGACATGACAAACCCAGTTGTTGGATATCGCTGGTTTATTGAACTTATTGATGGTGAGAGTTATTGGCTGAACGCGGTTGGCCTAAATTCACTGGATAGACCTGACAGTGAAGATTTTCGAATTTCCATCGGGCAAAAGCCACCTGAATGGGCAACCGGGGGCGTTATGTATCAGGTGTTTCCCGACAGATTTGCTCGCGGAGCGGAGGCGGGAAGCAGGGAAATACCAATATGGGCCAACCAGGCGGATTGGTCGGATGAGGTTATTGGCGAGGGACCCGGAACAGCAGAACAACTGTTTGGGGGAGATTTAGATGGGGTAAGGGAAAAGCTTGATTACCTTATTGAACTCGGTGTGGATGTTTTATATCTAACTCCGTTTTTTCCAGCTCGCTCGAATCATCGCTATGACGCGAGCAGTTTCGATACCGTGGATCCTTTGTTGGGCGGCGACAGAGCGCTAGAAAACTTGGTTGAACAGGCCCATAACAAAGGTCTTAGGGTGATAGGAGATTTGACTTCTAACCACTCTGGTTCTGCTCATGAGTGGTTCAACACGGCATTGCAAGACCCACAGTCGGAGGAGCGGGGTTTTTATTACTTTCATGAAAATGGAGATTATGAGAGCTGGTTTGGAGTGCCATCCCTGCCAAAATTCAACTGGGCAAGCACTGAGCTTCGAGAGAGGTTTGTCCGAGGTGAAAATTCGGTTGTAGCCAAATGGATGAAAAAACCCTATTCATTAGATGGTTGGCGAATAGATGTTGCCAACATGACTGGCCGATTTAGAGACCAAGATATGTTTGCAGAGATCGGCTCTGAAATTAGACAGCGGATGAATGAGGTCAATCCAGACAGCTTTTTAATGGCCGAGTACACCTCTGATGCTTCAATGCAAATAAACGGACAGAGCTGGCAGGGTGCGATGACCTACTCAAATTTCAGCAAACCAATTCTTAGGTGGCTAGCCAGAGCCGAGGCGGAAACCGAAAAGACTCATCTTGGACCCGGTCATCTAGAAATATCGGCAAAAGATTTCGTGCAGACCTATCAAAGTTTTATTGCAGCTTTCCCCTGGACCGTGCGCTTGCACAACATGAATGCCCTGGACACTCACGACACCCCAAGGTTTAAGACTCTCTCGATGCCGGGAGCTCAGAGGGTGGCTGCCACGGTGCAGTTCACGATTCCGGGCATGCCAACCATTTTTGCTGGAGATGAGTTGGGTCTAACGGGCTGGAATGGCGAGAATTCAAGAACTCCCATGCCGTGGGATGGTGAAAGGGAGACGGAGCCAGCATTGACAGATGTTTATAAAAAGCTGATCGAACTGCGAACCTCGCACCCAACTCTCTCCAACGGCGCGATGAGGTGGTTACACGCGAATGAAGAGTCGATGCTTTTTGCAAGGGAGAGTGAGGCGGAAACCTTGTTGATTGCAGTCAGTCGCGGTGCTGATTCAATCGTGATTCCGAGGGACTCTGCGATTCACAGTGGACGGCCCGAAAGCTTATTCGGTGGCAAGGAGATGAAAGAGGAGGGCGACAGCTTTCGTGTCCAACTCGGCTCCACCGATGCTCAGATTTGGAGAATTAGAGACTGAACAAGTTTCGGGCTTGGGTAGTCTGGAGACATGGTGAATCCAGAAATTGTTGGAAAACATTATCCAAGCACTCCCGAATACCTGGTTGGTCGCGAAAAAATCAGAGAGTTTGCCAAGGCAACCTTTCACTCTGATAACTCTCCGAGTATTTCGATGGATGCCGCCAAGCAGGCAGGGTTTGATGATCTAATCGCGCCACCAACCTTTGCAGTTGTTTTGCAGCAGCAGTCTTTGGATCTAGTTATTGATGACCCAGAAGCAGATTTGGATTTTTCAAGAGTGGTTCACGGTGATCAGGGTTTTAGTTTTCAAAGACAGATCGTTGCAGGAGATCTACTCACCTCACAGCTAGAGGTTGAATCAGTGAAGCAGCTTGGCGGAAACCAAATGGTTGCTTTTCTCACCAAGATNTNTGATGAAGATAGCCAACTTGTTGCCGAGGCTCGCTCGACCTTGGTGGTGAGGGGTTAGTGATGGAAATTGGACAGATTGTTTTTGAAAAAAAGTTATTGCTCACCCGTGATTCTCTGGTTCGGTATGCGGGGGCAAGTGGAGATTTCAACTCTATTCACTACCGAGATGACATAGCCAAACAAGTTGGATTGCCAGGGGTTTTGGCTCACGGAATGCTCACCATGGGTGCAGCCATTAGCCCATTATTTGATGAGGCTGGAATCCAGTTAGTCCAATACTCGGTTAGGTTTTCAAAACCGGTTCCTGTTGATGCCCAAGAGGGAGCTGAGCTAACAGTTAGTGCTGAGGTTGTTGGCCTTGAAGACGGCCTCGCGAAGCTTGCTGTCAAAGCTGTCTTTGATGATCAAGCGGTTCTGGCCAAGAGTTTTGCCTGGGTGAAAAATGACTGAGGCTTTATCAAAACACACCACCATGCAGGTGGGTGGTGAACCAAAGACTTTGCAGGTTGTTGATTCCGAGCAAGAGTTTTTTGATGCTTGCTTGAAGCTCTGGGCAACTGGGGAAGACTGGTTCATTCTGGGCGGTGGATCCAATGTTGTGTTTGATGATGAGTTAGAAGATTTGAACGTCATCAAAGTTGAATCAAAAGGCATTGAAGTCACCCAGGACGGGGATTTTGTTTTAGTGAAGGCCCAGGCGGGGGAATCATGGGATGGGCTAGTCAAGTTTTGTGTTGAAAACGGGTATGCAGGAATTGAGGCAATCAGTGGTGTTCCCGGAACCGTTGGTGGGTCACCGGTTCAAAACATTGGGGCTTATGGCCAAGAGGTGAGCGAGACCATCACACGCGTTTCGTTTTTGGATTACCAAACCAAGCAACAGGTGATTCTCAATAATGCAGATTTGAATTTTGCTTATCGAGACAGTGACATCAAACGAGGCCGAGTTGGAGCAATTGGCTGGGTTGAGTTCCGACTGGAGTTGCTTGATGGCATGAGTGTTCCCATGAAAAGTGGGCAGATAACAAATTATCTGGATAAGCCATATGGTTCACAGCTTCCGTTGCAAAAAGTCAGAGACACCGTGATTACTCTTCGATCAGGTAAGGGCATGGTGATTGATCCAAGGGATCAAAACACTGTTTCTTGTGGAAGTTTTTTCACCAACCCGATTGTCGACGAGATCAGGGCCTTGGAGTTTCCAGAGGAAATGCAGAAGTGGAAAGTCGATGGTGGGCTGAAGCTTTCAGCAGGCTGGCTGATTGAGCATGCCGGAATTGAAAAAGGTTTTAAATTGCCAGGTTCAAACGCTGCAATCAGTGAAAAGCACGCTCTTGCCATTACCAATACGGGTGGTGCAACAGCCAGTGAGATTCTGGAGCTTGCAAGGTTTATTCAAGAGCGGGTAGCTGCTCGGTGGGGCATAAACCTGGTTCCAGAACCAAACTTGATCGGTTTTAGCTAAAGAGTTTTTGAATTCTTTGAACACCTTCTAGCAAGGCCTCATCGCCCAGCGCATAGCTCATTCGAACATAGCCACTTGGCCCAAATGCTTCTCCTGGAACCATTGCCACCTCGGCTTTTTCCAAGATGTAATCACAAAGTTCAAGCGAGTTGTTTATNTGNTGACCTCCCCAGGTCTTGCCCAAGAGCCTGGTTACATCCGGGTAAACATAAAAAGCGCCCTTGGGCTCCGGAGTATAAAAACCATCAATTTTGCNTAGCTCCCGAATGATGGTTTTTCTTCGGCGATCGAAGGCTTTTAGCATCTCCATGGCTGGTTCTCTGGGGCCGGTCAGGGCTGCAATGGCCGCTCTTTGTGAGATGTTGGCAACGTTGGAGGAAAGATGGCTCTGCAGATTCGCTGCCGCTTTGGCAACATCCTGGGGTGCAACCATCCAGCCCAGTCGCCAACCGGTCATTGCAAATGTCTTGGCAACTCCATTGACCATAACTGTTTGATCGGCAACCTGTGGCACTAGTTCTGTTGGGCTGTGCGCAAAGATTCCGTCATAGGTGAGGTTTTGATAAATCTCATCAGCGATGATCCAGATGCCGTTATCCAATGCCCAGTTGGCAATGTCTCTGGTCTCTTGCTCTGAGTAAACAGCACCGGTTGGGTTTGAGGGGCTAACAAAAAGCATGGCCTTGGTCTTTTTGGTTTTTGCTTTGTCTAGTTGCTCCACGGTGACTTTGTAGTCCTGGTCGCTTCCTGCAAAAACACTGACTTGTTTGCCACCAGCCAGAGCAATGCTTTCTGGATAGGTGGTCCAGAAAGGTGCTGGCACGATGACCTCATCACCTGGATCCAAAATTGCTGCGCACGCCTGATAGACGGCCTGCTTGCCACCGTTGGTCACCACCACTTGGTTTGCATTGACGCTGGTGCCACTATCGACTTGGGTCTTGGCAACGATTGCATCTTTCAACTCTGGCAAACCAGCTGCTGGGGTATAGCGGTGGTTTTTGGGATCTTTGGCTGCGGCGACGGCTGCCTCAACAATGTGATCGGGAGTTGGGAAATCAGGTTCGCCGGCTGCGTAGGAAATAACGTTTTTGCCTTCGGCTTTCATGGCCTTGGCCTTGGCATCAACCTTTAGGGTTGCTGATTCACTGATGGCGGCGATTCTTTGGGAGATTCTCGACATGAGAGTAGCCTATATCCCCATCAAACAAGCATTGCCAAAAACCACTTCAGCACACTACACTTACGAAGTAGTTGACATCTGCCGCTAATTATTTTGGCAACATCATAAATCTAGATTCTCAATCTAGAAGTGTGCCTGTCGAACTAGGGGATTGAAACCAAGCCATTCCCAGAGTTGCAGGATGTCAATGTTTAGGGCGGTGGCTCAATTGGTAGAGCAGCGGTCTCCAAAACCGCAGGTTGCAGGTTCGAGTCCTGTCCGCCCTGCAAGGGAAGGAAGCAAATGGCAGAGGAAGAGAAGCCAAGTGAAGACCTGGTTGAAAAGGCGAAAGCCGATAAGCAGCAGGCCAAGGGTCCAGCTGGCCGGGTCACACTGTTTGTGCGTCAGGTAATTAATGAGCTGAGCAAGGTCACCAGGCCGACCAACAAAGAACTCATCAACTACACCTGGACCGTGCTGGGATTCGTGGCAGTCATGATGGTCATTATCTCCGCCCTCGACTGGGTATTTTTCTCAGTAGTTGGATTCACATTTACCCCCTAAGGAAAAGGTT
>PR_CR_10_Liq_1_inCRDRAFT_1001432_pt1 | contig 13411 bp, 7 predicted proteins | sample PRCRCaboRojoPR_3_FD_10241 | JGI IMG/M metagenome (IMG submission 10241) | reverse complement strand
AGTGTTAAGTTCAAGATGGAACACAAAGTTACCAGTAAGGGAAGAACCAGTAGAGGAGCAGGAGTAGCCTGTAGGACACACTGGGTTGCATACTCCTTGAAATAGGTACCCCTTTTCGCACTCCAAGCAGTCAAATACTGAGGAGGAGTGGCACTTTAGACAGTCTGGAGAACAATAGAAAGACAAGAAGTTGTTGATACTAGGGTCTAAAGCAATTAGTTGCTGATTATAAGTAACTTCTGGACGGTAGTTTCCAGTAACATAATATCCTAGCTCGCACTCTATCAGAACATTTGAGTTTGCTTTAATGCTACAGTCCATAGGTCCTACTTTAACTTGGAGTTTAGAAGTGTCAGTTGGTAGGTTCTCCCCAGTAACTGTGACTACTTTTGAGCTCTCAGAAAAGCTTTTGATGATTACTTGGAATGAACAGTCTCCTCTGCACAAAGCAAGTCTGTTATCAATCCTTACCCTTAACTGGGGTTTAGCTTCGTAAGTGCACAAAAAGTCGGAAGGGATTACAAACCAAAATCGGGAATTTGAAGAAGCTTCACGCAGGGTTTCTCCTTCAATTAAGGTTCCGCCTGAGCTGAATTTTAGGTCAGAAGAAACAGGATTCATATAGCTTGGAAGTAGCGCATAAAGGTAGTTACCATGGCAGTAAACATACAAGTTAAAATAGGTTTCGCCAATGTAAGATTGTTGAAAGTAATTGTTGTTAGTGCAGTCAATAGAGGTCGTTATTTCTTTGCTTTGGCCTTTATAATTGAAAGGGTAATTAGAGTCAAGGGTGTTAGAGTTAACATTCACTCTTTTAACCATAGGAAATCCATTCTTTTTTCCAGTGCCTGGCATTTCTACTCCTAAAGAAAAAGAATTCCGCCCTCCAGAACTCAAGTGTTCTACTTCAAGGTAGTAGGACTCTCCTGCCACTAAGGCTATAGGGCCTGACTGGTTGTCTGGGGAAACGAAGTACAGGTACTCATCTGACTCCTGGCTTGAGTTAATGATTTCTTGCTTGTTTGAAGGATTAAAGTCTGAACTCAAGAACACCTTAACACTTCCTCTGAAAGAAGTGTAAAAGATATAGTTTCCACTGTAAGGAGCTTTAAACAGCCCATAAATTAGTGAGTCGTAGTTGTCCATTGTTGCAGCTATAGCTGCCGAAGGAATGGTTGTTTTGCTTACAAGTTCACTATTCACTCTAATGTTTCCGGGAGTGTAAGTTTCCTTCACAAGTCCTGCACCTCCTTCGTAGTAACCTGCAGTTCCTGAGCCTAAGTAGCCTTGGTTGGTGCATTCTATAGTCCCAAAGCTAGCCTGAGTAACTGGAAAGTCAATTCCATAAATATCCACCTTCACTCTGGAAGGGTCATTCGGAAACGAATTCCCAGTTATGGTTACGGAGTTTCCTACAGAAATAGTGTCAACTGCAGCAATAGTTCTAAACCAGTATTCATTTCCTTGAAGTGTGTAGCCTGCACCGGGCCACATAAGTCCCTCTACTACATAAACTGATTCAATACTATCATAGAATTCATACACCATGTTTTGGTCTCCATGAACGTTTTGTCCTATTTGGACATTTATAACGAATGGAGCTGAGTACTGTTCCAAAACATTGGGTTCAAAAGTAGCACTGACTCCTTCAATTTGGAGTTTAAGGTTAGCTTTATTAGATTCAAAAGCAAGAAAGTAAAAGTTAACAGCATCCCCAGCAGCTGCTTCATTAGGCATTAAGCTAATCAAAGGTTCAGGGTACCATAGCCATTCAAATGAAAGGGATGCATATATTTCGATTGAATTATGCAGAACTTCCAAACCGGGAGAAAATCCAGCAAGACTATCCCAGCCAGGAGTAAGGCACTCTATTTCGTCTGGTTTTACAGAAAGTATTTCGCATTGGGCTTCCGATCCTAATTTGACTTGGTAAGTACCCGGATTCAAGTCGTCAAAGACCCCCTTTAGAAACAAACTACTTAAGCCATAGAAGCCGCCAGGGTTGACAATGTTTCTGTTGGGCCCGGCTAATTGAGTAACACTGGCAGCGTAGCACAAACCAAGAATCATTATGATCATATTTATTAGCTTATAACTGCCATTTAAAACTTAGCAAGGACTCACAAGTCTTTTAAATTTGACTTGGTAGTTAAGAACTTAGCAACCATAAAAACCAGTATCACCAAATTTCCAACAGGCAAAGCAACATACCTTACAATAACAAGAATAGCACTTTCGTCGTCAAGGTTTTCAAAAATGAGAACTAGGAGTGAACACCCACATGTCCACAAAGGCAGCAGGTAAGCGAAAATCTTGATAACATTGTAAGACTTGCATATGCAAGGCTGCATCTTAAAACTCAGAATGAACAAAAAGACAAACACCAAAATCATCACTGAGAGCTTCATCCAAACCCAATCAGAGTTGAAAAACACCCCAAACGAAGCAATGATTATTTTTCCTTGAGACTCCAACACTAAAAAGGTTGAGTCAAATTTTATATCAAGGTTCCTGTTTTGGTACTGCATGCTGGGGTATAATAGAGTTGCTATGGGATAGTAAGCTAGAAAGCATACCACACTAGGTACAAAGTACTTAAGAGAGTGCCCTTGAGAAAAGCACTCCATCTCTTTTGCTATTAGTTCTTCTTCGTCAAAGTTACAAGCTATGCCACTTAACATGTTGCAGACTAAGTTTAAGTACATAGTTTTGCTCAGTAACTGACAGAACTTCGACAGTAAGTACTGAATGCTTGGAAAAGAAGCGTCGCTTCCGTCCTCGCTTATGCCCAAAGTGCCTTTTTTTATGTGCTTGCGCGCAAAAAACACCAGAGTAACCAACACCACTGCAGATCCTATGCTTGAGTAAAACACATAGTCCCAGTGGTCAACACTTATGTTGAAGTTACCAAAAGACTCCTGACTTTTTCTAGTACTTTCGAAGAAATCGATTCCAGAGTACATTCCTGTCCAGCAGTAAGTCACTATTTCAATAGTGTGGAAAACTATAGCTGAAAAGTTCTGTGAGTTATTTCTGATCTCAAACACAAACCCGCCCTTGATTTCGTGCTCGGCCTCTGCTTTAGAAGTTTCAATTTTACTGCCTAAGATTTCACACAGACTCTCCCAGTCAGGACAAGGCAGGTTTGCAGTTTCAGCTACCATTTCATTTTGGATTTCTAGTTCTTTTAGCTTTTCTTCTAGTTTGCCGCTATCCACAGTAAACAAATTCACTACTTTAAGGAAAAGGTACTCGAGGCAGCCCAAAACTTTGCTGGAGAGCTTGTTCAGTTTCTCTAAAAAGTAGTCAACTGCTTTAGAAAACTTACTGATTTCAGGCTCAATTATTTCAAAAGAGTGCTCTGACTCAGTGCTGTACTCAACTTCTGAAAGGTTCTCTGGAAAGTAAACCTGGTTCCACATAACTTTTTCGTCTTCTATCATAAGTAACTTAGGATTCTTGGCTTTTTTCCAAGCTGTATAAGTGGTTATGCTGTTTAGGTTGATTGGTACCAAAGGTTTCTGGATAGGGTTAAATTCTAGCAACTCAGAGAACAAAGTAGGTGGCTTTGGGAGAAACTCGAGTTTGGCATAGTTAGCTTCAGGCACTTGGATTTGTTCAAGCACTTGGCTTTTGTGCTCAAACCACTTAAAAACAAACTCAACGAAAAACTTGTTTTTGTCTTCCAAAAGGGGCACTTTCTTGTTGTAAGCACTTTTAACTATCCAAGGAACCACTGACTTGTAAAATAGCTCAAAGTCTAACTTTTCTACCCCAAAGTTCCTAGTTACTTTTTTGAATTCTTGTTTAATACTTTTTGGCTCAATAAGAATGTTGCACTTTTCAATGAAGTTTTTAAGGTTCTTAAGACTCATTTTAAGGTTTCGGTTGCTGAATTCTTTTGTGAACAAGTTTTTGTAAACTAGTTTTTGTATTTGAGGTTTCTTTTTTAAGTGGTTAACTTTGTAAGCGTAGTCAAATTCTTTTTTGATACTTGAGAAGTCCCAGTTAGTGTAGAAACTTGGTTCTTGAAGTTCAAAAACTTCAGGAGTTTTAGTAGTTCTAGAGGTTTTGGAGCTTAGTTTAACTAGTTCTTGACGGCCTTCTGGATAACACCCAGTTTGTATGTACCCATAAATGACTTCAGTAGAATCTTCTATAAAAGAATTAGACGGAACAGTCATATAAGGTTCATACTTTTCTTTATAAGTGGGCTTTTTGATTCTGATAGGCTCAGGCTTGTTTGTGTTCAAAAAGTTTTTAGGCCTCAAACAACTGATTTCAAGTTTCCTGTTTCTGCTTTTCATGAACTTAGAAGTTAGTTCTGACTCTTTTTTCTCTCTTTTCAAGTTAGACTTTTCAATTTTCTTTTTTAGCTTTTTGGACTTTTTGTAAACTACTAACTTCTTGGCAAACTTTAAGTCGACTTCGTTAACTTCTAAGTCCACGTAATTCACAATCACTTTGTCAAGCAAGATTCTGTCGAAAACTTCGCGTTCAGTTGCTTCGAACTTGTCAAAAACTACTCTTAAAGTAGACTTCTTGCACTTAACTCTTCTATTCGAAAGTTCTTTTTTGAGGTTAGCACAACAGAACTTTGAAACCTTTTCGTACTCTATGCGCTTGAACACTATGTTTAAAGTTACACTGATAGTGCTCACAAACAACATCAGCAGTACAAAAAACATACCAATTGCTAGAGTTGCTAGTTTTTCTTCGTTCTCTCCTTTAGATATGTAAAAAGGGATCAAGCAAAGAAAAGGCACGTTCACAAATGGCCACCACAAAGAAAGCAAGTAAGACACTATAGCTCTTCCGTGCTGTCTCAGCACAAACTTAATTTCTATGATAAACAGAAAAAAACCACAAGTAATCAAACCCCCTGTTAAAACAGTCAGGAAAGTTTGCAGTTCAAAGGGGTTTACCAGCAAACACGCAGAGGTTCCCAGTATTGCTAAGAAGCTTAAGATTGTTTTTTTTTGCCAGCTTTTTTTCTTTTGAAGGTGTTTTAGTTGTACTTGTGTTTTGGTTTCTTGTTTGTTGAGTATTGTTTGTTTTAGAGGAAGCTCAGGCACACTGGATTCCTTTTGGTATAAAGTTAAGTTTTGAGTCACTGCCGAAAGCACTACTGAGTAAAGCATAACTACCAAACACCCCAGTATAAGTGGATCTGGACTAGAAAGGTCTTCAAATATAGCGTAACACAACAACCAGTAACCCACTATGTAGCCTATTGTATAAATAAAGTCTGCAAAGTCACTTCCTAAGAAAACTTTTAGTCTCAGCAAGAGAATGTTGATCTTTCTTTTGATTTCAGTTGAAATTGACTTAGCTAAAAAGAAAAGAACTACTAACGAGCTCAAAAGAACTAAAACTACGTTAGTAGTAATGAAAACAAAGTCACCTATGACTTCTTCTATGTTAAGTGGGTAAAGAATAGCCAGTGGCAGTAAAACCCCAGTAAAGCACATCATCACAGTAAACTGGTAGCCTTTTTTGTTTTGCTCGTGGACCATAGCCATAAGCACCCAAAACAACAGTGATAAAAGGTACCCAACTACTACTAAGTTTCTAAGAAGCACTTTTTCAAAGCTAAACCCCAGAACCTGAGAAAGTGGTGCCAGCACCATTGTGAACAAAAACAACATGTAAAAGATCTTCGACTGTCTTTTAGAGTTACACGAACTGTACACAACTCCTGAGTACCCTAACAAAGGAGTTGCAATCACGTAGAAAAAGTAGATGTGTGCTTTTTCTGATTGCTTTATTGTATCCAGCAAGCTGATGTGCTCTCCTTCATAGTTACTGGTGAGCTCTGTGTAAATTTTGTACCAAGAAAACACTTGAACGCCTGTTAAAATTGCCCCCACCACAAATCCTGAAAGCTTGTTAATATGTTTTCCGATTTTTTTAGTGAAGTAGTCATCTTCCAGCATCTCAGGGTACTTACTCAGCACTTCCAATGTAAAAGGGTCTGAGTCTTCATTTTCCAAAATTTGCTTCCTTAAGAGCTCGCTGTTTGAAGGGTACTTTACAAAGCAGCAAAGCTGGATAACAACCCACACACTAACTGTAACTAAGTTTACAGGAATGATTACACTCAAAAGGAACTCACTAAAGTTATCTTGAGTCAGCGAGAGTTCTTCAAAGTCAAAGTCTGCGATAAAGAAAACTCCTGAAAACAAAACCCCGAAAACAGCTATGAAAATGCTTGAAGTTATGACTCCAGGAAGCTCTTTGTAGGTCTTTGAAAGATTGGATCTTAAAAGTCTCAGAAAACTCGAAAAAGCTAAAGTAAAAGGAACCAAGAAGGCTATGTAGCGGTTCCAAACATCAAACAGACCTAAGCACAAAAAAACACTTCCAATCATTAGTAAAAAAAATTTCCTTAGTTTGTTCAGTCTCAGCACCACTAAACTTGTTCCACACAACCCTACGCACAGTCCCAAAATAGCTATAAAGTAATCAATCCTAACCAAAAAAACTGACCAAGTCAAAGAAAGCAATGAGTTAAGAAGCATTTCAAAGTAAGTAGATTTGTTCCAGGGAAAGTTGAGTTCTTTAAGTAAAACTTGAGTCCAAAGGTTTACTTTTCTAGGAGAGTTCTGACTATCTTCCATGATTAATGATTAACAATTAAAGAAGCATAACTTTGGTTACTCATCATGTCGTAAGAGTTCAGTTGATGCTTACACTCAGAAAAAGTTGAGCACTGCTTTGAATAGACTTTAGTGTTTCCTCCACTTAAAAAGTCAACTATCTTTTTCTGAAAGCTCAAAATAAAAACCACTAAAAATACAAAAGAAACAGCCAGCCAAAACAAAGGATCTTCAAAGTTTAAGTTGCTTTGGAAAGTAGTTCTGTAAGCCATTGCAGAGTTGTAGCAGTGCAGCAGTCCTAGTACTACCCAGACAGTGATGAAGCTGTTGTTAAATTCTTTAGTGTATTTGCAAGGCTTTTCACAGAACTCAAACAGGAACTTTTCCTTTAGGTAAAAAACAACCACTGCAAAGCCACACATAATGTTTAAAAGAGGCATTCCACCTGAGTAAGTGAAAAAAGCTAGAACTGTCAAAACCTCTGAAACCTGAGTAGGCATGTCTGACGTGCTCAGTTGCTTTGGAGGCTTTAAGTAACTCCACAAAAGCATGCCTGAACTAAGAACTAAGTAAGTCATAAGTATGCAGGTGATAGTTGAACCCACTCCTTGGTACCATTCCTTTGAAAAGCTTTCAACGTCTTTTAAGTTGTTTTCTTCTAAAGATTCTTCGAAAGGCCCAGATACATAAGTTTTGGTGTTTATTAAGAAAAAAGCCAGCAGTGTGTTTTTCAACATGCTGAAAAAAGAGCTCTTGAACCTATAAAGGTTCTTAGCTGTTTTGGTTTCAAACCTTAAAAACCTGCTTAGCTTCTTTGAAAACCACTTAACACAGTTGTTAAGTAGCACTATGCATATCCCACCTAGAAACTTCACAAGCATTGAAAGCCTAAATAAATCAATAAACTCTTCACAAAACTCGTTTGTGTGCTTGGAATTTAGTTCCTCCCAAGACTGTCCCTGGCACCAACATAAAGCTTCGGAGCTAGTGTTGTAGTGGGCTTTTGCGAACTCCAAACTCGAACTAGTTTCTAGACTGCAGTCTTTAGGAAACTGGTCGTCTACAGTCTTGATGTAGTAAACGATAGACACTGTGAAGACCAAAAACGTTCTTGAAACCAAACTTACACAAGCCAGCCTTAAAAGCTTTTTCCACAAAGGCACTTCAAGGTTTTCCCAAAGAATGTCTATGGGTTCAGGGGCTTCTTTTACCTTGAGCTTGTAAGCAGATTTAAACTTTAAGTAACTGGGTGTTTTAAAGCACCCTTTATAAAGTTTTAAGCACCTTTTTTTAGAGTGAGTGTTTTCAAACACAACAAAGGCTCTGTCTACAAAGAGTTCTTGAGGGTTTTTAAGAACTAGTTGGTCCTGAGTGGAGAGTTCACTGTTTAGTTTTAGTTTCCTCAGGACTCCTTTGTACTTCCTAGCCAAGCAAACTTCTACTACACTTCCGAACTGACTGAAGTGGTGTTTAACTTCTTCAGTCGTCACCTCTTCCAAAGGGAGTTTCTTCACCTGCAAAGAATGTTCGGAAACAGTTGATTGTAGTTTCTTTCTGACTAAGACTTTGGAACTCAGAGTGTAGTACACTCCAAACAGCATAAACACCAAAGTACACAAAAAGTCAGCTACTAAAAGTCTTGTTTGTTTACTGGAATCACTGACTCCACTCTGATTCGCTACACTTAGAACATTAAAATGCTTCATTCCAGGTTGGATTCCTTCTCCTGTAGAGTTTTCAATGATAGGCCATAAAGAAACCAAACCCACTACTAAAAAGCAACAACTAGTTTGTTTTAAAAACAAAAAGTACAACTCAAAGCCAAGGCAAGTGTTTAAACTTGCTGGAGTCTCTATAAGTTCGGAGTTAGCTTTCTGAGGAGTTTCTTCAATAACTATTTTCAAAGAGTTTTCTGCCATTCTAGAGTCTTTAATAATGGACAACGTAGACCCACTCAACACTACAGAACCAGAAGCACAACACACCTCAGTAGTGTCAGGCAACAGGTACCTCGTCAAGCACACTTCACAACTAAACAAAGGAGAAGTCACAAAGGCTGAAAGCGAAGCAAAGAAGCCAGAACAAGGCAGAGTGTGGTGGATAGCAGTAGGCAAAGACCTAGACCCCCAGAACTTCGAAAAAGACCATTACCAAAGCGTGCTAGTCCACATATTTGGCTACGGACTTGGTTCGGACAACTCCAACCTGGGACTTAGGTCCTGCGACAACACTGTAGTGCTTGCTCGGGCTTTCGAAGTTGAGAAGTCAACAGCCGAAGAAATGCAAGGAGTCCAAATAGGCACATGGGAAGAAGCCCCTCTTTACTCATGCGTGTTCGAAAAGGAAGTAGACAGAACGCTTCAACTAGACCAAGAATGGGAACTTCTCAAACAAAGCTTCCAGTACGAAGAACTGCCACTTGCTTACTACTGGTACAGAGAAACTGGNAAGTTTCCCGCCAAAGCCGGCAGACACCCGCCTCCTTCAAGGGCCTTAGAAGTGGTTCAGTCTCTAAATAGCTAAGTTGTATCATATAAAGAATAACTTATTACTGCTTCTGTATGGGCAGGAATAACTTGAACTCAGGAGGCAGTTCTTCTTCAGAGTACAAACGGTCAGAGAAGTAAATCCTTCTAATTCTGCAGTTAGCGTGGATTTGCACACGCAGTGTTTCAATGTAGTTAGTGCCGTAAGCTCGTCTAGTGAAGTCGCTCAAGTTGAACTGAATCTGGTTCCAACCCTCATCAAGTCTCATAGGCATAGTGCAGATAAAAGGCTTGACTCTAGTTGTACTTTGGTAGTTTGAAGCCCTAAAACGGCGCCTAATATTTTTGTCGTCTAGTACCTGTACCTCGAAAGTGAAATACTTTTTGAGATTCTTGATGATCATAACCAGAAAAGGAAGCTTGATTCCTAGAGTTTTAGTGGATTCTGCAGGACAGGTGATATATGTCGTCGAAACGTTAGTCCCCATTATTTCCAGCACTGAGCTTTGGATGTCTTGGTCAGTTATGCGCTTTATATGGCCGTTCTGCACGTTCTTGTCCCAGATTTGTAGCGGCTTCGCTCCTATGCTGTAGAGAATCGACAAGAAACCAGACTGAAACGTATTCTTAAACATTTTTACATAAGTTCAATTTGAAGAACCAAGTTAAATATTAATGGTCAGTTGCTTTTTGGTTCCAAAGAAAGGAACCTGTGCAGAAGGGCTTCTTTGGATTCTTCTGGGAACTTGGATTCCTGGAGTTCTTGTTCTTTTTGCTCGAGTTTTTTTTGTAGAGAGGCTTGCTGAAGGGACTTTTTTTCAAGGGCTCTTTTGAGTTCTAGTTGCTTAGCTGACTGGGCTTCAAGTTTGTCTTTGAACAAGTTAAGGTCTTGGAGTTCCCTAGTTAGTTTTTCCTCTACTATACTGTATTCGTGCTTTTTGGTTTCTAAGTCTTCCCAAAGGTTGCTTACTATTTCTTGGGAAGCTCTGTAAAATATTTCTTCAACTATGCAGCTTGCGATTTGGTTGCTTAGGTCTTTTTGGGTTTCTAGCAACTTAGCTTTAAGTGTTTCAGTGTGGTGTTCTTTTTGCTTTATTAAATTTTCTCTTATAAACAAGTTTTGGTAGGTTTGTTCTAGTTCAGCTGTTTTAAGTCTTAGTTCAGTTTCTAAGTAACTAAGTTCTTGGTTTGTGTTGGGGAAAACTGGAGTTCTGCACTCTTCAAAAGACTCCATAAAGCTTACTGAGTCCTCTCCGAAACTTAGTTTTTTCCTTATGCTTTCTTCCTTAAAAGCACTTTCAAGGCTTTTTTCTCTTTCATCTAGTTCTTTTTGTTTGTTAAGTAGTTCTTTATTCATGTTTTCTAGGTTTTTTTGCTTTTTAGTTAGACTTTTGCTTAAAGACTCTATTGTTCTTAGCCGGTCGTGGGCTTTTTTTAGAAGTGAGTTCAAAAGGTAAGACCCACTAGAAGACACTTCTGGTTCCTTAGACTTTTTTGGCTTGTGAGAGTACTTAGGCGGAGTGGTTCTAGATTTGAGTTCAGATAACTTTTGGTCAATTATTCCAATAGACTCGTTAAGTTGAATTGAGTCAGTTGAAGGCTGTTTCTGGGGTTTGTGCTTCTTAATGAACTCAGAGAGTCTTTTGCTGCTGGACTTAGTTAGAGCTTCGGGTTGGGTGCTAGGACTATTTACTCAATACCTTTTAGACATTTATTAAAACAACTCACAGTCAGGCAAGGGGTACCTGACCTCGTCAGGCAGTTCTCCGTAAATAAGGAGCTTGCTGAGTTCTTCAACCTTTTTGTTTTTTTGTTTAAGTTTGCAAGCGTTGCTAAGTATTTCAAGTTGGCTCTGGTGCCTTGCTTGCTCCCTTTCGTCAAGTAAGTGTCTTTGGTCCAAAATGTACCTTTGAAGTCTGTCCTTAACTTCATTGAGGTACTTTCTAGTTTTTTTGTCAGAAAGCATTCTTTCCACAGCTGAAGAAAGTTCTTTGGAGTACTCTGGGTCTTGCAGTCTTGCTTCTACTTCGTCTGCTAAGTCGCTTAGTTTGCTTTGGGCTTCTTCGTGTTCTTGCTTTATCATAATAAAATGGGCAGTCAACTAACCAAAAACTACGATGTAGAAAGAACACCTAGCAGTTACGGAGGAATCTCTGGGCCTTGGGAAATCTACTCCGCCACACAAAGAACCACTAAGCAGCAAGTCTCTATCTTCATGAACAACAAAACTTCACCCGAACTAGTTAATCGACTTAAAGCTGAGGCCACTAAACTCACTAAACTCAGACACCCCAGCGTCCTCCAGGTAGTTGAACCTCTTTTGGAAGACGCCAAAACCCTTGCTTTTGTCACTGAGCCTGTTGTTTACAGCTTAAGTGACCTTTTGCAGCGCCCTTCAGTGCTTCCTAGTGTGCTATCGGACACAGAGATTCGACTGGGGCTGCTAGACTTAGTTCAGGGGTTGTTGTTTCTGCACTTGCACGCCAGAACAGTGCACTTTGCAGTGTGCCCTGATAACATTTACATCACAGAAGACGGAAAGTGGAAACTAGGAGGAATGATGTTTGCAGAACCCCTAGGTCAAAACCAAGCAGCGCAGTTGCCTTATGACCTGAACTTAATGGCCAGAGGCCTAGCCCCTATACTTGAGTTCACTGCTCCAGAAGTAGTTAGGGACAGAAGTGGCGGGTGCTCAGCTGACGTGTTTTCTCTAGGGTGTTTAGTAGCTGGGGTTTACAAGGTACTGGCAAGTCCTGCTCTGCACTGCAAAGTTATGCACTTGAGGGAACCAACACAAAGCTCCTACCAGCAAGCTTGTTTGGAACTTGAAAACTCCTACCAGCCAGACTACTTGCCCCAGCAGTTAAGGGAAGTAGTGCTGAGGATGTTCAGACTCAACCCCAGTCAAAGAAGCAGTCTGCAAGAACTTTCGCAGTGCAAAGCTTTCCAGACTCCTTACGTAAAGGCTATTTTCTTTTTAGAACACTTGCACGAGAAGCAAGACTCCCAGAAGTTAGGCTTTTTCAAAGGACTGTCTTCCATAATAGACAAGTTCGATGAAGTCATTATGACTAAGAGACTGCTGCCTGCTTTGGTCCAGAACATGAAAGACCCTAGTTTGTCTCCTTTTATACTACCAAATATGCTCAGAATCGTTAAGAACTGCCAAATTTCCAAAAGCCACTTCCAAGAACTAGTCTGGCCTAGCATTGCCAAACTTGCAGTGGGCAAAGAAATCCCTGCGCAGAGTTTTTACCTTATTTTGGGCGAAATAGACCTTTTAATGCAGTACAGTGAAGAGTCTCAGTGGAAAAAAACACTTATGCCTCTAGTTTTCAAAGGCTACCAGTGCGGAGTGTCCCAGATCCAAGAAATACTTATGAAAAAGACTCCTAACATGTTTGAAAAGATTCTGGACAAGAGTTACCTGCGTAACCAAGTGCTGCCTAAGTTTTTACAAGGCATTTTGTCTGCAAAGACAACCACTGTCAGGGAAGAAGGCTTGAAGTCACTCAGTCAAGTGTTTCAGTCCTTTGACAGGTCTACTTTGCTGGACTCAATCCTTCCTTCTTTGGACAAACTCAAGAAACTAGACGTGACTGGGACCATGATAATGCACCTTCTCCACATCTACAAGGGGATATCTAAGTCTCTTGGACATAAGGTCACAGCTGTGCACGTGCTGCCTGCTTTGTGTCCGCTCTTGGTGGAAGCCGAAATGACCAAAAAACAGTTTAAAACCTTCTGCGAAACTCTAGAAAACATGGTCAGCGAAGTTCAAAAAACCAGAACTGTGGAACTGCCTGAAGAGATCGAACAACCAGAAAACTTTGAGTTCGAGAACTCTTTAGAACCCCAAGAAGACTTCCAAGTCCTAAAAGACATCTTCGAACAAGAAACTCCTTTTGAGAGCAAAAATGAACTTGAGGACATTTTTACCAAAGAGGTTCCACACAAAAAACCTCTTGAGTTAGCTCCTAAGCCCAGTTCAATCCCTAAAGAACCCCCTAAAAAACAGGAGTTGCTACAGTTTCCAGAAAAAAAACCAACTAGCCTACTCGACTTTCCAGAGCCACAACAAGTTAAGAAGCCAACGTTTCCTCAGAAGCAAAACATTAAAATTGATACTGACGACTTCTTTGAAGAGTTCCTTAACAAAAAGTCAGACCCCTTCGCAGGGCTTTAATTCAATTGTTTTTTTACTTAGTTATCACTATGAATAAACCTTCTAATGTTAGTAGAACTGTTCTTCGATATCTCTGACCCATCGTGTGCTTCTTCCATTATTGTGGCTAGTTTTTTGGATTTGTAGAAGCTTGAGTAGTT
>PR_CR_10_Liq_1_inCRDRAFT_1001431_pt1 | contig 13424 bp, 14 predicted proteins | sample PRCRCaboRojoPR_3_FD_10241 | JGI IMG/M metagenome (IMG submission 10241) | reverse complement strand
ATAATTGGATAATGCCGGCATCTCGAAGCTCCATCTGATGATGAAACCTCAAGAATCCAGTTCTGCACAACTGTCAAAGCTCAAGTGCGATTCACCTGGCCGGTTTATTCACCCAGACTTCGGAAGTAACACATAAACAATCCGCGCGGCGAAGGGTAAACTGTTCACAGCATGGCAAGAATTGCGTTCATCCTTCTCTGCCACAAGGACCCCGATGCGATCATTCAGCAGGCGGAACGCCTTACGGCCGTGGGTGACTACATGTCGATCCATTTCGATGCCCGTGCCAAGCCTGAACACTTTCAACGGATCCAGGAGGCGCTCCGGGACAATCCGAACGTCACCTTCGCCAGAAAGCGCATTAAATGCGGCTGGGGGGAATGGTCGCTGGTGCAGGCGACGCTGTACGCGATCGAAGCCGCCGAAGCGGCGTTTCCGCGCGCCACCCATTTCTACATGCTTTCGGGCGACTGCATGGCGATCAAATCGGCCGAATACGCCCACGAGTTCCTCGATGCAGCCGATGTGGACTACATCGAAAGCTTCGATTTCTTCGAAAGCGACTGGATCAAGACGGGGATGAAGACCGACCGCCTAGTCTACCGCCACTTCTTCAACGAACGCACGCAGAAATGGCGGTTCTACACCGCATATAACCTGCAGAAACGCCTGGGCCTGACCCGAGACATACCCGAGGATATCCAGGTGCAGATCGGCAGCCAGTGGTGGTGCCTGCGTCGGCGCACCATCGAATGGATCCTGGATTTCTGCCGCCAGCGGCGCGACGTGATCCGGTTCTTCCGCACCACCTGGATCCCGGACGAGACGTTCTTTCAGACGCTCGTGCGCCATCTTGTGCCCGAACCCGAGATCGAGACCCGGACGCTGACCTTCCTGATGTTCTCGGATTACGGGCTTCCGGTGACGTTCTACAACGATCACTACGATCTGTTGCTCAGCCAGGATTTCCTGTTCGCACGCAAGATCAGTCCCGAGGCGAAGGAGTTGAAACTGCGCTTGGGGCGGCTTTACGCGACCGAGGGCGTCACCTTCCAGATCTCGAACGAGGGCCAAAGCCTGTTCAAGTTCCTAACCGGCCGGGGCCGGATCGGCCGCCGCTTCGGCACGCGGTTCTGGGAAAACGAGGCGACGCTGGGCCGCGAACGCGAGCTGTTGATAGTGGTGTGCAAGAAATGGCACGTCGCCAAGCGGCTCTTGGAAAAGATTCGGCAGGTCACCAACATCCCTGCGATCGAGTACATGTTCAACGAGGAAGACACGCCGCTGCCCGATCTGGGGGGCTCCAGGCGACGCTGGGAAAGCGCACCCGCCACCGCCGCGCGCTTATGCGCATGCTGTTCGACTATTACGATACCGATCGGCTGATCGTCTGCATGGATCCTGCCAATATCGACCTGCTTTATGATTTCTGTGGCGACAGGGCGACCACCCGGCTACTCGAGATCCAGTGCCAGTTCAGCGACGATTACCTGATCGGTCATGCCATGCGCGTGGGGCTTGCGGGCGATCACACGCCGCGCGACATCATCGAACGGTTGGTGCCGACCATTCGCAACGACATCGCCTTTGAAACAGACCGTATCCGAGACGCGGAGTTCGACAACCATGTCCGCATCCGAGAGACCGACAGGCCGGATCAGAACGCCCCGGCGATTGCCGAATTCCTGTCTCTGCCCGTGGACAAGGGGCTCGAGATTGCGGAAACCGACCACCTCTTTGCCGATTAGGAAAGCACCATGGCCAAGACCTATGCCTATGACGACCAGAACATCTTCGCCAAGATCCTGCGCGGCGAGATCCCGAACGACACCGTGCTAGAGACCGAGCACAGCCTTGCGTTCCGCGATATCCAGCCTCAGGCGCCGGTGCATGTGCTGGTGATCCCGAAAGGGCCCTATGTCTGCTATGACCATTTCGCGCTGGAGGCCTCGGATGCCGAGATCGCCGATTACACCCGTGCCATCGGCAAGGTCTGCGAAATGGAAGGCGTGCAGGACGCGGGCTTCCGCCTGATCTCGAACGCGGGTGAGGCGGGTGTACAGGAAGTGCCCCACCTCCATGTCCATATTCTGGGCGGCCGCCGGTTGGGGCGGATGCTTCAGCCCGCGCGGGACTGACGGGGATCAGCCGGACCGGGTCAGCGACAGGAACACGTCCTCGAGATCCGGTTCCTCGGTCTTGACGTCGTCGATCGCGATGCCCGCGTCGCGCACCGCCTGAAGCACCTGTTCGGCGCTGGTTTCGCTCCGCCGATAGCTCAGCACGATGGCGCCATCGGCACGGCGCTGCGCCTCGACCCCATCGGCGCTGGGCAGGGCGGGCACGTCGCCATTGGGGTGAATGACCATGGATTTCGAATCGAGCCGCCCCAGCAGGTTCGGCGTCTTGTCCTGGGCTACGACCTCGCCATGGTTGATGATCGCGATCTCGTCGCACATCTCTTCGGCTTCTTCGAGGTAGTGGGTGGTCAGGATGATCGTCATGCCCTGTTCGTTCAGGCGGCGCACATTGTCCCACAGCATCTGGCGCAATTCGATATCGACGCCCGCGGTGGGTTCGTCCAGCACCAGGATATGGGGGTGATGCACCAGCGCCTTGCCCAGGAGAAGCCGCCGCCGCATACCGCCCGACAGCGTGCGTGCATAGGCCTCGGCCTTGTCCTCGAGCCCGATCATCCGCAGGATCTCGTCCGACCGCCGCTGCGCCTTGGGTACGCCATACAGCCCCGCCTGCACCTCGAGCGCGCCGCGCGGGGTGAAGAAGGGGTCAAGGTTCAGCTCTTGCGGCATGACCCCGATCGACGCGCGGGACTGGCGCGGATTGCGGTCCTGGTCGAAGCCCCAGATCGTGACCTTTCCGGCGGTCTTCACCACCAGCCCGGCCAGGATGTTGATCAATGTGGATTTCCCCGCACCATTCGGGCCCAGAAGGCCAAAGACCGATCCGGCCGGCACCTCCAGGTCGACGCCCTTCAGCGCCTCCTTGGATGGGGTGCGTCCGTCACCGCCATAGGTTTTTCGTAGCCCTTCGATCCGGATTGCACTTTCGGCCATGCCTGTCCCCGTCTTGCGTCACGTGCCTGTCGCAGGTAATCCAACCCCGACGCCCCGGCAACCTGAAGGACGGACGCCATGACCATCGAGGCCCCCGAGACCAAGATCGTGGACAGCTATCGCATTGCCTGCGACGGGGGCGAGGGCGCCCTGGGCCATCCCCGCGTCTGGTTGCAGATCCCAGAAGACCGGGGCTGGGTCGAATGCCCGTATTGCGACGCGAAATACATCCATCGCGATTTCGAAGGAAAGGTCTGAGCCGCCCTGCACGTGCGGCTAGGACCTCGAGTCGCCGGCCCGGCAGTACCTGATCCCCGGACCTGCAGGCGCAAGGCGCTGGAACCCCGCCCGTACTCGTGCCACTTAGAAGGCAACAGGACGCGAGCGAGGACACTCACATGGCTTTCGGCAAGGGCTGCCACCTGCACCTGATCGACGGATCGGCCTATATCTTCCGGGCCTATCACGCGCTGCCGCCGCTCACTCGGAAATCCGACGGGCTGCCCATCGGAGCCGTCAGCGGCTTTTGCAACATGCTGCAACGCTATGTGGAGGGGAACGCCGGCGGCGACGTGACCCATGTGGCCGTGATCTTCGACAAGGGCAGTCACACCTTCCGCAATGACATCTATGACCAGTACAAGGCCAATCGCGACGAGATGCCCGAGGATCTGCGCCCGCAAATCCCGCTGACGCGCGAAGCCACCCGCGCCTTCAACATCGCCTGCCACGAGATCGAGGGCTTTGAGGCCGACGATATCATGGCGACGCTGGCCTGCCAGGCGCGCGCTGCGGGCGGGCGCGTCACGATTCTGTCCTCGGACAAGGATCTGATGCAGCTGGTGGGCGACGGGGTCGAAATGCTCGACCCGATGAAGAACCGCCGCATCGACGTCGATCAGGTCGAAGAGAAATTCGGCGTACGCCCCGACCGCGTGGTCGATGTGCAGGCGCTGGCAGGCGACAGCGTCGACAACGTGCCCGGTGCGCCCGGGATCGGGGTCAAGACCGCAGCCCTTCTGATCAACGAATTCGGCAGTCTCGAAGAGCTTCTGGACCGCGCCGAAGAGATCAAGCAGCCCAAGCGCCGCCAGACCCTGATCGACCATCGCGAGCAGATCGAACTGTCGAAACGGCTGGTGCAGCTGGACGAGAACACGCCGCTCGACTTCACGCTCGACGACCTCGAGGTGCGCGAGCCCGATGCGGACAAGCTGCTGACCTTCCTGGCCGAGATGGAATTCCGCACCCTGTCGAAACGCATCGCCGAGGCGCTGGGCGTCGAGGCGCCGGTGATCCCCGACACGACGCCCCAGGGTGCCAACCCGACCGAGGAGGCAACCGGCCCCGAGGCGGTGCCCTTCGAGCCCGGCAGTTACGAGACGGTGACGACGCGCGATCAGCTCGACACCTGGGTCACCGCGATCCGGCAACGGGGCTATGTGGCCGTGGATACCGAGACCACGGGTCTTGACGAGATGGTCGCGGACCTCGTGGGTATCTGCCTGTGTGTGGAGCCCGGGCAGGCCTGCTATATCCCGCTGACCCACAAGGCCGAAAGCGGCGAGGGGCTTTTTGGCGGCGACACCCTGGCAGAAGGGCAGCTGCCGCTGGACGAGGTGATCGAAGTTCTGAAACCGGTGTTCGAGGATGATGCGATCCTCAAGATCGGGCAGAACATGAAATACGATGCCAAGATCCTGTCGCGCTACGGCATCACCGTGGCCCCCATCGACGACACCATGCTGATGTCCTACGCGATGAACGCGGGCATCCATGGCCACGGCATGGACACGCTGAGCGAGCGGTATCTCAGCCACCAGCCCATCCCGATCAAAGAGCTGATCGGGTCCGGCAAGAGCCAGATCACGTTCGACCGGGTCAAGATCGAGGACGCAACGAAATACGCGGCCGAGGATGCGGATATCACTCTGCGCCTGTGGCAGATGTTCAAACCGCAGCTGCACCGCACCCAGGTCACGCGGGTCTATGAAAGGCTGGAACGCCCGCTGGTGCCCGTCCTGGCCGAGATGGAGCGCGCAGGCATCAAGGTGGACCGCCAGACGCTCAGCCGCATGTCCGGGGCTTTCGCCCAGAAGATGGCGCAGCTGGAGGAAGAAATTCACGAGCTTGCGGGCGAAAAATTCAACGTGGGCTCCCCCAAGCAGTTGGGCGAAATCCTGTTCGACAAGATGGGGCTGGAAGGCGGCAAGAAGGGCAAGACCGGCGCCTATGCCACCGGGGCCGATGTGCTCGAGGATCTGGCGACGGAACATGACCTGCCTGCCCGAGTGCTGGATTGGCGGCAGCTGTCCAAGCTGAAATCGACCTACACGGACGCGTTGCAAGAGCATATCAACGCCGAGACTGGCCGCGTGCACACATCTTACGTCCAGACCGGCGCCAGCACTGGGCGGCTGGCCTCCACTGATCCTAACTTGCAGAACATTCCCGTCCGCACCGAGGAAGGCCGCCGCATCCGCGAGGCGTTCGTGGCCGAAGAGGGCAAAGTGCTGGTCAGCCTCGACTACAGCCAGATCGAGCTGCGTATTCTGGCCCATGTGGCCGGGATCGACGCGCTCAAGGAAGCCTTCAAGGATGGGCAGGACATTCACGCCGCCACCGCGTCCGAGATGTTCCGTGTGCCGCTGGACGAGATGACGCCCGACGTGCGGCGACAGGCCAAGGCGATCAATTTCGGGGTGATCTACGGCATCTCGGGGTTTGGCCTTGCCCGCAACCTGCGCATCCCGCGGGCCGAGGCGCAGGGCTTTATCGACCGTTATTTTGAACGCTTCCCCGGCATCAAGGATTACATGGACAGCACGGTGGCTTTCGCCAAAGAGCACCAGTTCGTCGAGACGATGTTCGGCCGCAAGATCCACACGCCGGAAATATCGGCCAAGGGTCCGCGCGCAGGCTTCGCCCGCCGCGCCGCGATCAACGCGCCCATCCAGGGCACCGCGGCCGACATCATCCGTCGCGCCATGATCCGGATGCCCGACGCTATCGACGGTCTGCCCGCCAAAATGCTGTTGCAGGTCCATGACGAATTGCTGTTCGAGGTCGACGCGGACCGCGCCGACGACCTGATCGCTGCGGCCCGCACAGTGATGGAGGCCGCTGCCGATCCGGTCGTTCATCTAGATGTCCCGCTCATTGTGGACGCAGGGCAGGGTGCCAACTGGGCCGAGGCGCACTGACATGTCCGGTGATCGCGCCCGGGTCGAGGTGCGGTCACTGGCAGAGTTGCGCGCATGGCTGGCCGCACACCACACCCAGCCGGACAGCGTCTGGCTGGTGACGTGGAAAAAGCACACCGACCACTACCTGGCCTACGATGACATCGTGGACGAGCTGCTGTGCTGGGGTTGGGTGGACAGCCGGACCTTGCGCGTTGACGAAGACCGCTCTGGCCTCTTGGTCGCGCCACGCAATCCGAAATCGGCCTGGTCTGCAATCAACAAGGATAAGATCGCGCGCCTGCGCCGCGAAGGCCGCATGCAGCCCGCGGGCGAGGCTTTGGTCGCAGCCGCGCACGAGAACGGCATGTGGACCTTTCTCGACGACGTGGACCGTCTGGAGGTGCCCGCGGACCTGAAGGCCGCGCTGGGCGCTCTGCATTCCGTCTGGGAGGGCTGGCCCCGTTCCGTGCGCCGCGGCACGCTTGAATGGATCAAAACGGCCAAAACAAAGGCAACCCGGGACAAGCGGATTGCCGATGTCGTTTCCTCGGCCGAAACAGATCAGCGCCCCAGCCCGTCCCGTCGCTGATCCGGCGTCGCGGATCACGATCTGGCCTCAACTCTGCCTTGCCGCCGTCCCGATGATGGCCGCAAAATGGCGACGGTTGGGGCGAAATGTGATCGAAAGACGACTTGGGGATCGACCATGAAAACTGTTCTGGCGCTTGTTTTTGCTGCATTTTTCACCCTTGGTGCACAGCAGGCGATGGCCGAACGGCCCAAGGTTCTGGTCATCGGAGATTCCCTGCTGGCGATTCATTCGCTCACTGGGCGCAGCGTGGCCGATTACTTGTCGCGCTACCTGGGCGCGCCCGTCACTGACCGCTCTGCGATCGGTGCGATGATGATCTACCGGCTGCCGATCACGGGTGCCTTGGGCATGTCGATCCCCGCGCAGTACCGGGACGGCGACTGGGACTGGGTGGTGGTCAACGGGGCGGGCAACGACCTGTGGCTGACCTGCGGCTGCGGGCCGTGCAAGCGCAAGATGGACCGCCTGATCTCGCCTTCCGGCACGGCTGGCGAAATCCCCAAGCTTTTGGCGCGGATCCATCGCACGGGCGCGCGCATCGTGTATGTGGGCTACATGCGCAGCCCCGACATCGCCACGCCCATCGAGCGTTGCAAGACGGTTGGCGACACGCTGGAACGCCGGGTCGCGACCCTTGCCGACAAGGTGCCCAACATTCACTACCTGTCGCTCGAGAACATGATCCCGCCAGGAGACCTGAGCTACCTCGCTGCCGATCGCGTGCATCCCCCGCCCAAGGCCAGCCGGGCCATCGCCGAGCGGATCGCACGACTCATCGTCTACGGGCAGGGTGCCTGAAGACCGGGCAGGATCGCGCCGCCCTTACGCCGGTGTGACGGCCCGTCATTGAGATTTCACATGGCCGATGCTATGTTTGTCGTACGCCTAGCGTCGGGGCGATGGCGGCGCGCAAAACGGAGGACAATGACCTGTCTTTTGTCACAGATGCGGCATCCGCCGCTGACACCGGGGCCCAGGTGATGGCGGCCCAGACCGACGATGCCACGAGCAAAGAACTTCTGTCGCGCATCCTTACCCTTCTTGACACCGAAAAAGCCGAAGAAATCGTGCAGATCGACCTGCGCGGGAAGTCCGCGATGGCCGATTACATGGTGATCTGTTCGGGCCGGTCCACGCGCCAGGTTTCGGCACTGGCCGACAAGCTGGTCGAGACGCTCAAGCAGGAGATGAACCGCAGTGCGAAGGTCGAGGGCAAGGATGCCGGAGACTGGGTGCTGATCGACACGGGCGATGTGATCGTCCATGTCTTCCGCCCCGAAGTGCGCGAGTTCTACCAGCTCGAGAAGATGTGGATGCCCGCGGGCGCCCAGGCGGAGCTTCCAGCCCGCGCATGATGCGCCTGCACGTGGCTGCCATTGGCCGTATCCGTGCGGATGCGCCCGAGCGCGCCCTTCTCGACGACTATCGCACCCGGTTCGACCGGACGGCCCGGCCCCTCGGGCTTGGACCGCTGACCGAGCACGAGGTCGAGCCCAAAAAGGCCAGCGGCAAAGGGCCCGAGGCCGAGGCGCTGCGCCGGGCCCTGCCCGCGGGCGCCGTCCTGATCGCGCTGGACGAGCGGGGAAAGCTCATGACCTCTCCGGCCTTTGCCGATCTTCTGGCCCGCTACCGCGACGACGGGCGTAGCGATCTGGCCTGTGTCATCGGCGGTGCCGACGGGCTCGACCCCGCCCTGCGTTCAGAGGCGGATCAGAGCCTGTCTTTCGGGCGCATGGTCTGGCCGCACATGCTGGCCCGGGTGATGCTGTTCGAACAGCTCTATCGCGCCGCGTCGATCCTTGCGGGCAGCCCCTATCACCGTGTCTAGTCAGCGCCGGTCGAACCCCGTTTCCCTTTGCGGCCCGTCACGGTAAGACGGGCCGAGCAGAAAAGGATCACGCCCATGACCGCCCGCAAACCTGTTGCGCTGTGTATCCTGGATGGTTGGGGCCTGCGCGAGGCGCGCGAGGGCAACGCCCCCGCCCTGGCCGACACGCCGACCTTTGACCGTATCTGGGCCGATTGCCCCCATGCGACGCTTGTCACCTATGGACCCGACGTGGGGCTGCCCACGGGCCAGATGGGCAATTCCGAGGTCGGGCACATGAATATCGGCGCCGGGCGGGTCGTGGCGATGGACCTGGGCCAGATCGACCTGGCGATCGAGGATGGCAGCTTTGCCACCCGCCCGGCGCTGGAGCGCTTCGTCGTGCGGATGAAAGAGACAGGCGGCACCGCGCATCTGATGGGGCTGTGCTCCCCCGGCGGCGTCCATGCCCATCAGGATCACATCGTCGCCGCGGCCAAGGTGCTGACCGACGCGGGCGTTCCCGTGGCCATTCACGCCATCACCGATGGGCGCGATGTGCCGCCCCGCTCTGCCGCTGAGCAGATCGCGCGGTTCGAAGCCAGCCTGCCCGAGGGCGCGCGGATCTTTTCCATCGTCGGCCGCTACTACGCCATGGACCGCGACAACCGGTGGGAGCGTGTGCGCCAGGCCTATGACCTGGTCGTGCAAGGCGAAGGCCATCACGCCGCCACCGCTGCCGATGCGATCAAGACCGCCTACGAGACCCGCGATGAAGGCGACGAGTTCATCGAGGCCACCCGGCTCGATGACTGGACCGCGCCGCAATCCGGTGACGGGCTGCTGTTCCTCAACTTTCGCGCAGACCGTGCGCGAGAGATCCTGTCGGCCCTCGCCGCGCCCGCGTTCGACGCCTTCGACCGGGGCGACGCACCCGATTGGGCCGCAGTCTGCGGCATGGTCGAATATTCCGAGGCGCATGCGGATTTCATGGACACGATCTTTCCCCCGCAGACGATCAAGAACACGCTGGGCGCCTGGGTCGCCCTGCACGGCCTACGCCAGTTTCACCTGGCCGAGACCGAGAAATACCCCCATGTCACCTTCTTCCTGAACGGTGGCAAGGAAGCCCCCGAGATCGGTGAAGACCGTCAAATGCCGCAATCGCCAAAGGTCGCCACCTACGATCTGGCACCTGAAATGTCGGCGGCAGAAGTGACCCAGACCTTTCTTCAGGCCATCGAAGACGACTACGACCTGATCGTCACGAATTACGCCAACCCCGACATGGTCGGCCATACCGGCGATCTCGATGCCGCCGTCCGCGCCTGCGAGGCGGTGGACCGGGGGCTGGGCCGGGTGATCGAGGCCATCACGGCCAAAGGCGGCGCGATCATCGTGACCGCCGATCACGGCAATTGCGAAACCATGATCGACCCCGAAACCGGCGGGCCGCATACCGCGCATACCCTCAACCCCGTGCCGGTCATCATGGTCGGCGGGCCCGAAGGCGCAACGCTGTCCGGAGGACGGCTGGCCGATCTGGCGCCCACGATCCTCGAACTGATGGGCCTGCCCCAACCGCCCGAGATGACCGGGCAGTCTCTGATCCGAACATGACGCGCCTGGCCGCCTTTGTCCTCGCCCTTTGCCTTGCCAATGCAGCCGGGGCCCAGAGCCCAGGTGCTGCGGCAGAGGCCGCCGCGCGTCAGCTGGCCGCCGCGTCCCAATCGCTTGACCAGGCGCGCTCGGCCCGCGACCGCGTCCGGGCGCTGACCGAAACCGTCCGCGCCTTCGAGGCCGGGTTGGCGGCCATGCGCGACGGGCTGCGCGCCGCCGCGGTGCGGCAGTTGCAGCTGGAACAAGGCCTCGCAGCCCGCGAGAATGAGATCGCGCGCCTCCTGACCGCGCTTCAAACCATCAGCCGCGCGCCACCGCCCGTTCTGATGGCCCACCCTGACGGGCCGATCGGTGCCGCGCGCTCGGGCATGCTGCTGGCCGAGGTGACACCGGCACTCAACGCCGAGGCCGACAGCCTGCGCGGCGATCTTGACGAGGTGCGCACGCTGCGACGCTTGCAGGAACAGGCAGAGGCGCAGCTTCAAGACGGGCTCTTGGGCGTCCAGGCGGCCCGCCTCGCACTTTCGAATGCCATTGCCGATCGCACGGACCTGCCCCGCCGCTTCACCGAAGACCCGATCAAGACCGCGATCCTGATCGCCTCAACCGAGACGCTCGATGCTTTCGCCAGCGGCCTGTCCCAGATCGGCGAGGGCGAGATCCCGCCGCCGGCAAACCGGGCCGTCCCGGAAAAGGGGCGTTTGCCCTTGCCGGTCCAGGGCCAGATCCTGCGCCGCGCGGGCGAGGCCGACGCAGCCGGTGTCACCCGTCCGGGCCTGGTGATCGCGACCCGTCCGCAGGCCTTGGTGACCACACCTGTCGCTGCAACGATCCGCTACACCGGCCCCTTGCTTGATTACGGCACCGTCGCGATCCTCGAACCGCAGGCCGATACGCTGTTTGTTCTGGCAGGTCTGTCCCAGGTCTTTGGCGCCACCGGAGAGGTCATTCCCGCAGGCAGCCCGGTGGGCCTGATGGGCGGCACAATGCCCCAGGCCGGCGCGATCCTGTCACAGACGAGTGATGGGGGTGGAACAGAGCGTCCGGAAACGCTCTATATGGAAGTCAGAGAGGGCAATCGCCCCGTGGACCCGTTGACGTGGTTCGAAACCGACAAGGATGGATAATACATGAAACGCTTTGTCATCGCCGCCGCGGGCGGCATCCTGGCGGGGATCCTCGCCACGACCCAGGTGGCGGGTCCGCTGCTTGCGCAGGAAAACGCGCGCTCCAGTTCGGTCTACGAACAGCTCGATCTTTTCGGTGACATCTTCGAACGCATCCGCTCGCAATATGTCGAACAGGTCGATGAGGGCGAACTGATCGAGGCCGCCATCGACGGCATGCTGACCTCGCTCGATCCGCATTCGAGCTACCTGTCACCCGATGACGCCGCTGCCATGCGCGTGCAGACCCGCGGCGAATTCGGCGGTCTTGGTATCGAAGTCACTCAGGAAGAGGGCTTTGTGAAGGTCGTGTCACCCATCGACGACACGCCCGCCGACGATGCCGGGATCGAGGCAGGCGATTTCATCACCCATGTCGATGGCGAGTCTGTGCTGGGCCTGACACTTGACGAGGCGGTCGAGATGATGCGCGGACCCGTCGGCTCCGAGATCATCATCACCATCGTCCGCGACGGCGAAGAAGAGCCGCGCGATGTCTCGATCATCCGCGACACGATCAAGCTGACTGCCGTGCGCGCCCGGACCGAAGGCGAAACCGTCGTGCTGCGCGTCACCACCTTCAACGATCAGACCTATCCCAATCTCGAAGAGGGGCTGATGGAACAGGTTGAAGAGGCCGGTGGCATGGACAATGTGAACGGCATCGTGCTTGACCTGCGCAACAATCCAGGCGGCCTGCTGACCCAGGCGATCCGTGTCTCTGACGCGTTCCTCGAAAAGGGCGAAATCGTCTCGACCCGTGGCCGCGATCCGGCCGATGGGGACCGGTACAACGCCACCCCCGGCGATCTGGCCGAGGGCAAGCCGCTCGTGGTGCTGATCAACGGTGGCTCAGCCTCGGCTTCGGAAATCGTCGCCGGTGCGCTGCAGGATCATCGCCGTGCCATCGTCGTGGGCACCAAGTCCTTCGGCAAGGGGTCGGTGCAAACGGTCATGCCGTTGCGCGGCGACGGGGCGATGCGCCTGACCACCGCGCGCTATTACACGCCGTCGGGCCGGTCGATCCAGGCGCTGGGTGTCAGCCCGGACATCGTGGTCGAACAGCCCCGCCGCGTGCCCGAGGAAGAGGACGAAGATACACCCGCCTTCGGTGCCCGTTCCGAGGCCGATCTGCGCGGTCGCCTCGACAACGACTCGCTCAGCGAAGATGAGCTGCGCCAGATCGAAGAAGACCGCGCCAAGGCCGAAGCGGCCGCCGCGCTGCGGGAAGAGGATTATCAGCTGGCCTATGCCATCGACATCCTCAAGGGTCTGAACGCCCTCAGCCCCGCCGCGATGGAGGCGCTGGCCGCCGAATAAGCGGTTTGCCAGATGTGACAGGCTGGGATAGGCCGGGCGCTGTGCCCGGCCTATCGCGTTCAAAAGGTGCCCGATGACCCCCGAAGAGATCGAAAAACTGCCCTACCGCAAGAATGTGGGCGTGATGCTGGTCAACGCCCGGGGCCATGTCTTCGTCGGCATGCGCACCGACCGCGCGCCCAAGGACCCGCCAGCCTGGCAGATGCCCCAGGGCGGCATCGACAAGGGCGAAGACCCCCGCGCCGCCGCCCTGCGTGAACTGCAGGAAGAAACGGGCGTGACCCCGGACCTTGTCACTGTCGAGGCCGAAACCGAAGGCTGGCTCACCTATGATCTGCCCCATGACCTCGTGCCCCGCATCTGGAAGGGGCGCTATCGCGGGCAGGAACAGAAATGGTTCCTCCTGCGCTTTCATGGCACCGATGATCAGGTGCGGCTCGATGCCGACGATCACCAGGAATTCTCGGAATGGCAGTGGCTGCCGCCGTCCGAGATCGTGGATGCCATCGTTCCCTTCAAGCGCGCGGTCTATGCCCGGGTGCTCGACGCCTTCGCCGACCATCTCTGACGTCCGGGGCAGGGGGCTGTCCCCAGCTTCATCTTTCCAAAAATACTCACGGCACCGTGAGCCACGGGCACTGTGGGGCTCAGGGCAATCGC
>PR_CR_10_Liq_1_inCRDRAFT_1001430_pt1 | contig 13427 bp, 9 predicted proteins | sample PRCRCaboRojoPR_3_FD_10241 | JGI IMG/M metagenome (IMG submission 10241) | reverse complement strand
TTTTCAGCCTTAAGTCTTTCNTGTTCTTGNCGTTCTTTTTCAGCCTTAATTCTTTCTTGTTCTTGGCGTTCTTTTTCAGCCTTAATTCTTTCTTGTTCTTGGCGTTCTTTTTCAGCCTTAAGTCTTTCTTGTTCTTGGCGTTCTTTTTCCTGATTCAGTTTTGCTTCATCACTCTTTTGAGGAATTTGCTCACTCTTAGATTCTTCAATTAGTTCTTTGCTCTCTAGAATGTTTTGAGTAGATTCGCCTGGTTTTTGTTGTGAACTCACTTGGGATTCTTCCTTAGATTCTTCTGTGGCTGATTTTTGAGGAGAGTCACTAGGGATTTCCTCAGAAGTAGTCATGCGAATTTTTTCCAATTCGCTGACATCGTCTTCAGCGCTAGGGGCTCCCCTAGGCTTCCTGTTCTTTCTTCCACCGCGTCCTCCTCTTTTACTCATATTTAATTATCTATACAAAGAACTCAGGGTACCGAAAAACTATCATCCGCACAAACCCTTCGTTTTCCAAAAGTTGCAGATGCGCACTTCTTCCAATCATAGTGTCTAGGGAACGGTTGAGTTTAAAATTGACGTCTATTTTGATTAGGTTCTTCATAGCCAATTTGTTCGTTATGTTGTCAGCCATTAAGATTCCTAAACTTCCTTTGTTGGGGTCCTTTGGAACGTGGAAAGGAATCTCTACTCGAGCAGACTCAAAGGGAGCGTACTCGTCCTGGGCTGCACTAACTAACACTATGTACTTGAACCACTCCAGTCCTTCTGCCAAACTGAGTTTGAACAAAAGGCTTTCTTTGAAGTCACTCGCATCTTCCAAACACAGTTGTTGCAAACACAAACTCCGAGTTAACTTCTTAACCACCCACATCCCTGCGTCGATGAGTTTCGTGGGCTTCAAAATCCCCAAGTGAGGAGTTGACAAACTCATGAACAGGTGGAACTTGTCTTTAAAGCACTCCAAAAAGGGCAGAGCTGCACGCACAATGATCCCTCCTAAACTGTACCCAATAAAAGATATTTTGGGGGTCTCTTCTGGACAGTTCTCAGTAACGTACTCTATGATTTCTTTAGCTAGCCTAAACCCCATCTCGTCAATGTCTCCTTCAGTTTGATTCTCGTTGAAAACTGAGTCCATGAAAACGCACTTAGTGTACAGCAGTTCTATGTAATTCTTAAGCATCCTGAGGTCGTTGCAACTTCCCTGGAAACCGTGCACCAGAACCACCAAGTGCAACTCACTCAAAACCATGGAAGCAGTGTTGACTGTAAAGTAGTTTTCTTCCTGAGTGTGATAGATCTCTTCAAACACCACAGGGTGCACAGACGCTTGTGGGAAAAACTCTTCCTCCTGCACAGGAAGGGGTTCTAAGTTCTGGAAGTACTCACTTTTGCGCATACTTGAAGCCACGGCTTTGTGCTTTTCTTTGATTCCAGATTCCGACTTGACCCCGAAGTCCCACTTCTTCCTAAAGTCCCTGATTACGAACTCGCCAAACCTCTCCATGACCCTTACCTCGTAGTTCTGCTTGAACACTTTAAGGCACTTGTAGGTTTTGCTCATTATGAGTTGTCTTAGTTGAATAAAGGCCTCAAATATCAAACCCGAAACTACTTTTATTTCGCGCATTATCCTTTGCGAAACTTCTTCAGAGTTTTCTGCACTAGAAGCAAAAGTGTGTGTGTCGTCCTCAATTGGCAGCCTGAGAGGTTCTGTAACCGGAATTCTTTGGTCAGAGAAGCACTTAGACAGCAAGTCCGAAATGGCCTTTCTAATGCTTTCATGCACACTTCCCAAAACACTCACATACTCGCTGTACTTCTGGTGGACTTCTTCGAAACTGACACAAACGTGGTTGGGAAAAAGATGCTTTCCAAAAGCCAAAGGGTCGCCTGGAGGCACAACTAAGTCGCTGAAGATAACATGGAGGAAGCCGTCCACACAACTAAACCAGTTTTTTTCAAAAACTACTGGAAGGAACTCATGCACTCCGCGGGCAGGGTAAGAAACTTTGTAAACCCTAGATGAAACTGGTTGGACTAGGGAGTGGTGTTTTATTAAGTTGGAGTGCTTTTCCTTAGAGTCGAAGTCAGCATACAAGAGTTGGACCTGAAGGTAAATTGGATGGTGGACAAAATCATCATCCACCGGGACGTCTAGTTTGAAAGAGCCGATGTCGTTGAGTTTGACTCTTTCTTGACTGTACCTCACCAAAAACACTTTGGAACGCAAAGAGTTGTCTGTTTCGTTCACCCTGCCTTTAAATATTTTGTGGGGGCTAACTTTGTACAGATTTTTAGTGCGGGACTTTTTTGAGGCATAAGAAAAAGGAACTGCGTAGGTTTTGAGGCAGTTCTGCAAAGTGTAACAAACCACCTTAACCTGGTAAAGGCCTTGTTGAGTCAAGTCGATGTTTCTGAAACTTTCGAGGTGCACCACTAAGTCGAACTGGGCTCTTATAGACATTATTTATTAAACTACGCATTTGCCAACTCGTTCATACAGTAATCTTAATTTCCCTACAGGCTTTTTGACCGCAATTTCAACAATGCTAAAAATAAAATGAGTCCCCGCAGACGCAGCTATTCCAGAAGCTCATCCCGTGACCGCCACCGCCGAAGGTCAAGATCCTCATCTCGAGACAGGTCACGCCGCCACCAATACAGCAAAGATAAACACGAAAGAAGGAGGTCCCCCAGAAGACGTTCTCCCCGGGGCGGAATATCCAAACCTCCTTCAGGACACCCCGAAGCCAACCAGGGCAACAACGTTTACATTTCGAGTTTGTCCAAAGACACCAAAGAACCTGAACTCAGAGAAGCCTTTGAAAAGTTCGGCCCTATTTCAGACATACGGATTGTAAAGGAACCTTACACTAAAGAATCCAGGGGCTTCGGGTTTGTTACTTTCGAAAACGTTGGTGATGCTGAAGAAGCCATAGCCCAAATGAACGGCTACGAACTTGACGGAAGACAAATCAAAGCTGAAAAAGCCCGCAGAAGCAAACCCCACGACCCCACTCCTGGTGCCTATTGTGGACCTATTGGAGCATCTTCCAAGTACCGCTCCATCCATAAACGCAGGAGGTCTCCCTCCCCAATACGTTCCAGACGATCAAGGTCAAGATCTTACTCACGCTCTTACTCACGTTCCTACTCCTAAATAAATCTACCAACTACTTCCCGTCTTTCAAACACTACGTCTACTTAACTACTTGTTGCTAACAAGTCCGTCCAATCGTCTACAACTAAGTTTATTAATTAAGGGTACCCGACTTCGGAGATGAACTTGTCAAACCCCCTTTTTGTTTTCCTTTTGACTACTTCGTACTTTTTATTTACAAAAATGTGCTGTTCAGTGTTTTCTTTGTCAGTCTGTGGCTTCAGGTAGTGTGTGGCTTTCTCTGTGAACCTCCTAGTTGAGTAGTCTTCTTCCCCAGCATAGGGGTCCACTTCTCTGACCTTTGCGGTCAAGTGAGCTTCGTCTGCAGTATCAGAAGGGTCCATTTCTAAATATTACAAGAATGGATGAAGAAGAAATCTACAAAGACTTCCTCACAGCTCTGAAAAAGGAAAAGGACCTGCCTAGTGACGACGAAGAGTTCTTGGCAACTGAAGAAGTAGCAGAAGAAAACTACCGCTTCAAAGTTTCCAAGGCCGAACTCGTTGACTTAGTCAAGGAAAGCAAAGTCCAGCCCAAACCACTTCCCAAAATGTACAAGCCTGTTTTGCCCATGTACAACCCCAAACTGCCCAACAGGTGCGTTTACATGAGCAAACAACAAAGGTTTATGGTCCTCCGCCAAATGGAAATGTTTGTGCAGTTGCTTGCCCAGGAAATACTCCTTACAGAAGACTCCTCCTACAAACAAGCACTTGCTAAACTCCTCGGAGACCTCCTCAAGCGCTGTGAAGGCAGCGAAGAGTTCGACGTTAGTTTTTTAGTCAACGGAAAACAAAAAGTCAGACTCAGCAGACAAGTTAGTTTGCTCCACGTTCCCCTCATTGACGTTCTGAAGCAGTGCTTCACACTCAACAAGTTAGTGTCTGCCAAAATGCGTAGAAAAGACGTCAAAGAAAACCTAAGCCTGTTCGCTCCTGCGTTTGTAAGTAAGCAACTGCTTCCAGTCGAAAACCCAGTTTCTACACGCAGGTACAAAAATGGCTTTTCCCTGCAAGACGACTTCGTGCTGCTCCAAGCCCTGACCTCCACCAAGTGCCCCAGCACTATCCACGAACTTTTCCTTCCTCAGAAGTCGCCTCACCAAATCAAAGTCAGAATCAAAAACCTAAAGTCTAAAAAGTACATTGCTAGCAATGAAGTCCAGGACCGCATAAAAAAACTTTTGATGGCTCCAAAAAAGGACTGGGATCAGGAAGAACTCCAGCAACTCAGAAGAGGAGTGCAGTGGCTCGGCCTTAACAAACTCCACCTAATACAAAAGTACTTCTTGCCCCACAGAAACGTTAAGGACTTGTCAAACATGTCCAGACAACAACTATACACACCCCAAAACTTCACCCAAGAAAACCTCAACGACTGTGACGCATGCAACTGCTCCTGTCAGTGCCAAAAAGTTTTTGAAGTTTACTTTCTGCAGTAACTCATGTACAACTAGACCTTAATTGTAGTAAAAAATATGACTCCAGAAGAATTGCTCAAACTAAAGTCCAGAGTGTTCTGGATTAGCTTCTTCGTGATGGCCTCAAGAATAACTTCAATCATTCCTTTCCAACTCATTTCCATTTGGATCAACGACCACGTTTCGGACTCTGTAACGTGGTACAAAGCTATTGACATTTCTTACTCAGCAGGCTTCACTATTGGGAGTTTCTTAACAGGGTTCATGTGCGACCGACTTAGTATAAAGCACATTGTTTTGTTTGGTTCTTTCGTTTCTGCAACTCTCAACATAATTTATGCAGTGATCATCAGGACCAACACAAAAAGCTTACCTGCATTTATAATCATTTGGACTCTCAAAGGCTTCACTCAGTCTGCAGTGTGGCCTGGAATCATTTCAGTTTGTGCAAACTGGATTTCAAACCGCAAAAAGACAGGGTTCTCCATGGGGGTGTTTTCTCTGAATTCACTTTTGGGACTTGTGGTGTTTTTCCTCACCTTGTTTATCATTTACATTTTTGGACTCTTCGTAATTTCCTTAGCTCTTAGTTCCATTTTCATGATAATCATAGGTTTGCTTTTCTTTGTTTACGTAGTTGAAAAGCCTGACCAAAACCTAGAGATTAACTTTGTAGAAAGTGCACTTGTTCCTACTGACGCAACCCCTACAGTTCCTGAGCAAGAAAAACTAGGAATCTCTTTTTCAGATGCCTTTAAGGTGTTTGGAGTTAAGTACTTTTCAGTGTACTACGCAATCCTCAACATGATCATTTTTGTGTTTGCTAACTCTTACTACACTTCCCACGACTTCTTGTTTTGCACAATCTCCTTTTACTTCCCCTTGTTTGAGTCTGGTGGACTCATAGGTGTCTTTTTGCTAGGCTACCTTTCTGACAAGTACAAGTCCAGAACTGTATTCATGATAGTTCTGCAAGCCCTTGCAATTCCTTTTTCCTTCATCCTTTTGCTCAAAGTCAGTGCTTTTTCACCACTTTACTATTTGATAATATTTATTTACGGATTCTTGTTGAAAGGAATCAGCAACACAATAGGCTTCGTAGTCCCTGTAGACTTGGCCTACAACGACAGACTCTTCCCCCTCAAAACCAAAGTAAGCACCATCAGTGGAATCATCAACGGAGGAGGAGCTTTCGGGGCCTTTTTAACCAAACTTTGTTTTCTAAGGTCCCAAAGCGAAGACAACCTTGCCACTGCAATAGTTGTTTTAGTCCTAATAATATGCGCACTATGCGTGCTAGTTCCTTACTGCGTTAAGGAATATAGAAAAAAAGCTTACCAGTTAACTTAATGATCTTCACCTTGAGTTTTGCTAAAACGTCTCAGCACTGAAAAGTCAGCTACTGTTCCCCTTATGATTTTAGCCAGCTCAGTTTTCTCTCTGGGGTTAACAACCGTCCTCCTCACTTCTGAAATTTCTTTGATTTCATCTAAGTTCCCAAACTTCGCATTGAACAGCCTGCCAACCAAAATTCCAAAGTGGTTCTTGGAAAACTCCCAGTCTCTAGCCATTTCTTCACTAATGTGCAAAACCACAGCTGTTCCCGAACCAGACAGCAACTCGCTGCACTCTTTTGGTTGGATAAAGCAAGGAGCCTCCAGTGCTATGATGCTTTCTGAATTCATTATAGAATTCTCAGGCACCTTTTGCAGGCACCCAGACACCAAAAAGCCCCCAGTTTCAGCAAGAACAATTTCATTTTCGTAGTACTTCCCCAACTGGCACAACTTCACAAGCTTTTCCATCATTGAGTATTCTAAAGACACAATGGCTTTCGGGAACTGTCCAGAACTGAGTTTGATCAAAGCTGGAGAAACAGTGTTCCAGAACTCCTGGTACGCTTCGTCGTTGTTGTGGATTTCTGCAAACTCAGATTTCTTCAAAAACACAGCGTAAACAATGGACTCTGCTTTACCTGAAGTCAAGTTAGTTTTAGCGTACTCCAGCAAGTTCTGGAGTCCCACTATACTTCCGAAGCCGTGGAAAAACTCCACTCCCTCATGGTTGAACTCACGCACCTTCCCACGCAAAATCACGTACACTCCCTCAGCTGGATTTCCTTCCTTGAAGATGTAGTCCTCGTTTTGGACCAGAACTTCTCTTGAGTTCAGAATTAGTTGTTCAAGTTTTTCTTGGGACAGTTTCTCCAGAAAGGGAATAGAAGGAATAATCCCCCTCAAGTTCGGCATTTCAGACTTAATGGACTTCCTTTTCAGTCTGTAAATCGTTTTTTGGATGTTGTGCGTCATCAATTTAAACTCCTTGTCATCAATGAGTCCGTGAGACCTGAACTCGTTTATCACATTCAGTTGCCTCATCAGAACAGCGTAAGTTGCCTTTTTAGTTTGGATGTCTCTCGTGATTTCTGAAAAAATCAGTTCTATGTTCTCGCTGATGAAAACCCTGCACAACTCCATTTGCTCATCACTCTCTGAAATCACTGACTCAAGTGTTTCAAAGTTTTCTTTGTCAATCACTTGTCTTAAGGTCGCCTCTGCGTACTCGTGACAAACCAAGAATGTCGACGCAACGTCGTAACTAAAAGTCATTTTGTTGTACAAGAACCAAGTGCATATTCTCCCCAGGACTTTCACTCTTTTTACTTTCCTAAAAAACTTTAGAACCCAACCGTGAATCAGGGCGTTTTCTAGGTACTCCCAGTCTTTCAAACTTTTAAACTCCTCATCCAAAGCAACGTTTGCTGACTCTATCAGCAGCAGTGCTGTTTCAGCCTCGCACTGGCCCTTTTCGTACTCGTGCCAGTAAAGTCCCTTCAAAGTTGTTAAAAACCTTGTTCTGATTTCGTTTTCCATTTCCTGTTTCGACTTTTTGGAGGTGCTCAAAAGGAACTCTTCCAAAAAGTTGTACTCGATCTCCTTTTCCTTGGTGATCTTCTTTCCCGTAGACGTCCTTTCCAGCACCCTGACTATGAATTGCTTCAACTCAGTCAGTTCTTTTACTTTCTTCCAGTCAGCAAACCTCAAAAACTTATCAGACTTCAAATCGTTTATTGAATCCTTTGTTTCGTCATACACTGTTCTGCAGACTTGAGTTAAAACGTCTTCTTGCACGTTACTTGACTTAGCCAGTCCCAGCTTCTCAATAAAAAACCCAGTCGTAGTTGCGTTCACTAACAAGGTCAGCGAAGCTATTCCTGCGGTGTGGAACAAACTCAAGTCCTTAACATCCCTGTTGATTTCTTCACCAGCTCCATAAATGATCAAAGCTAACGAAAGTCCTACTGCTCCCCTGAGACCTCCGTAAACCAGTATGAATGCTTGCTGCCAAGTAAACCCATAAACTGACTTTACGAAAAGAGGGTAAGCAAGCAGCACTACCACTCCTCTAACTAAAATCAAAAAGACAAACAGTAGAACTAACTTCCCCCAGTCAGCCAAGTTAATTTCGTCGCCGAGCACTTTCTCTCCAATGATTATTCCTGACAACAAGAAAATCATTGTTTCTGCTATGTAGCCTATGACTTGCCAGAAGTTGTGGATCACTTCCTCAGAGTTCACGTCGATGCTAGTCCTCCCCCAAGCCGACATGTACAATCCCAGTGCTACTATTGCCAATATTCCTGAAACGTGCAAACTAGTAGCTTCGGCTATGTAAAATGCTAAGTAAGTAGTAAACAGCATAAGTGTCCTTTCCATTACACTGTCATTGTAAATCCTTTTCATCCAAAAAACCATTCCTGCTCCAAACAACAACCCCAACAAAGGCCCTCCTAAAGAAAGTCTAAAGAACTTCCCAATAACATCCAAAGCACTCAAACTCTCCCCCTTCGCAAAATCAAACATCACCACAAAAAGCACCATTGCAGTTCCGTCGTTCAAAAGACTTTCCCCCTCAATGAGGGTGTTGAGTCTTTTCGATGCCCCTACTTCTTTCAAAAGAGCCACTACCGCCACTGGGTCTGTGGCTGAAAGCACTGCACCGAGCATCAAGGAATCTGCCCACCCAAAGTACTCTTTATAGTTAAGTACATACCTAATCACCAACCCTGTTAGGACTGCACCAACTAAAATTCCAGGACCTGCGAGCGACAGGATTTGCCAAAACTCTCTTCTGAAAGTGTGGTAGTCTGAACTGAACGAAGACTCAAATAGCAAGGCTGGAAGAAACACCAGCAGTATTATGTGGGGATCAATCCTACTCATTATTTCACCACTTTTGCCAATCAACCCAAGATGGTTGTCGACCAGTCCCCACATAATGCCAGCAATCAGCAACATAGGGGTGTAGGGGACTTTGAATTTCTTGTTTACTTCACGAAGAAGCCCCCCTATAAGCAGACTGAACATTATGAAGAAAAGAATCCCATTTTCAGTAGTTGATTCACTCATTTTATTACAGCTAATTTATTCACCTCGAGAATTTAAATATTCCCGAATCATGTTCATGATGTAGTCGTAAGTATCCTTCTTCTCAGTGACTCTTTCTTCATACACACTTCCTTTGAAGTTAACAATTTTGTCCCTCAAGGCCTGCATCATGTAGTACATTATGTGCTTGCTTGCAAAGTTGCACAGCCAATTCGGAATGAAAGTCTAAGTAGAACTTACAATGTTGGCGCTCGCGTTTACACAAAACACCACTTTAGTCCTTTGAGGACTCAGTATCTGCAAGTACAAGCATCCCATGGGAACTATCAGCTGTGTCATTTCTCTTCTAGACGGCAGTTCAGTCCCAAGGTACTTTTCTCCCTTTGCGTTTTTCATAAGAATAATCACTGCAGCTTCTTCGTGAACAGGTATTCCACAAAACTCCAAAATGCATTCCCGGTCTGAAACAGGCCACGGAAATGAAAAGTGGTACCTAAGTAGTTTTCTGAAGCGACTAGGTTGCAGAAGCACTTCCGACCCTCTTATCGAACTGACCCAGTTACCCAGAAGATCAGTTTCGTACAGCACAGCTAGAGTTTCAAATACTCCTGAAGGAATGATAACTGTGCTTCTAGTGTAAAAGTCATTCCCTGAGCCTGTAGATTCTATTTTAATGTCTTCTGCCTCAGTTACTAGTTGGAACTTGTCTGAGTGGAGTAGTTGGTTGCAGCTTTCGTACTCTTCCATGTTTTCCAGGAACTTTTGGAATTCTTCTACCTCCAGAAATTTCCCCCTGTCTTCCTGCTCGATCTTGTTGTACAGTTCTATCTGGGATGAAATGTCGTCTGCATAAAACGCAGATCTAAAAGACTCTATCAAGCTACTCGCTCCAGACATTTAATTCACTTATTCTAAGTCATTTAAGCACCTATTAGTATGACTTATTAATTAATTAGTTATATGGCGAGTGGGTAGGCCTTTTTTAAGGTCCACCGTCATATGAGGATTGGGGTGTTAGGGAGTATTAAATTCCCTAATGAAATTATTGGACATTCGTAGTAAAAAGGAGAATTGGGAGACAGTTTGGAATACAGAGGAATGGTGAGAGCCAAGTGGTGGATTTAATTGAAGAGATGACTTATGTGGCCCTGAAGGTAGGTACTTGATAAGGGATCCGAATTTGGTAACAATAGACAAGGACTGAAGTATCACATAAAATTAGGATCAAATGATATTCTGAGAATCATAAGATGACGAAAGCCAAAAGGCTGGGATTGTCTTGTTAACTTGCTAGACAGCTTAAGGATATACAGGAGCCTCCGGGACAGAAATAACCGCTGTAAAATGACCGGAGAAAGCAATACCTACACGACTTCAACTGAAGAGGAGTAATACTCAGAGGATGAGAGTTACCAATGAAGCGAAGATCCAAACTTTGAGGAGAGAAATAGATTAGTGCCGGGAAGAAGGCTCGGCCTTGAGATTACATAGATTCAGAGGATGGAACCTGGACGAAGACATGGAGCTCACAAATGAGGGAAAGACGCGGAAAAAACCCAACAACCCTCGAAGAACACAAAAATCCAAACGACTGTGCCTGGAAATGAACAAAGGACCCGCGAAGCAAACCCTCTCACTGCAATTCTAAAAGGCCCAAAGGCTTGATAATGTAACAATAAAAAGAGATTGTTGTTTGAATAGCTTGCACTTATGATCCAAGCAGTTTTTGCAGTATTTACGTAAATGCCAGAAGAAAGGTGCCACAAACTATGCGAACCAAAAGGACAGTGCTATATCTGCAAAACAATTCTTTGTGGTCCCAAAATCATTGAACACCTCGACAAAGGACATATAATCTACCCCCTCCCTTACTACATACAGTTCAATCCTACTTTTGATGAAGAAGAAAAGGTTCTAGAATGCAATGCCAGCGTCATGGAAGAGGTCTGGGAGATAAGCACCCACGCAATCATAAAACTCAGGAACTAGAGGAGGCGGTAGACGAAAGCGTTTACGTCACTCAAGAGCCCTTTGTTATCGATCAAGTTATTGAAAGAGTAGATTCTTTGCAAACAATTAGCGAAATTGTGTCCAAACTTGATAACCGAATAAGAGACCTCACGGAGAAGTTCTTGGATCCAGTGGTTGTGTCTGCAAGTTTGGACGGGAGTATTCGGGTTTGGAATTTCGGGGAAGCTAAAGTATTAGAAGACAATACTGAAGGAATCAATTCTTTAGCTGCGTGCAGAGGAGTGCTTGCTTCTGGCAGCAATGACTATGCTGTTAGGCTATGGAGTTTAGCTACCGGCGAAGTAACTCAACGACTATATGGTCACAGTGGAGAGGTGTGCTCTGTAGCTATTGGAGAGGAGTTTGTGGTTTCTGGAAGCGCAGACCAGACACTCAGAGTGTGGAGTCTAGTATCTGGGGAGCAGACTTTGGTTATCGGTACACAGGGTATTGCTACTTCATTGGCTGTTTCAAACAAGGACCAGTATGTTGTTTCTGGTGGCGAAGACGGAGAGATCAAATTATGGGCTTCAACTACTGGAGAACTCATTAAGATCCTTCAAGGCCACAGTGAAGCTGTGTGGTCACTGGCAGTTTCCAAGAGTGACCGCTACGTTACTTCAGGAGGTAGCGACTCCACTGCTAGGGTTTGGAGTCTTGATTCCGGGAAAATGATGAAAGTCTTGAAGGGACACAGTTATGGAGTATTCTCAGTTGCTATTTCAAGTGATGATGAGAACTTAATCTCGGGAGGTGGAGACAAAACTATCAGAGTGTGGAGTCTTACTTCCGGGGAAACCAAAAAAATACTGAGAGGACACACTAAGCCTGTTTTTTCAGTGGGTTTGTCAAGCGATGACAGGTACTTAGTGTCGAGTGGCGAAGAACAATCAGTTAGAGTTTGGGACCTTGTTACGGGCGAACAAACTCAGCAACTAAAAGGCCACACTGATGAAGTGTGGTCAGTTAAGTTTAAGTAACTTCCGTCCTTGTCTGTAGTTCTTTACTGCTTCTTCTGAAACTCAGTTACTTCTTGGTTGCTGAATCAAATAGTTGAGTTCTAGGTATTGCCCATTTTCTGAAAAGTTTTCACTGGGTATTCTTTCTGAGGAAGTTTGAACTCTTCATTCGTTCTGATTCTTTTGNANTTATAAAACCAGTATAGTATGTGGCCNGTCCGTGTATAAGTGCTTCTGTTTGATCAGATCCCGTGCTCATTCAACGTTTAAGCACGAGTCTAGACACAATGACATTCAAACTATAACTAACTGAAGTGCTTTAGTGTAACTTAGAAACTCTAAAACAACAATCCCAAGCACTCTCAAGTACTTATCATTGCAAAGTTACAAATTATTGCAACTCAATTGTCTCTTTAACCAAGTTTTAGACTTACTCAACAAACTACTTACATCCAACCCTTGATGGAGATCACAACTTAAGTTAGAGGATCAATTGAATGGTTTCAAAACTCAAGTTATGATACACTGAGTCATTTCTAGTTCAAGCTCTCTTAAATTCCAATTCATCTGAAAAAACTTCAAATAAGTGCTTTATCTTCAACTCCAGTCCACTGCACAAATCCCATCACTCCAACCTAGGCATACTGAGAGTGAATGCTCATCTTAACTAATTGCAAGCGAGTACAGAGATTAATACCTGTTCTTCTTTTAGACCAATCTGTTGCTTTTGTGTATCTAAGTTTTTGAAGTTGTTGCAGGTCTTATAAGTCATTTTAAGACCACTCATAGTCAGAGTTGTCTTCATTCATTCCTTCTAGTTTGATCTTTCACTTGGTGTTCTCTGTTCTTTGCTTTTCACAGTTCTTAGTTACTATGTCTTATGTTTGGACTGGTGCTAATGGTCAACTTTATTTCCAATTCACCACCTCCTAACTAACTCTTCTGCAAACTTAAAGCACTCTTTGTTCTGCCTTCATTCTCTGTACCCTATACTTCCAAATTGACTGCACTGCTTTCAGCCCTTCTGTGCTATTCCTCTTTGGGATGAGTTATGCCCATTTGCACAGTTCAGTAAGTTCAACTTTAACTTCTCAGTTCTCTTAGCTTCCTATAGAGTCTCTGCTTTGTGTTCTCATTACCCTTGTCCAAACAGTTTATTCCACTGCAAGTTCGGCTTCTAATTCACCAACATTCTCAATTCCAAATCATTTGACTCCTAAGTCTTCTGCACTCCTTACCATCGCTTCTTTTGGTAGTTTCTTGCTCTTTTGTCTTGAGTTGTGTTAGTTTTCTAGTACTGCGTGTAGTTATCTCTTTGTTTGAAGACTTTCTGCTTTACTATGTGTGTTATTATATGTGTCTTTTCTTTGCTATATTCTACTTTCCAATTTCTATTTTATTTATGAGAATTGTTGCAAGCCTAGGCTTCTGGGTTTAAGTTGGTAGTTTTCTGACTGGGTTGTTGTTTTGCTGGCACCTCTTCTTGAGTTC
>PR_CR_10_Liq_1_inCRDRAFT_1001429_pt1 | contig 13430 bp, 12 predicted proteins | sample PRCRCaboRojoPR_3_FD_10241 | JGI IMG/M metagenome (IMG submission 10241) | reverse complement strand
GGGGGTAAAGAACCTGTGCCTTTATTCGACCCCGCTGGGGTCGTGATTATTTCCTGTCATTTCTATAAACATTTGAACCCCTCGGGTTCATGGTCTTAATTTGCTTATTAGTATACATTAAGTCTTGTCTGTTATTAATCCCGAAGGGATTACATGTTTATAGAAACGGGCATTATTGCCTTGGTCGACCCCCTAGGGGTCGCAAATTGTCTACGGTTCGTATTTTAAAATCAGCTAAAACCCCGCGGCTTCATATTCAGGTTTCTTCATTCATCTTCATGCCCTCTATCAATCCAATCAAAAAGATACTCGTCTTTGTGTTCTACCTGAAACTTGGTTAAAAAACCTTTGTACTCGTCTTTAAACGACTTTGCCCTGTGGTGTTCTTTTTGTTTATTGATATAGGCAATCACATGGTCTAGGGCTGAGTGAGAATAAGAGAAGGCACCATAACCGGCTTGCCATTCAAATTTAAAATTTGAAAAGCCCTTTTCTTTAATAAAAGCATTGGAACTCTTTTTTATTTCCCTTACCAAGTCTGATAAGCAGCAGGAAGGTTTCATGCCAATTAGAATATGAATATGGTCGGGCATACCGTTGATTGCCAATACTTTTTGGCCATTGTTTTGCACAATACCAGTTATGTATTTGTACAACTCTTCCTCCCAACTGGAATGAATTAAACTATTTCTGCCCTTTACGGCAAACACTACTTGAATATAAATTTGTGAATAGGTTCCGACTCCCATTAGGCGCTATTTTTTGGTTTTTCTTCCAATTCTTTAAGGACGAGTTGAAGATTAGGTTCTACCACCTTAGGCTTTCTTCAGTTCAATAGGTATCCAAATTTCTTCCTCAGCATCTTCAGCATGGGGGTTGTAGTTGGCAGGCATAACTGCCAAATGCGGACGGTTACTTAATTGGTAACTACTTTGGGGAAAGCAAGTGCCAAAGATATTACCGTAGGTTTTAGCCACGGTACCAGCTGAACCAACATGCTTAAAAATGGCGTACAAATCTGCCGACACGACCAAGTTTCGCAAGGGGTAACTTAAATCTTTCTGTGGACTGCGAACTGCCACGGCCGCCCATTTTTCAAATAATTCTTCAGGGTTATGAGTTTTAAATTAGTGAGGCGGGTACACCTCAACCGAATATAAATTGGTGTTGCTACGTTGCTCAATTTAATGCTGCAGGGGGCCAAAGCTTTGCCAAAGGATTTGAGTTTTGTCTTCGGTTTGGGAAACATCGGTCTTGAGCCCCACAAAATTTAGCGCTGTACAGGTTTTTATTACCGGGGTTTGCATGGGCCTAAAACTAACTATTCTAAAAAAAATCCTTTGCAGGCAAAAGCCCACAAAGGATTTTTAAGAGAAATTAAAACTAGTGTTAGCCCAATTTCTCAATAATGTGGTCGGCCAACTCGGTACCAATGCGATCTTGGGCCTCCAGAGTAGCCGCTCCAATATGCGGGCTTAAGGAAGTGTAGGGGCTCATGAGAACCTTCATGGCCGGGGTAGGCTCATTTACAAAAACATCTAAGGCCGCATAACGAAGTTTACCTTTATCCAAGGCATCCAGTAAAGCTTCTTCATCTACCACCCCACCTCGGGCGGTATTGATGATGCCCGCATTGTCTTTCATTTGGCCAATTTCTTTAGCGCCTATAAGCGTTTTACCCGCACCGGCAATGTGTACGGTTATAAAATCACTGTGGGCCAATACAGTTTCCATGCTTTCCGGCTTAACCGTAAAACTTACTTTTTGGCCGTCAAAAAAGTCTAGATCTACTTGTGCCTCTTCTACGTACGGGTCTACCGCTTTTACCTGCATGCCATAGCCAAAAGCAATTTTAGCCACCTCCTGACCTATTCGGCCAAAGCCTATAATGCCTATGGTTTTGCCTTTAAGCTCGGTACCTGCGGCATAGTTCTTTTTCAACTCTTTGAATTTAGAGTCTCCTTCCAAAGGCATTTTTTGGTTGGCATCAAAGAGGTAGCGGGTCATCCCGCTAAGGTGGGCAAAAACCAATTCTGCTACAGAGCGGGTACTGGCAGCCGGTGTGTTTTGCACGGTAATTCCTTTTTCGCGGGCGTAGTCAACATCTATATTGTCCATGCCCACGCCTCCGCGGCCAATAAATTTGAGGTTATCCAGGGTGGCGTCAATTAAATCTTTACGCACTTTGGTAGCTGAACGCACCAACAGCACATTTACTTTATTTTGATTGATGTGGTTGGCTAGTTGCTCCTGAGCTACTTTGGTGGTGTCCACTTCAAAGCCGGCTGCTTCTAATTTTTCTTTGCCGCTGGCCGAAATGCCGTCATTTGCAAGTACTTTCATTTTTGGATGTTTGTTGTTTGTATTGAGTATTAAGACTTCAGTATTAAGTATTTAATTGCCTTTTTACTGATAATGAGACTCCCGTCTTCGGTCTCCTGTCTTCTAGCTTCGCTCTTCAAACTCCTGCATTACGTCTACCAAAACCTGCACGCTTTCTATGGGCAAAGCATTGTACATGCTGGCGCGATATCCGCCTACTGAGCGGTGACCGTTTAAACCGTTAATACCGGCTGCCTTCCACATTTCATCAAAAAGATCAGTATTGGCGCCTTCTTTGGGCAAGAAGCATGCGTTCATCAACGAGCGATCTTCTACCGCTGCGGTGCCTTCAAAAAGCGGGTTACGATCAATTTCTTGGTAGAGCAAATCGGCTTTAGCCTCATTCTCTTTGGCAATGGCCGCTACGCCCCCCTTCTCTTTAAGCCAGCGTAAAGTAAGCATAGACACGTACACTGAAAAAACCGGAGGCGTATTAAACATGCTATCCTTGTCAATGTGAATTTGATAATCGAGGTAAGCTGGAATATCGCGGCCGCTTTTACCCAGGATTTCGTCTTTAACAATTACCATGGTAGCGCCAGCCGGACCCATATTTTTCTGGGCTCCGGCATAAATGAGGTCAAAATCAGCCACATTGATTTCACGGCTAAAAATATCAGAACTCATGTCGCACACCAAAAGCGTATTGGTTTGAGGGGTGGCTTTCACCGATGTTCCAAAAATCGTATTATTACTGGTGTAATGGAAAAAATCGGCATCTGAAGGGATGCTATAACCCTTGGGGATGTAACTAAAATTACGGTCTTTGCTGGAAGCTACCTCCACTACCTCACCCAATCGCTTGGCTTCTTTAATAGCCTTGGTGCTCCAGGTGCCCGTGTTCAAATAGGCCGCTTTGCCGCCTTCTTGTTTCATTAGATTAAAAGGAGCCATTACAAACTGTAAAGAGGCACCCCCTTGCAGAAATAAAACGGAATAACCGGCAGGAATATTCAGCAACTCTTTGGCCAGGTTTTGAGCCTCATCCATAACCGCTACAAAGTTTTTGCTGCGGTGGCTTATTTCAATTAAGGAAAGGTTGAGATCATCAAAATTTAACAGCGCTTGTGAGGCTTGCTGTAAAACGGAAGGTGGTAAAATACAAGGCCCTGCCGAAAAGTTGTGCTTTTTCATAATTTGGAGTTAAACCGTTAAAAACGGGCCAAAAATACTAATTATGAAAAGCCTTGGCGGTTAAGTGGTGGTTAATTATTGCCCCCCTGCGCTTGCTTGCCCCCCGGAGGCAGATCGGTGGGTTTTTGGGGAGGTACAATGGGGTTATCCTGACCTGTATTGAACTTCACGTTGGTTTGCAAATGCCACCAATCGTCTTTCCAGTACAGGGCATCATAAGTAAAATCAGGGCCATAGGTTTGGTATACCCCTTTGAGCTTAGGATCAGCAGGCGCCAAATGATCCATTATTATTTTTTCTTCCTCTTCATGCCAGTTAACCGTTACCGAGTATTTGGCATTGTACTTGAAAATCAATCGCATGGGAGGCCTGCGCAGCGTTTTATCCATGTACTGGTCAATCTTAAACATCCGATTGCCAAAACGCACCCGGCCATTGTCTTTCACCTCAATAACTTCCACAATTTTCTGATGCACCGTTTCGCCCATGGCAAAACCTAAAAGGGTATAGTGGTTCTTATTATGTCCCTCGGGCAGCAGTTTGTAGTAAATGGCTCCGGGCCATTCATCGGCATCAAAACGCTTAAACTCTGGCTGCTCCAAGGTATTGAGCCGGTCTTGCAAGCGTGTAGCCACCAAGCCTTTTTTGGTTTTTACCACCACCAGACCAAAGCGCTGATACTGAAATTTTTGATTGGGCATTTGCCAAGTGAAAATGCAGAACTTGCCTTTTTTTCTAGGCGTGAGCCGCATCATATTGGTTACATTCTTGAGCTCGTCTTCAAAACCCTTTTCAGTGGTAACGTAAGCCTCAAGCTTTTCCAAAAAAACCTGGTTCGCGCTATCGCGGATGGCAAACTCTGGCGACTCCAAAATAAGACGGCCCGTTTTGGCTAACTCTTCGGGTACTGTGGCATGAAGTACCTGCCCCTGCGCTGAAATAACAGTAAAAAGGCTACAAAAAAGCGCTATGCCTAAGAATTTAAACATAGCGCTACAACGTCTTTTGTGAAAAGGTCGTATCAATCCAGGTGTAAAAAGTCTTTTTTGGCAAAGAGCTCGTCCTGAGTTTCTACGTTATCCTCATCGGGCACACAGCAATCTACCGGACAAACCTCAGCACATTGGGGTTCTTCGTGAAAGCCTACACACTCGGTACACTTATCGGTAACTATGTAGAATACGTCATAATCAACTGGCTCCTGGGGTTCATCGGCATCGTACTCACCGCCACTTTTAGGTTTTACCTTTCCCGATAGACCCGTTCCGTCTGAAAAACGCCATTCTTCGGCTCCCTCATAAATTGCGTTGTTGGGGCATTCTGGCTCGCAAGCTCCGCAATTAATACATTCATCTGTTATCTTAATAGCCATAATTCGTTCTTACTTTTGCAGCAAATTTAATAAGTAAAAAACTCAATGTTGAATATTCAACAACGAATAAAGGCTTTTGAAAAACTAGGGCGCTTTATGAGCCAGCATAGTGAGGCTCGCAGCGATGAAGATTTGCAAGAGCTTAACCGCTATTTTTTAGAAGGCTATTACGCTGCTTTAAATGACGCCCACCTTTTTAATCATTGGTTTAGCCCCGATAATCTTAAATACGCCCTCGATGAATGGGCATCGGCTTTAAGCCAAACGAACCTGGAGGCTTGGGTGAGCCGCTACCCCAGCTCCTTTTTTGAGCCTGATCAACCGCAAACGGTAGCGGTAATCATGGCCGGAAATATTCCCTTAGTAGGCTTCCATGACTTTTTGAGTGTGCTTATGGCGGGCGATCGCGTACTGGCCAAACCCAGCAGTGACGATGAGAAGATAATTCCCTACCTGGCGCAGGTGCTGGTGGCCATTGAAAAAGAATTTGCCCCCAAAGTACAATTGGCCGATGGCCATTTAAAAGATTTTAATGCCGTAATTGCCACCGGAAGCTCTAACTCGGCTCGGTATTTTGATCATTATTTTGGCAAATATCCGCACATCATTCGCAAAAACCGCAGCTCGGTGGCGGTGCTCACCGGAGATGAATCTGAAGAAGAATTGCAAAAATTAGGGGAAGATATTTTCCGCTATTTCGGTTTGGGCTGCCGCAATGTTTCCAAGGCCTACCTTCCCAAAGATTTTGACACNGATCGCCTTTTTAAAGCCTTCTATCCCTTTAANGATGTGGCCGACAATAAGAAATACGGGAACAACTACGATTACAACCGGGCTATTTATTTAATGGAGAAGCATGATTTTCTGGAGAATGGTTTTTTCATCATTAAAGAAGACCAACGTTTGCATGCTCCGGTGGCGGTGCTGCACACAGAGCACTATCAAGACCTCGCTGTGCTTGAAAAAGACTTAGCTAGCCAAGCTGAGGAAATTCAGTGCATTGCCAGCCAGGCTACTCTNGGTATAGATACGGTGCCNCTGGGCGAAACCCAAAAGCCGAAACTCTGGGATTATGCCGATAGAGTTGACACCTTAGCGTTTTTGAATGCGCTNTANATTNTTGATACGCCAATTTTACCGCATATTTACCACATGAAACTCATTCGCTTCCTTTTCAGTAAAACTTTTTGGGCCAATGTTTTAGTAGCCCTTGTTTTAGGCGCTTTGTTGCTTTGGGGCATCAGTGCGGCCTTAGAGGCCTACACCATGCACCAGGAAAACATTCAAGTGCCTGCCTTAGATAAAATGTCTATCACCCAAGCTGAGCAGGCTCTGGCCGAAAAAAATCTTAAATATGAAGTGATTGATTCTTCTGAATTTGACCCCGGTTTCCCAAGAGGAAGTGTGGTAAACCAGTACCCCAAGGCTGGAGGCTTCGTTAAAGAAGGCCGGGTAATTAAATTAACCGTAAATCCCCTCCAGGCCAGAAAAGTAGCCGTTCCCAATTTAATTGAAAAAACCCGCAGAAGGGCCATTTACGACCTCACCTCTAAGGGGTTTAAAGTGGGCGAGTTGCAATATGTACCCTACATAGGAAAAGATGTGGTAGTAGATATTAAACATAATGGTAAGAGTGTAGTCTCTGGAGCCAAATTTGTTAAAGGCACCGTAATAGATTTAGTGCTGGGCCAGGGCTTGGGTAATGAACTCATTAGAAGCCCTTACCTACGTTGGCTTACGGCCGAAGAAGCCGAAAATAAACTCAAAAGCAAATCCTTAAACCTGGGTTCTACCATTTGGGATGAAGAAATTACCGATACCAGTCTGGCCCTGGTGTACCGTCAGTATCCAGAGCCTAGTTTGGAACCGGCTGTAAAACCCGGTGAAGCTGTAGACATCTGGCTAACAAATGACTATACCAAAATTCCCAATGACTCGTTACTGTATCAAAATCCTACCGCAACCGACTCGCTTTACACCGATTCTTTAGCCAATGATTCTACGCTTTAAGCTTACTTTTTCACTATTCTTTTCTTTAAGTGTTGGGTTCTGCTGGGGCCAAAGACAAGAGCGCCTAACTGGTCTGCAGCGTGTGCCAGTAACTGCTGAAGAAACCATTGCCTTAAAACACAAAAGCCAAAACAGCGCAGTAAACCTGCCTTTTGAAGATGATTTTAGCTACAAAGGCCGCTGGCCCAACCCGGCTCTATGGGCCGATAGTAACGTCTACATCAACCAAACCTTAGCCCAAAGCCCCATTACCTTGGGGGTGGCCACTTTTGATGGTCTGGATAAATTTGGCTTTGCCTACAACTTAAACCGCCAGGCCACCGATACGGCCGATGTACTCACCAGTCGAAGCATTGACCTTAGTAATCCGGTAGACTCGGTGTATTTATCGTTTTACTACCAACCAGGAGGACTGGCCGAGCCACCCTCTACTCAGGATTCTTTGACGCTGCAGTTCTGGAATGAAAGCGATAGCAGCTGGACTTCCATTTGGCGAACTTTTGGGGGAGGCCTCAGCGTCTTTGAACAGGTGATGATTCCCGTTCCAGACCTTTTCCACAACCCTAACTTTAGATTTAGATTTACGAGCTACGGCAGTTTGGCCGGTACTTTTGATGTTTGGCATCTGGACTACGTGCGTTTAGACGACCAACGTACCACAGCCGATACGCTCTTACAAGATATTGCCTTTACCCGGCCACACCCCAGCTTACTGCAACGCTACGAGGCCTTACCTTGGTTTCACGTAGACCGTATCGTCAATCCGGCCCAAATTGCTAAGCCCGATTTACGGCTATTTTACCGCAGAAATGTGAATCCCGCTCAACCCAGGCCCAGCATGTTTTTAGGAGAGTTCACCATAACTCAAAACGGTACCGTTCTAGACCAAAATGGCCAACCCGATGCCAACCTGGATGATTCACACCCATCACTGGAGGAAGTGCGCTACCCGGTACCCGATACCGCAGATGCCGGCCGGGCGCGTTTGAGCTACCTGCCCACCAGTCTTTCTGGTGAAACCACCTTGATTTCCACTCATACCTATTCGGGTAGCAACCAAAATTACAGTGCCAATGATACGGTGGTAAAGGAGCAGCATTTTAAAAACTACTATGCCTATGACGATGGCAGTGCCGAGCGCGGTTATGAAGTTCTTAATAATCAGGGCGGGTTTATTGTGCAGCGTTATGACCTGCTGGGTAGTGATACCCTTAAAGGCTTGTACCTCTATTTTTCGCCCGCCTTTTACAATATTGAAAACAAGGGCTTTACCATAGTGGCCTATAGCAATAACAGCGGTTTACCCGGAAACCTTCTCTTTGAGAGTGACAGTGTGTATGAACCGCAATACTCAGAGCACGATTTTTACCTGCCCTACGCATTGGATAGCAGCGAACAGGCGGCTATTTTAAATCAAACGGTTTTTATTGGCATTCGCCAAGTAGACAATACCCCTCTCACCTTAGGCTATGACGCTAATGCCCAAGATGCTACTACCGCCTTTTATGGCGAGGTCAATGACCTGTTCCAGTCTTTTCTTCCAGGAAGCATCATGATGCGGCCTTATTTTCGGTATCAACCGGCTAACCTTTCGGCTGACAAGCCCAAACTTTTAACCAAGCAAAACTTTAGCCTGTACCCCAACCCCAGTACTGGTAGGGTAAGATTGCAAGGTTTAGAAAACTTAGAACCGCAGCAAGAACTCTATTACCAGGTGCACAGTCTCAAAGGCCAGCTGTTGCAAGAAGGCAAAGCTCAAGAGGAGCTGTATCTAAACCTTGCTCCCGGTTTGTATATTTTTCACTTGCAAGAGCGCAGTGGCTCGGCAGCTTTCACCACCAAACTAAACATTCGCTAATGCGCGATGATACTCAAGTCAATGAGGTAAACCCTAGTGAGGATAACGATGAACTTTATGAGCACCACCGCCTGGTAGCCGATAAAGGTCAAAAACCCCTGCGGGTAGACAAGTTTTTAAAAAACCTCTTAAAGAATACTTCGCGCAATAAAGTACAGCAAGCCATTGAAGCGGGCAACGTGCACGTTAATGGCCAAGTAGTAAAAGCCAACTATAAGGTTAAACCCGAGGATGTGGTACAAGTGGTTTTGGCCTACCCTCCGCATGAGTTTGAGCTCAACCCCGAAAACATTCCGCTGGACATAGTGCATGAAGACCAAGATGTAATTGTGCTTAACAAACAAGCGGGCCTAGTGGTGCACCCGGGCGTAGGAAATTACACCGGTACTTTGGTAAACGGGCTTCTGTATCACTTTGAGAACCTTCCGGGTAACGCCCAAGAAAGGCCAGGTTTAGTGCACCGCTTAGATAAAGAAACCAGTGGCATAATGGTAGTGGGAGCCAGCGAGCGCGCCATGGCCCACTTAGCGCAACAGTTTTTTGACCGAACCACCCGCAGAACCTATTGGGCCTTAGTTTGGGGCAACGTAAAAGATGATGAAGGCACTATTACCGGGCACATTGGCCGCGGCCCCCATAACCGCAAAACTTTTCAGGTGTACCCTGAGGGTGATTACGGGAAACATGCCGTAACCCATTACAAAGTTCTGGAAAGGCTGGGCTACGTAACGCTGGTAGCCTGCACTCTGGAAACCGGCCGCACGCACCAAATTAGGGTGCACATGAAACATATAGGCCACACCCTTTTTAACGATAAAATGTACGGTGGCGATAAAATCTTAAAAGGCACCACCTTCACCAAGTACAAACAGTTTGTACAAAACTGCTTCAACGCTTGCCCACGGCAGGCTCTGCATGCTAAAACCCTGGGCTTTACTCATCCAGGCAACGGTCAGGAGATGGACTTTGACAGCCCCCTACCCGAAGACATGACCAATCTGCTGGAGCGCTGGCGAAATTACAGCGTACACAGTCAGCATTTGGAGTAGCCCTCCGCTCCAAACCAAACCCTTTTCATGGGTGAGACGTAACTATTATCACCTATGGGTTTGGCTTTTTCCCGAACTTTGAGGAATGGTTTTTGTATTTTAGATGTTGATTATGAAGAACATGAGACGCCTGTATACCCTAGCTTTTTTAGTTGCTGCCGTATTGCTTTTAACTTATTGCCAACCTGAACCTAAATCAAACGGTGGCAATAATACCGCAACTATTGGCACGCCTTATAATTTACAAGTTCCTAAAGGTTTTCCCCAACCCAATATTCCCGCTGATAACCCCATGACCGTAGAGGGGGTGAAACTGGGGCGCCATTTGTTTTATGAAAAAGCCCTTTCGGGCGATAACTCCATGAGCTGTGGCGGCTGTCACTTTCAAGAACGGGCTTTCACCGATGCTACCCCTGTTTCAGTAGGTATTGATGGCATCCCCGGAAGGCGCAAAGCCATGCCGCTTTTTAACCTGGCCTTTCACGATAATTTCTTTTGGGATGGCCGCACCCTTACGCTTGAGGAGCAAGCCATTATTCCCATTGAAGATCCCATTGAGCTGAATGCAGACATGGCTACGGTTATTCAAAGACTTACCGATAATCCGCTGTACCCCCCTATGTTTGATGCCGCTTTTGGCAGCCCCACCGTAACTCAAGAGCGCATCGGTAAAGCTATTGCCCAATTTGAGCGTACGCTTATTTCGGCCAACTCTAAGTTTGATTCCGTAAGGCGCTTAAAAACTGGTGCTTCGTTTACCGCTGACGAGCAACTGGGCTTTGAGATGTTCACCTCAGAAGTAGGCGACTGCTTTCACTGCCACGGTACCGTAGAGACTAACTTTTTACTTGGAGCCTTTGGTCGTGACCTACAGTTTGTAAATAATGGGCTCAAAGCCAATTACACCGATCAGGGTCGCGCAGAAGTAACGGGTGACCCGGGCGATGTAGGCAAGTTTAAAGTACCCAGCGTGCGCAATGTAGAATTTGCCTTCCCTTACATGCATGATGGTAGCATTCCCAACCTGGACAGCTTAATTGGCTTCTACAATTTTGGTGGGCACAAGCACATAAATGTAGACCCCAATATGAAGGCTGCCGGCATTGGTCGTAATTGGACGGTAGATCAGAAAAGAGGTTTAGCCGCCTTCTTACGTACCTTAACAGACTATGAGTTCTTAACCGACACAGCTTTTAGCGACCCCTTTAAAAATTAAGAGGAGAAGTTGCTGTGACTAGGAAGGCACGTAAATAACCTTCTTGGTTTCAAAAAATTCTTCCTCAAAAAAATCACCAATTGGGAAACTGCGGTGGGGAATTCCTTTAAGCTCCTCGTCTAAGTCACCACCTTTTAAGTAAAGTATACCTTTGGAAATGGTGCCGGTTGGCCCTTTGGATTTTTTGAGCTTACCACGGGTCCAGGTTAGAAACCGGGGCATTTGTGTTACCGCCCTTGAAACAACAAAATCATAATGCCCTTTTACTTTTTCGGCCCTGGCCTGGTGGGCGCTTACATTTTTAAGGCTTAAAGCCGATGTAACCTCTTGCACCACCTTAATCTTTTTGGCAATGCTATCTACAAGCAAAAACTCAGTTTCGGGGAAAAGTATGGCCAAGGGAATTCCCGGAAAGCCTCCGCCCGTGCCAATATCCAAAACTTGCTCAGCGGGCTTAAAAGAATACACCTGCGCAATGGCCAAAGAGTGTAGTACGTGGCGCTCGTAAAAATGATCCATGTCCTTACGGGAAATCACATTGATTTGAGCATTCCAGTAATCGTAGAGCTCTTGCAAGGCTTCAAGTTGCTCAACCTGCTTTTTAGTAAGCCCTTTAAAGTATTTTAGAATTTGCTCCATTACCATTTTTTTGGTTTGCCCCACAAGGCATTTTGCCCCTGCAAAGCTAAGGCGGCCACCACCCAAAAAAATTCAAATAGCGGAAAAAGTGAAAGCACTTCTGAAGACCTAAAATGAGCAGCTACCTTGCGGGCAGTGAAAAAATGCAACAAANANCGCAAGAGGAAAACCACCAAAGCAAGCGTACCACTATAAAACAAACAAGCTAGAAAAAGCAGGTAAAACAGAAGCTGCAAAGCAGCAGTAGTTCCCAAACGTAAGCGATCATTTTGATTATAAAAACGAGCGGTGCTAAAATGCCTGCGCTTTTGCCGCCACCATTCTTTGAGATTGCCTGAAGCTGCGGAGTACACAAAGCTTTCGGTTGTGATCTGTGCCCCAATGCGTGCCTCTGCTTTTTGGGCAGCTTGTACCAACAAATCATCATCACCACTGCGCAGCTGCTCATGATTTTTAAAACCGCCCACTTTGTAGAAAAGGCTTTTTCGGTACGCTAAATTACGTCCCACGCCCATGTAGGCACGGTTCTCAAAAACCGCTGAAAAATACAGACTGGCTGTTTGCCAGGTTTCCCATCGGCTTAAAGCCCCCGTAAAACCTGTACCCCGTAGCGGGGCAAATCCTAAAACCACATCNCAGGTTTGCAGTTTTTCGCCCATGGCCTGTAACCAGTACTTGCTGGCAGGCTGTCCATCGGCATCGGTGAAAACCAAAAACTCATTTTTTGCTTGCGCAATGCCTGCGGCCAATGCTTTTTTCTTATTGGCTTCTGGGAGGTGCAGTACACGTAATTTTTCTGNGTAACGTTNTTGCCANGTTTTAAGAAGCTTCTCAGANGCATCAGCACTGCCGTTATTAACCACTATGACTTCAAAACTGGGATAATCNTGTTCTAACCAGCTAGCCAGGTTTTGCTCNAGCTGATGGGCAGCATCGTGTGCGGCCACAATTAAGGAAACGGGCGGACAATGCGGGAGATTTTGAACAGGCACTTGATGATGGGTCAAAGCTTTACGTAAGGTGCTATAGCGCCTCAGCTCCACGCCCAAAAGAGCAAGGGTTACCAGTAAAAAAAGTGTACAAAGCAGGAGCGCNCCCATGGNACAAAGGTAGGCTGGATTTACTCATTCTTATTNAGCCAAAGAATACATTTTGNCTCCAACTTCAAAGCGCGTGTTGGTGTATCCAGGGTTTTTAGTAAAATGCCAATTTGCTTCACACAAGGGATTTATATTTAGTGTATCAAAAGCACATCTATAATCCCCGGAAGGACCAAAAGCAATAGCTAGGGAGTCGTTAAAAAGAACGTGTGCGCTATCCGCCCAGATTTTTCGATATTCTGGAAAATCTGATTTGCGAAAAATTCTGCGACTATAATTGTATGTAGCTCCAGAGTCTAATACAATTATTAATCTGGTATTATCCATTAAACTAACCCCGTAAAAGTCTAAAGCAACCCTATGTGAAGTGGTGTTTTTTACGGTTATTGTGGTAGTTATTTCTAAATTATCATCGTCACAAGAGGTTCCAAGAGACAATAACGTTAAGCAAATAATTTTAAATAACTAATTTAATTCAGACTCCACCAGAGGTTTCTAAGATAAGGATTAGAAGCACCGCTAAAGCAGAACCCTTTGATTATTATTATCACCCTTGACATAGTTTCATTAAACACCATTGCCCTACTTTTGCGCCATGTCATTTACCCTACAAGTCACTGACCCTAAAAGCCAAGCCCGCACAGGTGTTTTTGAAACCGCCCATGGCCGT
>PR_CR_10_Liq_1_inCRDRAFT_1001427_pt1 | contig 13432 bp, 10 predicted proteins | sample PRCRCaboRojoPR_3_FD_10241 | JGI IMG/M metagenome (IMG submission 10241) | reverse complement strand
GGTTCATACTGGAGACTCCGTCACAGTTGCACCTACACAGACCCTTCCGGATAAAACATACCAACGGCTCCGCGATGCAGCGATCAAAATGATGCGCTCGATAGGAACCTTTGCTGGTGGGTGTAACGTGCAGTTTGCCGTGAGTCCCGACAACGAAACATTGGTTGCCATCGAGATTAACCCAAGAGTAAGCCGTTCCTCAGCACTAGCATCAAAAGCTACTGGGTACCCGATTGCAAAGATTGCGACAAAGTTAGCCATTGGATATACGTTAGACGAGCTTCCCAACCCCATTACAGGAGTTTCTTCTGCGTGTTTTGAACCATCGATTGACTACGTTGTTGTCAAATCTCCCCGTTTTAATTTCGACAAGTTCCCTGGCGTAGATGAAACACTCTCTACTCAAATGAAGGCAGTGGGTGAGGCTATGGCCATTGGTCGAACATTTACGGAGGCACTAAACAAGGCGTGGCAGTCTCTAGAAATTGGTCGCGCCGGTTTAGGAGCAGATGGCTACGAGGAGCTTGATCCTCGAGAAGTNTCTCACCGTCTAAAGCACCCATTTTGGGATCGAACACTTCAAATTCGCAATGCGTGTAAGCTAGGAGCCTCCGTTGAAGAAATTCAAGATATCACCAAGTTTGATCCTTGGTTTATCTCGCAAATACAAACCTTGGTAACGCTTGAGAATAAAGCAGAGGGAAAAACACTTGAGACGATCACCTATGACGAGCTCCTAGAGCTCAAGCAGCATGGATTTTCTGACGTTCAAATTGCTTGGTTGCTAAGCAAAGGTGGCGACACTGTCCACGAAGATCAGGTTCGAGAGAAACGTAAAACCCAGAAACTGACCCCTGTTTTTAAGATGGTTGATACCTGTGCAGGAGAATTCCCTGCACAAACTCCATATTACTATTCAACCTATGAAGGGGAAAATGAGAGCGTCAAAACCGACCGTGAAAAGGTGGTGATTCTTGGGAGTGGACCCAACAGAATAGGTCAAGGCATTGAGTTTGATTATTCCTGTGTACACGCCGTTTTGGCCGCAAAGGAGATGGGGTATGAGGCTATTATGATTAACTGCAATCCCGAAACAGTCTCTACCGATTTCGATGTTGCCGATAAACTCTACTTCGAACCTATTTTTTGGGAACGAGTGATGGACATTATCGATTTTGAGCAGCCCAAAGGGGTTATCCTTCAAGTGGGAGGACAAACAGCTCTTAAACTAGGCAAGCGATTTAAAGAAGCAGGTATCCACATCTTTGGAACAGAGTTTGAGTGGATTGATTTTGCAGAAGATCGAGGTGAATTCACCAAATTTTTGACCAAACTAGATATTCCTTTTCCAAAATATGGAGCTGCACGTAGCGTCGAAGATGCGATTACCATTGCCGAGGAGATTGGGTATCCGGTATTGATCCGTCCAAGCTACGTACTTGGTGGCCAAGGAATGCGGATTGCTGTCAAGGAAGATGAATTGCGTAGGTATGTGGATACCATTCTCAAAACACACCCAGAGAATGACTTTTTGATTGATCGATATTTAGAGCAAGCGGTTGAAGTCGATTTTGACTCTGTTTTTGATGGAGAGGAGCTTCACGAGAGTGGTATTATGCAGCACATTGAACCTGCAGGTGTCCATTCTGGTGATTCTACAGCCGTAATTCCAACCTACACTCTTAGTGATGGAGTTCTTTCGACACTTCGTGATTATCAAAAGCGTATCGCCAAAGCGATGAATATTGTTGGATTTCTGAATGTTCAATATGCGGTAAAAGGTGAAGATGTTTACGTCCTAGAAGCGAATCCACGCTCGACACGAACGATACCTTTCTTAGCCAAAGCTCACGATCGACCCGAAGCAATGGTGGGTGTTAAAGTGATGCTCGGTGCGAAGCTTAAGGAGTTTGATTTAACGTCTAAACTTGAGGGTTGGGCGATTAAAGAGCCTGTGTTCCCGTTCGATAAATTCCCCGAAGTCAAAAAAGAGCTTGGACCAGAAATGAAATCCACTGGTGAAAGCATCTATTTTATGGATAACTTTGAAGATGAGCACTTCCGGAAGCCTTACGAATTCAAAAATCTGTACTTAAGTAAATAATCGTTTGACTCGGGGTGTTCGGGATGTTTGAAACCCGATTGCTATGTCATTTCCTCCCCGCCATATTCTAGTCCTGTTCGGTGCTCCTTCTCCGGAGCACGAGGTCTCTATACTTACAGGGTTGCAGGTGGGACATGCCCTGCTGGAGCACCACACCCATGTATCTCTTGGGTATGTAGATAAGTCAGGGCAACTTTGGACTGGGGATCCGTTGTGGAACATCCATAGTTATACAAAGAAGATACTCCCAAAAGGGTGCATTCGTGCCCGGTTGCGTAAAGACGCTACCAAGGGGGGGATTTTGGTCCAAGAGCGAGCCAAAAAGGGNCTCTTTGGCGCATCAGATCTTGANATCGCATTGGATGTTGCTGTGTTAGCCTTTCANGGAGGAGATGGAGAGGGGGGGTCTTGGCAAGGCTATCTTGAATCACTAGCCATACCATTTGTAGGCTCAGGATCGATGAGTGCTTCTCTAGCCCAAGACAAATCGAAAGCACGTGCCATAGCAATGGCTTATGCTACCCCAGAGTCCTTTTCCGTCGCAAAAGGGGTAACCCTGTCCGAAAAGGAGTGGATAACTGCTCCGGAATTGTGTGAGGAGAAGATCGTAGCCCTTGGTAAGGACGTTATTTTGAAGCCCGCTCGCTTGGGCAGTAGTATTGGCGTAGAACGTGTGACAACTACCTCAAATCAACTGAAAGAAGCTGTAGAACGAGGGTTTCAGTACGATGATCGTCTTGTTTTTGAAGAACGTCTATCCCCTATGATTGAAATCAATTGTTCTGTGCGTAAACGAGCGGATGGGTCTTACGAAGCCTCGGCTTGTGAGCAGCCGATAGCCTCCGATGGTGCCTTGAGTTTTGAGGACAAGTATATGAATCAGGATGGAGGTGCCACTGGAGCAAAATTTGGCACTTCTAGTGGGTCAAAACAGGGGTCTTTTGGACAAAAAGGGTTATCGGCTGGTGCTAAATATAGTCATGAACAGGGGAAACTAGGGACCTCCAACGACATAGATGGCAGCGGCATGGCGTCACTAAAGCGACTTTTACCTGCGCCGATTGAACAGGCTTGGACTCAACGAATCCAAGAGGCGGCTGTAACTCTTGCAGAAGCGTTTGATACCTCGGGTGTAGTTCGATTTGACTTCATCCTAAAAACCACAAAAGAGGGGATGCTAAAAGAGCTTTACTTTAACGAATGCAATACCATTCCCGGGTCTCTCTCGTTCTATCTCTGGCAGGAATCTGGAGTATCCTTTCCTGAACTTTTAGACGATGCTATGGTCGTGGCGAAACAGGAGATGGGTGCCCGTATTGGTCGGCAAAAACCATTCGAATCAAACCTCTTGAAACAATATTCAGGCTCATGAGCGAACCGACGGTCATCACATTATTCGCCAAGCAAAGCAGAGCCAACTTTTGTGAGGTGTTACGTACGTTTTTAGAGTGGACGCAAAATCATGGCGTTCAAGTGCAGACTCATATCCCCCTCTCTGCTTTCGAGGTGGAGGATGGGGAGACCTTACGTGACCTTACTAAGGCATATAAATCGGTCACGCTCAGAGGCACACCAGAGGAAGCCTTGGAGGGGTCTACGCTCGTTTGCACAATCGGTGGCGACGGAACAATGTTGTTGGCCGCAAACTGGGTACGTGGAACCGGAATCCCCATTCTTGGTATTCATGCAGGCAATCTCGGTTTCTTGGCTCACATTCAAGCAAAAGAATTGGACAGCGCACTCCCACAGGTACTTCAAGGAAATGCCCACAAAGATCGCCGCTACTTTTTGGAAGCATCATTGCCTAATGGAGACAAAGCGTACGCACTCAACGAGTTTTCATTCACAAAAAAGGATCGAATCAATCTCATTGGGATTTCTGCCTCTTATGGTGGACGACATGTCAATGATTATTGGGCCGACGGCCTGCTTGTAGCCTCTCCAACTGGATCTACAGCCTATAATCTCTCCTCTGGAGGTCCAATTGTCTATCCTGGCACTCCAGTGATGGTCGTCACACCAATCAATCCACACACGCTTACAACTCGACCCTTGGTCTTACCTTCAGACACTGAGCTTGAACTTCACGTACAAGAGAAGCCTGATGAGTTGCTATTTTCCTATGATGGAGTACTCGAATCTCGTACTTTTGAATCGTCCATTTTTCGAGTAAAACAGTCGGATCAATGGGTGGAATTTCTCCGCTTGGAAGGGGATGATTACTTTGAGAATCTCCGAGATAAGCTCATGTGGGGAAAGGATCTTCGTAATCGATAAGTCAAAACCAAAAAAGACTCATGAAAGTAACTGTCGTTGGAGCAGGTGGAAATGTAGGATCTACCGTAGCACTTACCTTAGCACAGCGTGATATCGCAAAAGAAATCGTCCTCGTTGATATTGAACGTAAGGTCGATGATAAAACCTTTTATCCCTCCAAAGGTCGAGCATTAGACCAATGGGAATCCTCGCCAATTCATCTTTTTGATACCTACACCCGAGGCACGACGGACTACGCAGATACTGCTGGATCTGATGTTTGTGTGATCACGGCAGGCGTTCCTCGCAAACCAGGTATGAGTAGAGACGACTTGTTATCGATCAATGCCAAGATTGTGAGTTCGGTGACAAAGGAACTTGTAAAGCACTCACCAGACACAGTGATCATAGTTGTTTCTAACCCATTGGATGTCATGACCTATGTTTCTTATGCAAATAGTGGTCTTGACAGCAATCGTGTCGTTGGGATGGCGGGGATTTTAGATACCGCTCGCTATCGTTCGTTTATCGCTGAAGAGCTAAACGTCTCCCCTAAGGATATCCAAGCGCTTCTCATGGGAGGGCACGGAGACACTATGGTTCCACTGCCAAGATATACGACTGTAGCAGGTATTCCTGTAACACAGCTACTAGACGCTGACAAACTGGATGCCATTGTGGAGCGAACCAAAACTGGGGGTGGAGAAATTGTTGGTTTAATGGGCACCTCTGCATGGTATGCTCCAGGCGCTGCTGCTGCTCAAATGGTTGAAGCCATTTTGTTGGACCAAAATCGAATTTTCCCGTGCTGTGCAATGTTAAAAGGGGAGTATGGAGTCCATGATCTCTATGTTGGTGTTCCTGTGAAGTTAGGACACGGCGGGATCAAAGAAATTCTTGAAGTCGACCTCGACGACCAAGAAAAAGCATTGCTAGACGAATCCGTCGAGCATGTCAAGCGCGTGATGAGTGACTTTGAGTCACTAGACACGTCGTCTTAACCGTAAACGTAAAGCTTAGGCCTTACTACTTGCATCTAGACCTCATCTTTTCAGATGGGGTCTTTTTTTGTCTTGCCAGAAGGTGACTGAAATGACAAAAAATCAAGGGCTGTGAACAGTGGTCTGTCGGCTGTATATCCATCCAACCACGAAAAGTGCTGCAGACACCCCTATCGTGAGCCAGAGTTTCATCAGATTTGATAGCTCACCAAACCATGCTTCTTGGATGGACATGGGTACGAGAAAAGCAGTCAAAAGCATCAAGACACCGACCCACCATGGGGTTGGGATAGGGTAAGCTGCCTGACTTCGCATTGACAGAACAAAAGCCATTACGCCATAGCTTGAGACGGTCGCAACCGCAGAACCCATCATGCCAATGGTGGGAACAAGTGCTGTGTTCATCGCAATGGTTACACCTGCCCCCATCACAGTAACCCACCCCAACGTCCTAGAAGAGCCTTTGAGATATATACCCACTGAACTATAGATATACCATCCATACAGTGCGTATGCCAGTAACAACCAAGGGACAACCTCGATCGCGGGGAGATAGGCAGGGTCTAGCAAAGAAAGTGTAGTCCCTGGAATCGTAATGCTTGCAATCTCTGTGGCAAAGGTCCCAACCCACAAAATAACCCAAGCACTGACGAGAGATAATCCTACATAAGCCCTTGCAAACAATGCAGGTGCCTCCTCTTGATCTCCGTGTCTCATAAAAAAGGGTTGCCAAGCAAGGCGAAACATTTGCACAACCAGCAACATAAACACAGATAGTTTGTACACACCATTATACAAACCTGCCACTGCCTCAGGAGTCATTCCAACACCATAGATTCGCTCCACATCACTGATAGACATGTTGGTCAGAAAAAAGCGATCCACCATTTCATTCATGATGTGTGCCAAGCCAGCTGGTAGAAGTGGCCATCCGAATGAGAGCGCCTTTTGTGCCCATCTAGGGTCCCAGGCTCCTTGAGAAAACGTTTCCCATGTGACAATCCAAGCAATAAATGCCATGACCGTTGATGCAATGGCATTACTCACAAACACAGCCTCCACTCCCATTCCTTGTCCCAAAAGCAGCCAAATATTTAGACCCACATTAAGGGCAACATGTAGAAGGCGTAAGGTTGCAAAAACCCTTGGGCGTTGAGTGACCCGTAGGTCTGCCATAGGGAGTACAGCGAGAGTGTCCATCCACAAAATCAGGGCAATCGATGGAATAATGATAGAAGTCACGTCCTCTGGGATACGCAGCCATTCAGATAGAGGTACCTGAATCCCAAACAAAAGAGATCCCAGCAGGGTTGCTACAACGAGCAACATCCACTGGCCTGATCGGAACACCTTTACGGCTTCATGACGAACAGTGGAGTACTTTATATAGGCTGATTCCATCCCCAAAGAAAACACCACTTGGGAGAAAGCAATCATTGCATAAACAAGCCCAATGGTGATATAAGATTCGGGCGCAAATACATTTGTGTGAACTGGGACAAGTAGGTAGTTAACAAAACGAGCAAAAACAGCACCCAACCCGTATAGAAGCGAGTCAGAGAGAAGAGACCGTAGCGTGAGGCCAGGCTTCGACATCATTTAAGAGCCTGAGAGTCCGCGCTCCAAGGCTAAGGCAACCGCCGCTTCCACTCCAAGGATATAACTGAGGGCTCCAAACCCAGCAATCGATCCATCCATGGCGGCACCTACAACACTAACATGACGCATTTGTTCACGCTTGGCAAGATTAGAAAGATGTACCTCGATTTTTGGAATCTTGACTAGTTCCAAGGCATCATGAATCGCTACCGAGGAGTGTGTATATCCACCAAAATTGGCTAGAATAGCATCAAAACCCTTGCCTTCTGACGCTTGAATGGCATCAATTAGAGCCCCTTCATGGTTCGATTGAATCCACTCGAACGAATGGTCAGGAAATCGATGCTTCATGTGCTCTTCTATTTCGGGAAGAGATTGGCCACCGTAATGAGAAGCATCACGCGTCTCAAGTAGATTTAAGTTGGGACCATTGAGTACTAGAATCTTCATACGCTTAGGGTTTGAGCATCGAGCATTGGCTCGCCACCTTGGCCAATTCCTCTTGGCTTGCAGCGGTGCCTAAAGAAAGGCTCATGGATTGACCCACTTCATAGATGGGGATGAGATGGATATGAGCATGCGGTACTTCCATCCCTTCAATCACGAGGCCAACGCGGATAGGGTGCAATGTTTCCTGAAGGTGATTTGCGACCGTTTTTGCAAATAGTGTGGTTTGTGAGAGTAGCTCATCAGACAAATCTGTCCATCGATCGATTTCTTTCTTTGGTACAACGAGAGTATGACCCTTTGCTACCGGTCTGATATCTAAAAACGCGAGATGGGTGTCATTTTCCGCGATTTTATGACTCGGAATTTCTCCTTGAATAATGCGAGTAAAAATAGATGCCATCGTATTTGAGACAAAAATGTGGAGCTTGTTTCCTTTATGATAGTCTGAAAGTACCCTCAAAATAAAGCTTATTTCATTTTTACTGTCTTATGAATTGATTTTCATCATGATTTCAGCGTATTTTTAATGTTTTCCATGAATTGGAATGTCAGAACCGGTAGCTCAGCTGGTAGAGCAACTGGCTTTTAACCAGTTGGTCGTGGGTTCGAGCCCCACCCGGTTCACAGACATAAGAATCTCTCTTGATTAACCTCTGCCGCTTGAACACGGCAGGGGTTATTTTTTTTAAGCCCCTTTTCCGTCGTACTTTCAACTTGTATAAACTTCATGTTATGGCGGAACTCCCCTCTGTATTGAATCCTCTTCGATGGAATCTGAAAAGACTACTTTGGGTCCTTCTTTCAGGAGGTCTAGTCTGGTTCCTTTTTTTTGATACATATAGTGTGTTGTCTAGAATCCAATATGGGCAAGAGCGCAAGGCACTGGAATTAGAAATTGAACGTTTATCTGAACAATTAGGTGAGTTGGAAGATCAAATTAATCGGCTTGAATCGGATCCAGCCTTGCTTGAACGAATCGCCCGTGAAGAGTATGGGATGAAAAAACCAGGTGAAGTGATTTATCGAACAGAGGAAACAAACACCTCATCTGAAAACAAACCCAGTGATGGGGCTCGTAATCCATGAGGGTCATATGATAGCTATTGGCATTGATTTAGGCGGAACAAATATCAAAGGTGCTCTAGTAAAACAGGGCGAAGGTATTCTTGACCAACTTAGCATACCAACTCAAGCAGATCAAGGAAGGGATCATGTATTGGATCGTGTCGCAACCTTGGTTCACGAATTGTCTCAAAAAACAGATCAAGAGGTGGATGCTGTTGGTATAGGGGTGCCAGGGATGGTGAATAGAGCTGGCGATATTGTAAGCTATCCACCAAACTTCCCCGGTTGGAAAGAGGACCCTGTTCCAGCCCTTCTTCAGGAACGAGTTCATCGCCCCTGTTTTATGGGAAATGATGCAAATCTTGCCGCACTAGGGTGTGCTAGGTTTGGGGTTGGGCTGGGTTATGACGACTTCATTATGATTACACTGGGTACCGGTGTGGGTGGAGGCATCATCATGGATCGGCATTTATACGTGGGTCCTCATGGATCAGCAGCTGAACTGGGCCATATTGTGATTAACTACCATGGTCCTTTGTCGAATAGTAATACTCGTGGGGGAATTGAAGCCTATCTAGGTCAACGTTTCTTGAGCAGATTTGCTGCGGATTTAATACGTCAACACCCAGAGAATCGACTTCAAAAATATGCACCCAACGATTTCGAAGGATTGGATCCATTGGCTTTGTATGAGGAAGCCGTACGAGGTAACGTACTAGCCATTGATATCCTGAAACAATCAGGGGAGAAACTTGGGTATGCAATTGTAAACTATATCCATGTATTGGATATCCGCACGATTGTTGTGAGTGGTGGTGTAGCTCGTGCAGGGGATTATTTGCTGGAACCTGCTCGAGAAACAGCTCGTAAATATCTCATGCCACCCTTTAGAGAAGGATTTGACATCTTGTATGAACCGCTAAGTAACGAGGCGGCCATGCTTGGTGCTGCGAGCTTAGCGATGGAATCATGCGATTGAGATGGCTCCTTTGGGGGAGTAAGGTTGGGTTCACCGTGCTTTGGTTGCTGCTTGGTTTTCATCATGCACATGCCCAACAATTTCAGCGACCAACCTCTGACATCACAAGTGGTCAATTCGCTCGATCCGGAGCCACAAGTAGAGGGACTGCCTCACCACAACTTGGACAACAACGAAGTACCATTGAGGGTCTCAAGCCAATCCTTAGCTTCGATGCACGAGATTCCTTGATCTTGACCCTTAGTGACTCCACTCGTATTGGAACCTTATTTGGTCAAGCTAATGCGAATCATGAGAAGGGGTTGCTCACAGCTGGCCAAGTTTCGCTATACCTCCATAAGGATGAGTTAGAAGCCTCCCCTGGGGCCGATTCAACCTCTGAAGCAGTTCCACTATTGCGCCGTCCCAATGACCAACAAGAGTTACAAAGTCGACGGATCCTTTTTAATGTTGAAACAGGAAAGGGGAAGTTTGAGGCAGCTCAAATTCAAGTTCAACAAGGCACCTTGAGAGGTGAAGCCATTAAGAACATCAGTGAAAGTGTCGTTTTTATTGAAGATGGACGATACTCGACATGTCCTCCAGACCACATGACCTATTACATTCGTGCAAACAGACTCAAGGTGGTCGACCAAGAAGAAATCTTCTTTACGAATGCTCGGTTATTTGTCTTGGATATCCCTTACCCCCTGCCTATCCCTTTTGGGTACATTCCAGCCAGTCCAGAATCTCGCCGGTCTGGATTACTCCAGCCAACATTTGTCGTTCAAAATTCCTCGAGACGTGGATTGGGACTGCAACAAGTGGGATGGTTTCAAGTATTTAACGAGTACCTAACTGGCCAACTTTCAGGGGATCTTTACACATCCGGCACCTATTTTTTGCAAGGGCAAGCGCAAGCGACCGTAACCGATAAGTTTAGTAGTAGTCTCACGCTCGGGTACTCTAGAGAGCAAGGGATGGAACCCACAGATCCAGGATTCGCAGAGAATGTCAGTCGCCGCATCGCTCTTTCACACCGACAAACGCTCTCTCCGTACTCAAGTGTGAATGCTGCCATTAACTTTGCTAGCTCCAATTACTTTCAGCGAAATTCGTACAACATTGACGAACGGGCGTCCACGAATTCAAATTCAAGACTCGCTTATCAATATCGAGATCCTGAGAATCGATTCAATTTCAATACAAATCTAGCGATTTCTCAACGCTTTCAGGATAATGCAACCAGCTTAACAGGACCAAGTGCCTCTTTTTCGCTTCGTTCTTTTGCTCCTTTTGCCCCTGAGGGAGGGCAAGCTGGACGCACAACCGGAGGTCGAGAGTCTACGTGGAGAGATCGTTTCTTAGTCACCTATTCCAATACCTTCAACTCTAGGTTTAGTTACCAGCCCTTGGAGTCCATCGATGCTCCTGATTCATGGACCCAAGCAGTGTTCGACCCAGTCACCTACCGTGAGAATACCGGCAAGGAAACAACCCCATGGCAAATGGGTTTGCGACAAAACCTATCATTGTCTCTTGGTCAATTATTGCCTAGTCAATTTCTGCAGCTTAATGGATCCGTCAACTTAACCGAAGTATGGGTGCCCATGACGGTTCGTAAATCCTATAATGCGGAAACGCAAACCATCGAGACGTCTGAAGTGCCTGGGTTTGCTGCCGGTCATCAAGGGAGTGCAAGTCTCTCCCTAAACACAACGCTATATGGGATGGCCGATTGGAAAATCGGCTCATTAGAGGGTTTTAGACACACCCTAAAACCAGCAGTATCCATGTCAATCAGCCCTGACTTCCAGAATGAAGCATGGGGGATGACACGAACCGTAGAAACTCCTAACGGGCCTCAAACCTACTCTATTTTTGAAAATAGTATCTACCCAGTCTATGCCAGTGGTAAGCAATGGTCACTTGCATATAGTATTCAAAATACGTTCGAGACAAAGCAGGTCAAACGTGACTCTACGGGAGAGGAAAAAACCAAAATCCTACGTTTGATTGATCAACTCTCCTTTACAGGATCGTACAATTTGGCTCTTGACTCCTTACGCTTATCCCCTCTATCTGTTCGCCTCACGAGTCGAGCTGTTCCAAATATTAGTCTGCAAGCATCTGCGAGTTATCGTTTTTATGGAGTTAACGACGCGGGTCAACCCATCAACGAATGGGTCTATCGCTCAACGGGCAAACTTTTGCAGCCAACACGATTCCGCCTGAGCGCAAGTACTCGAATTCGAGGAGGTGCAAGAGGCGCAACGGTGGAATCAGCTCCGTACCTTCCTTACAATCCTGCAGATCTTAGCTACTTCAATCCTTATGAACCTATTTTAGACCCCATCACGCCATACCCACTCAACGCACCGTGGTCTGTAAATCTTAGTTTCAGTTACTCCTGGGTGTGGCAAAACAATGCTCCTGCCCGAAAAACAGCCATATTAAATGCACGAAGCATCCAATTTCAATTGTCAGATCGCTGGAATGTGTCTACGCAGCTTGGGTACGACTTTATTCGAAAGGAACTCACACCTTCTCAATTCTCCCTAAACCGAAGAATGGAGTGTTGGAATCTCTCGATGCAGTTTAATCCCTTTGGGGATTTCACCTATTACTTCTTCCGTTTGAATGTCGATGCTGGCCAGTTGCAGAATCTCTTCCAAAAGCTTCCAGTCTTGAATAATCTAGAGCGGAGTTCTTCCCCTTACGGAAGACGCTTTTGAACATGAACAACGGTCTTGGTGATGATATCGAACTCGATATTCACCATATCTCCCTCTTTGAGCGTGGCAAAACAGGTGTGATCCCATGTGTACGGAATAATGGTGATCATAAATCGAGGCCCCTCCACTCGGGCAAGCGTTAAGCTCACACCATCGATTGTAATACTACCTCTTGGTACAACATAGTCGACCATCTCTTGAGATACCTCAAACCAGACATGTCGATTTTCCTGATCGATCTCAATGGAGGATACCTTACCAACACCATCCACATGACCTTGGACAAAATGGCCACTCAATCCTTGATCAAGTCGTAGTGATCGTTCCAAATTAAGAGACTGCCCTTTTTCCCATGACCCCAATGTGGTTTTGGAGAGTGTCTCTGCCACAACATTCACATCAAAGGTCTTTTCATCGTGTGAAACAACCGTCAAACACACTCCTTGGACTGCAATGGATTCATCCACTTCGAGTTCAGGTGCCCATTCGGTGGCAATGCGAAACGTAGTGACACCGTTGGACTCGCGAAGGTCTTCAAGGGTACCCAATGTTTTAATGATGCCTGTAAACATGCTAGAATCTATAGGTTGTGAGAGTGTCCTGCCCGAACGTTTCTGTGGTGACAAAACGGGTGGGCAATCGACCCTTGCCTCCATTGTCTTCCACAACATGTTTTCCCCAAACGGAGGGATCCACTGCTTTCATTCCTTTGCCAAATAGGATTGGAGCGGTAAATACATCGATTTGGTCCACAAGGTTTTCACGAAGAAAGCTAGCCGACAATGTTGGCCCCGCCTCAACCATCACCGAGGTAATGTTTTGCTCAGCAAGAGCGCGCAAAACATGACGCAGGGAACAGTGACCTTGGTCATCTTGCTCCACCGAAAGACGGATTCCATTAAACGGATGACTGCTTAGAAGTTCTAACATAGGGTCAACACTGGGCTGTCCAGACTGAGCTGATTGGGCAGTAATCCAAATCGTTTTGTCACTAAACTCATCTTGAAAAACTTGAGCTGTTGGAGGAAGTGTTCCCTTGGAGTCAAGGATGACACGACGAGGTTGACGACCCTCTACATGACGGACCGTTAAACGTGGGTTGTCCGCAAGAACGGTAGAGGACCCCACAAGCACCGCATCCACTTCACTGCGCCATTGGTGAACCAATCGCCGCGATTCTTTGCCAGAAATCCATTGCGAGTTCCCTTCATGATCTGCACTAAAGCCGTCCAAGGTTTGGGCCCACTTGAGCTGGACATAGGGT
>PR_CR_10_Liq_1_inCRDRAFT_1001426_pt1 | contig 13441 bp, 19 predicted proteins | sample PRCRCaboRojoPR_3_FD_10241 | JGI IMG/M metagenome (IMG submission 10241) | reverse complement strand
TGTACACTGCGGGAGTTTCATGGATGGCGACGGTAGCCTTGGTCGCACATGACGGCAAGAAGGACGCCATTGTCGACTGGGTGGCGGGGCACAAGCGCGAACTCCTCCGCTTTGAGTTGCTTGCGACAAGGACTACCGGGGGTCGACTCGCTAGCGCGCACAACCTGCCGATCAGGCGGCTCAAGAGCGGTTCACACGGCGGTGATGTGCAGCTGGGTGCCCTGATAGCCGAAGGGCGCTTGGACGCCCTTATTTTCTTCGTTGATCCTCTTGCGATCTTGCCGCATCAGTCGGACGTGATGTCCCTGCTTCGTCTTGCCATCCTTTATGATGTTCCGCTCGCGATGAACGCGTCCAGCGCAGATGCTGTTCTTGGCGTACTTGGGAAGGGTGTCCATAGTTTGTAAGCGTCCGGTCTGACTGCTCTGCCGGGGATTGGCGTGTTCTGCTAATGCCCATTATCGCTAATGGGCATTATGGGTTTAAATATTTAGAAAACCTTTTTTATTAGCACTTTTTGTCATTTGGATCGCGCTTAATGTTAAAGAAGTTCGACGGTTTCCTTCAGCTGCTCCGCATTCACGTCAATATACCGCTGTGTGGTTGAGATATGGCTATGTCCCGCCAGTTCCGCCAGCAAGCGCACGCCCACGCCCTTGTTTGCCAGTCTGGTGATGTAGGTGCGCCTACCTGAATGGCTTGAAGCGTCTTTGAGGCCCACGGCCTTGTAGATGTCCAAGAACAGCTGGCACATGGTGTTGGCGGAAAAGTGCCCGCCCTTTTGACTTTTAAAGAGGGGGCGATTGGGGTCACTGAGGTTCAAGCCAGCAGCATATTCCGCCAAAGCCCTGCGCAAGCGTTGGTTGAGGTACACAGTTCGCGTCTTGCCGCCTTTGCTCTGTGCTGCTGACAGGATGAACTGTTCACGCACAGCACCAGCTTCGCCGTACACGTCGCCCACGGTGAGCGCCGCAATCTCCTTGGCCCGTAGTCCTGCGTAGAAGCTAAACAGCACGATGGTTTCGTCACGCATAGGGTTACGACGACTGCGACAGTACTGTATCACCCGACGCAGCTGAGCTTCGTTCAGTGTCTGTGCTTGGCGCATGGTACAATCCCCCAAAAACCTAATCATTTGCTATAAATGACTTTAAAGTCTGAGGTTTTGGGTGGTCGACCGGAAATAGCAGCGATTGGAGCCGCAATGATTTCAATGGCTTATGCGAAAATCTCATGGAATATGTATTCTATGAGGTTTTCAGCTGTGTTGTGCTGTTCCGCTGCTGCTGTGCTGGCAATGGCTGCTGAACGCTTTACTGCCGTGGAATAGGCGGACTGTGTGGGCAGGCGCTTGCATTCGGAACGGCGCGATCAAAGTTCGCTGTTTGATGATTATCGCCGTTGTATTGGAAGAGGGCTTGTGTGACTGATCGATATTTATCATGCCGATGTAAGAAGAGAATGATTGCAAATCAAATGAAGTAGGTATAGCGTGCCGTCACCTTAACCAAGAAGGCGATAAAATGGCAAACGTTGATCTTGAAAGCATGAGCTTGGATGAGCTCAAGGCTCACGCCAAAGACGTTGAAAAGGCGATTAAAACATTCGAGGCGCGCAAGCTGAGTGAGGCGCGTGCCGAACTTGAAGCCAAGGCCCGTGAACTGGGTGTGTCGTTGGAAGCGGTCATGGGCGTCGGCAAAGGGTCAAAGAAAACAGTCGCCCCTGCAAAGTATCGTCACCCTGAAAATGCCTCACTCACTTGGACGGGCAGGGGGCGTACCCCAAAGTGGGTTGTGGAGCATGAAGCCCAAGGCGGCAGTCGAGATGACCTACTGATCAAGTAACAGCGTTTATAAACTGCGTATAAAACGGTCCCTTCGCGATCTGTGTGGGTTGATGGGGAGCGAGGCGGTGTTGTGCTGCGTCAGTGCTCGCCTATGGGCATGATGGTACTTGCCGAAGCTGAAATAGCCGTCGCCTGACGCGGACCGCCGTCCCGAACAAAACAATCATCACGGATTATTCGTCAATGACCGTCCAACTCACCCGGCTCTGCTCGGCATTTGCTGCAGCCACTATGACAGCAAGCTCCTTATACGCTGACGCAGATTATCCGCCCGTTGACATCTTGCTGCAATCAGAAACCACTGTGATCGGACAGCAGATCGTCTACCCTGAAGGCCCAGCTCAAATCACAGCAGCAATCGTAACTATGGAACCAGGTCAAGTCACGGGATGGCATCGGCACGAAGCGCCACTCACAGCCCATATGCTCGAAGGCGAGCTGACTGTTGACTATGGAGGTGATGGCACAAGAGTATATCGTGAAGGCGACACGCTGATTGAAGCCCTCGGTTCACGACACAATGGCGAAAACACTGGCGATGGCATCGCACGCATCTTTGTTGTGTTTTCGGGTGCCGTTGGAGTGCCAAACACCGTTTCAGATTAAACCCACCGCTTTCAATGTTTTTGTACCGGCGCAAGAAGCGGATCTGTGTCCAACTCCAGCACTGAGCGCCACAGCTGCGTTTTGACATAATGCTGCCGAGTGAGGCCATCCTCGTCTTTGCTGGCCACAGAGTCCAACATGCCAGCCCATTTCAAAGGGCTTAACACGCAAGACGTAAAAGCTGATGCTGCCCGCCACGTATCGTCGGCATAGAATGGCTCGTACCCATAGAACGTGCGAAACAGCTGTGTTCCATCTATACCGTGATCTGCTTCTACGTTGATCACGTTCATCCATGTATCCCAGTTGCCCGCAGGCGTTTCTGCCAAACGACTGTAACTGCTGTGATCCATGCGGAACAGGAAGAATGGGATCAGCTCAGCAAACAGTTTCCCTCTATCTGCGGCCAATGCTGCGCTCTGTTTTGTAGTTTTGAATTGGCCTTTGTAATGACGACCGAGCTTGAGTTCTTTCAAAAGAAAATGCGTCCTTTCCAAGTGTGGGAATTCGTATTCGTTCAAGACCTTGTTGTAGCGAAACAGTTCTTCATACCCCATGCCGGGCCAATGAAAGTGCTCAGCTGCCCAGTGCACGAATACCCGCTTGAATGCCTTGGTTTGCGTGAGGCCTATGCCATCATGTTCCGTGGCATATTGCAGCGTCATCTGTGCTGCTCTGAGCAAGGGGCAGAGGTCCAGCTCAGGTGCGTCATGGGGCAGTGTACGAAAAGCAATCATGGTTATCAGTAGCTTTGCTTGTCGGGGATAACGCCGCGAACACCACCGCGTGGCTGTTCAACATCACCAGCTCTGCGCGGTATAAGATGGACATGCACGTGGAAAATGGTTTGCCCTGCATCGCTGCCCGCGTTCACGCCCACGTTGAAGCCTGTGACAGTATCGTCTTCAGCGGCGATCAGCCGACTCTGCTGAGTGAGCATCGTGTGTATGGCGTTCAGTTCGGGCTGATAGACGTTGAAGTAATCGGCCACATGGCGTTTGGGTATGATCAGCGTGTGCATGGGCGTAACGGGAAATCCGTCTCTAATCGCCACGCATAGCTCATTTTCAGCTACGATGCGCTCTGTGGGTAATTCACAGAACACACAACCCTCTGCCCGCGCTTCATATGACGAAAGCACAGCGCGGAAGTCTGTGTCATCCCTATCTCGCTTGCTGGTGTTGCAGGTCACGCAGAGCGATTGGAAGTTTGAGATATCGTCACTACCGCCTCTTGCACGAGGGATAATATGGTCAACGTGAAGCGCGGCTTGATCCTCGTGTGCCCCACACAGTTCACAGCGATACTTGGCTCGCTTGAGCACTTCATAGCGTACTGAGCCAGGCACATAGCCATCGGCACTGCTGCGATGCTGCCACACACGGTCACCGCGTTTGCTGAGGAAATCAGCAAGTCGTTGATCGCAGAGCGCCAGTAATTCCCGCCGATCATGGTCTGTCAAAGCAGCTGTGTTCAGCTCATATCCCGTGATTTGTCGCCCTGACTTTATGGGCTGCACAATGTCGTTCGCAGTCAGTACCCGCCCCACCATGTTCTTGGTACGAAGCTCGTAGTATTCGACTTGAGATTGGTCATTGTTGAGCAGGGCGCGAGCGATATCAGTCAATGACGCCGATCCGCCTTGCTCCAACAACACACGCAGCATCACGGGTTGGTACACATGCGACATGCGCATGGTTTCCGCGATGTAGGTTTTCAACTGGTCAGCTGAGAGGGCCATGGGAAATCTGTGCCACGAACTGCATCAGTCCGCCACAGAAATCCCTGTTCAATATTCCTCTGCCAACATGATGGTGAGCACCCGCGCTGTGACGGTTTCATCGGTGGGGTCAGGCGAATGCATTGAGTAGTCCAAGTCGTAATAGCTGAACTGCTAAAACACCTGCACCTCGCCCCACCGAAACGACCCAAAGTCATGTTCTCCATATGGATCATTATCAGGCGTGAACTGGTCATACCAACGCACCTGATCCAATATATCTGCCACATTGTCCGTGGCCTGAATGCCCCGTGTGATCACAACCCGACAGCCAGTGAATGACTGCCGTGCACGGTCGTTGAGTTCCCGTATGCGGTCAGTCTTGAATTCAGCCATCTTGCGCCGCCCGCGCCGCGCCCGGTTTGATGCGAGGTTTGCGTTCCGCTGCTTTGGCAATAGCTGCGTCCAATTCCCCTGCAGATGCCGCAGTGAGAAACGCATCCAATACAGCGCCCACCTCTTTGAGTGTTTTGACGAACACAGCATTGTTTGTGCCATCAGCTGCGATCACACGTGCCCCATAACGGCACTGCACATACCACCCGCCGTCCTGCTCAAAGAACCACGGGCGCACACGACGATTGGTTTTGATCGAGACCCTCTCGCCCTGCTCGTTGTCGATCCACTTGTGCCGTTCAACCCGATGATCTTCGCCTTTCATTGCAGCTGCGTGAACCAATTGCTGCTCTTTCAATCCCGCCACCAGCTTTTCACGACGAGCAGTAACCGGATCGCGTTGGGTGCTTCGCGTCACCGATTTGAAGTTGAGTTTTGCCAATGCAGTCATCTGCTATATGCTCCCTTGTTATACACCTATAGCGCGAACATATGGTCACAGTTTTATGTGGACGACCGAAAAGACAGCTGTTGTGACAGGAAATGGAAGAGCGCACGGCAACCGAACACACGCTCATAAAAAAAGCGTCTAACGGTGTGTGCCGCTGACGCTATCCATCTGTTTATGTGATGTTTATGTCTATGTCGTGTCGCTCAAGTGGTTCTGTTTTGGTATTGCTCGCTGAGCTCTTCTTGGTTGATTGTGTTTGTATCAAGTTGATCATCAATTCAATCAAAGCGTGTTTTTTATATGTTTGAATGTTTTGTGTTCTCATTGCTTATGAGTGTTTTGTGTTTCTTAGGTTGATCATTTGTTTGATTGTTTTGTGTGTTGCCACTGAACAAGGATGTGCCAAGGTTTTCACCTACGACATGATCCCATTTGAATTGTCTGATATGCGTCAGTGTGAAGGGGCCTTGCCACGCTTCCCTACGAGGTTTCCGTCGTCTGCTGCATACGCTGCCTGTTGAGCCTGTAATGCCTGTTGTGCTTGCCTGAGCCAGAGTGGGCTGGCTGCCCTACAAATTCTTTCTGCTTGAGCATCGTGCTCGTATTTAGCCATTTCAGACAAATTCGTGCCGTCCCAGCTGATGTCGTCCAACAGGGTGGCGCTGCCCAACCGCCAGTATTCGCGGGTCACATAGTTCACAGCTTCCTCCCTGCAGATCACGGGCATGATCCAGTTCTTTGCCAAAGGCCCCGTTTGCTGATGATGCTGTGCCCACAAAGCGTTCAGCACGGTGCAGCTGTATTCTGTGTCAGCAATGGGTGACTTCAGCAGAAAATGAATGTGGAAGTTTTCTGTGTCTGAGCCTTCGTGTGCGAAACACCAGCGCGGGACGCGAACATTTTGGCGATCTGCTGCGTGGCCAAAGAAAACACGGTCTATCTTGTTCCAGTATGATCTGAGCACTTTGTTGGCGGTGACACTGCTGATGGTTCTGCCGTCAACAAACTTGAGCGTGCCAAACACGTCCCAGTCCTGTTCAAGGAGGTATTCCATCAATTCTCGTCGTTCACGTCGCCGATCCATCATTCCACGCCTTTCCCGTGTATTTAGCAACGGGACAGGGGATCGGAGGCAGATCTGGCCAGTTCTGTGTTGGGGCGACAACTGCGGACAGTGTGTTTCCATCAAAACTCCAAGTTCTGTGGGGAAAACACTGTGTTGCGAACAAAATGGGGAAACATAGTCCGCCGCACACAGAACCTGTGACGCTGCTTGAACAAGGAACCCGCGACGCTGTGGGCGCGACAGCCTTGTTGTTCTCGCTCTGCGCCAATGGCCGCCAAGGGCGTGTTTCCCAAGTCGGACACACGTTGACGGGGAAAATCAGCACGCACACGGGGTGTGTTTGACCAAGGTCAGTCGCGTTGGCAAGGGGGGCAGAAAACCCAACCCATTGTTTTAATGGGGAAAAAATTTTAAACACAGTGTTTGAGTTTACTGTGTTCTTGAAAGTAAACTCAAACACTGTGTTCTCGAAAGCAAACTGGTTTGCTGTGTTTGCCGGACGCAAGCCGAACGCCGTGTTCGTGGGTGGGATCGGGGCGAAACCCTGATCTCGAAGATCGCTTGCCTGGTAGCAGTCAGCTATCGCAGCTCTGATCGTGTGTCGTAGTTTGAGCAGCGGGTTGTTGGCGGCGTTTGAGCGTGGCCGTGTGCGCAGCCCAAACATCGGCCTTTGACGACTGGTAACACGGTCGTGATCGCACTGCGGCTGCGGTTGATGCTGCGTGGTCCCGCCCAGCGTCCACAGGTGGCGCACATACTGATCACGAGCGCGCAGCCCCGCACAGGAGTCGCCTATGGGATGTGCACAGCATTGACCTCATCTTTCGCGTGGATTGGCATAAATACAAAATAAATAAACACAATAGGAGGATTCATGAGTATACAGCTGATTGAACATATACGAGATGAACTGATCAGTTCAGGAGCCGCCGCCAACACCCCTGAATTTTGTCGTGCCTGGCTGGGGCGCAGCGAGGGCTATATCCGCACCCTGCGTCACCACCGCATCGAGCCCAGTGTAGAAACCCTGGCTGTGTGCGCCCACAAGCTGGGATATTACGCCGATCAGATGCGCGGGAGTGACGATGAAAAACATCGCGCTTGGGTTGAGCGTTTTGATCGTCTAAAAGCTCTGTGTGACGCAGCGATTGCTCGACAGGCCGAAGCTGTGTGGCGTGCACCAGAAAGGATGTCGGCGTGATGCCGTGTTCGAAATGGGGCCTGTGCTCAGAAAATCTGGGCGCGCAGTTTTTGGCTGGGAAGTACTTATCAAATCGGCCTGGTGATTTTGCATCACCCCATCACAGCAGGTCTGCCCGATGCTGGTGAGCGAGGTGGTGGGCGAAGCGTGGCGAAAGCAGCATCCCAAGCCCAAGCAGCTGCCGATCCCCGGCCCAACCAAGCCGAAGCCGCGCCCCATGCCGCAAAGGCGTCCAAAGCCAACGCCTTTCAATAAGCCGAAGCCAGACAAGTTGAGTTGATGGTGTCTGTGCGCTGCTGTGCGGGCCCTGTGTGCGTCGTCCGGCGTCAGCTCGCACCGTGTGTAGCGGGCAACGACTGACCGCGGCTGTGTGTGCAAATTTCCCTTGAATTATCCGAGACTTGGCTGGCATAAGGGACCCGAGCAGAACTTAACATTACGACTGGCGTACATAGCCCAAATGACCTAACCTGCGTTAAAAACAGGGAGGTCACGCATGGAGCAATCAGCCCGCGACAAGTTCTACGCACGTATCGAAACAGCGCCATTGGCCGCTCGGGGCTTTTTCGAAAGTATCGATGAGCATTTTCGGCAGCGTAACGATGTTGAAGTTAACTTCACCTACACGAGCATCGCGGACATGAGGCTTTCGGCGATATGGTAGACTGATGTTGGCAAACAACGCGAGCAGATATTTGCTACGATGACGTGGAAGCCCAATAAGAAGGCTGTGTCTGCCCAAACAAAGCTCACGGCAGCAGAATTTGACTATTTGGGCTTTAGCGGCGCTGTATCGCCTAAGGATACAGGGGAGCCGCAGAACAGTAAAATACAGCTGTTTGAAAGCGACTGGCGCTATGGTGCGCTTCCATTCATCCGCGCACTTGAAGCTGCCAAGATGAAGCTTGCCGCCTAACCAAAATAATCGTTAACAGCTCTAAAATTCTTGGTGACGAGATGCGATGGTTTTTGCGCCGAGACTTTCCCATCCCGGAAAACTTCCTAAATGAGGAAAAACCAATGTGGAGGAATGGAAGTGGAGCAGTACAAGGTTTTTTCCGCGCAAAAGCTGTGCGATCTTTCAAGCCCTTGGGTGTATGTCGACACAATTCCAAATGACGGCAGCCTCGACGCCATAATTTATTTCGATGGCGATCAGAAAGAGCTGTATAGCCTAGCGGGAACCTCCGTTGCACCGTTAGCTTGTATCATATACGTCGGCCAAACCCGGCCACCATGGTGTGACATTCATGTTGACACGTCGGCCGGCCATGAGCTGAATGCAAAATTGTCGGAGGCTGCATATGTAGTTCAAAAAACACGCGAACTAAATGCGCCCAAATTTGAGGACGAGAAGGACCGTTTGTATGCTTTGGGACTACTCTCCACGCGCCGGATTCGTCTCGCTCCAGTCGCAGATGCTAACTTAAAAACCATGTTTCACTATCCAAGATTATATTGGATGGAAAATATTCAAGCTGCCCTCGATAGTCTTGTGCGCAACAATTTACTGAGCGCATCTCTTCAACAGAAAACATTTCACTGTACGCAGTGCTCCTCTGCGCGTTTAATTGCCAGGGAAATTTGCTCAAAGTGTGGTAGCGTTGACATCCTGGAAGATAGCCTGATCCATCATTTCGCTTGTGGGACCCAGCAAGCCAAGAGTGCCTTCCGCGATGGTGCTGAATTAATATGCCCTAAATGCAATAAGCAATTGAGGCATTTTGGCGTGGATTATGATCAACCTAGCATGATCGTGAAATGTAAATCCTGCGATGAAATATCCGATGACGTATCCGTTAATTTCCTGTGTGGTGATTGTGGCGCGACCATGGCCTCAGACGGAGCTGTGGTAAAGAAATGGTATCAATACGACATAACAAGCGAGGGCAAATCGGCGGCTAGCCTCGGTATCTTGCCTCAGCGCCGTATGCAGGAGCTTTTAGAGAGTTTTGATAAATGGAAGCCGCGCCTAAGTTTCAGTGTAATCTTGGCTTTTTACCTCGGCATTGTTGATAGATACGCGCGTAATTTAAACGTGCTGTGCATGAAGGTCGGGTACACAACTCAACAAGGCTCCATATCGGAAAATGCTAGCGTGGAAACCGAACGCTTTCAGGGTTTCATTATTGATCTATTGGTGGAAACCCTTCGCGGAACAGACTTCATCACATCCATCGAAAGCGAAATTTTTATAGCATTGCCGGAAACCGATAACAAAGGCGCTGACAAAGCTATTGAACGTTTGAAGGTCAAAGTAGAAAATTACACTAAATCTGAAGCAGGTGTATCGATCAAAAAGTTGTCTCGCAAGGAAGTCGATGATCTTATAATGAGATGTACAAGTGATGTTTGAACTGAGCTTTTCCTTCTTAGCGAATTTAAGTGCATCCAACGCTGTCCATTTGTATTGGTATTATTTTCTTTTTGAATTTCCGCGTTTTATATTATCCGCACTCGCTGTTGCTGTAGCATCCGCTCTACGAGAAAGGCCAAATAGTCCTAATGACCTACTTGTCAGCGTCCTCATCGTAGGGCTGAACGATAAAGCAGGGTTAGCGAGAACACTTCAATCTCTGAAGTCTCAGACCCATAAGAACCTAGAGATTGTCGTCGTGCAGGATGGCCCTGGGACCTCAATGTACCAGATGGGGAAAAAGTTTGAGAGTGAGGGGGATATAAAGAAATATATAAAAATTGAGATACGAGGCGGGAAAGCAGCCGCATTGAACATAGGNTTCACGCATTGCTCGTCAGAATATGTTGTAGTGGCAGACATTGATACATCCTTTGACCGAGACGCTATTGGTACGCTTATCGGCTGCTTGCTTAGCGATAAGAAAATTGGAGGGGTCAGCGGCAATCTCGCGCCAAGAAACCTTACGTCGGCTTTTTGGCCGTCTGTCCAAGCCATTGAATATCTGAATAATATCACCATTGGACGTCAATTTCAGTCAATGTTTGGTATACTCACCATTGTGTCCGGAGCTTTTGGCGCTTTCCGTGCTTCTGCAATAAGATCAGTTGGTGGCTGGGACGTGGGACCCGGCGATGACTCAAACCTCACTACAAAAATTCGATTGAGCGGTTGGAAAATTCAATTTGAGCCTGACGCTTGGGCATTAACAGATGTGCCGGACTCCTTATTGGCCCTATGGACGCAAAGGCTGCGCTGGAACAGAAGTCTTATACGAAACAGGTGGAGAAAGTTCCGGTTTGTGTTCAACCCTTTCCTCCACAACTTCTCGCTGGTCGAAGTGATCGCCGCAACGAACCAGTTATGGTTCAATTTTATAGCAACATTTGCTTATTTATTTTATATTGTCTATTCGATCATGACCTACGGTGAGTGGGCGATTATGATTATTCTGTCGTTGCATATCATAATGTTTGCGTTTGATGTTCTCCTTTTCGTTCAGGCGGCGACCTTACATCCTCGAGACTACTTTTGGAAACTCGTTCCATACCTACCCGCTTACGCGCTCTATGGGGGCTTTTTGATGCGCGCGAATAGGACGTACGCATATCTCTCAGAGCTTTTGTTCCGGTCATCATATAATGACAGCTTCTACCCGTCTAAAGTACGACAACAGCAAGAGAAGTTCTGATGAGACGCATTCTTGGCAAAAAAAGGGTTGATAATATTTCAAGTGAAGTCCGTACTAAGCGGTCACAAAAACTTGGTCGATTCATCTATTTTGCCGTTGTTTTTGCGCTTTTTTCCTTCATATTTGATTTGTTTTTTGGAAATTATCTTTATCTCAAGGCGCCGGGGCTTATCGTTAAAGATGAACAATCTGTTTCACTGGGTTTCTCTGGCGTTGTTGAGGCTGTGTTCGTAGAGGAGGGCGACAACATCTCAGAGGGTACTCACATCGCTAAGGTTCGAAGCTTAGAAACCAATAAAGATGTCGCAAAGTTACTGTCCAATACAAACTCATATATTTATGAATTACAAAATAAAGAGCGCCGCTTAAATAGCTTGGAAGAATTAATACCCCTAGCGCGGTCTCGGGTTGAAAATTTAGAAAAAGCGACAATGGCCGTTGGGTCTTTAGGTGAGCGGGGGCTCATAACGCAAAACCGTTCTGAGGTTCTGGCAGACAGATTGTTTGAAGCGCAACAAGATTATGTCGAGTTGCAAGCAGAGCGGCAAAGCCTTGCGTTGCAAATAGAGCAGAACCAGGAGGAGCTCCGGCTTTTTGAGGCGGTACTCGAAGATATCTCCAAGACGTTCAACAGTGGCAATATCACCACCTTACTTCCCGGTGTCGTTGAAAAATTACACGTTCTGCCTGGTGAGTACGTTCAGCCTGGTGCAGTTTTGGCGACAGTGTTACATGGGGAGCCCTATGTCACCGGTTTTCTGGAGGTGGGACGCCTGTTTGATTTGAATGTAAATGACGAAGTCTTCGTGCGAACAGGGGGGTCACAAATAAAAGGGCGTGTGGTTTCTATTGACCCTATTGCACCGGAAGTTCTCCCCGAGTTTCAGCTGGCCTTTGATGCACAGGCACGAATGCAATCTTTCAAAGTCTCTCTATATAACGTGCCAAACGAAAAGATGCCGATTTTCTCTCAGGTGAGAGTTGTCAAGTCAACCAATCTGTATTCGAATATTTTGAGATTGTTCAATTGAAGTGCAGAGCAGTGTTCTCCGTGGGTTGCGAAAAGAGGTAACCCTGAAAAAATTTAACGCCTAGGGATAGGAGCATATCTAACTCCGCCTCTGTTTCTACACCTTCCGCAATTATTTTGGTACCTGTAAAGCTGCCATATGCGACAAATGCTTTGATTAAGCCTTGTTTGTTTTTCTTTTCGTTGATACCGCGAATTGTATTCGCGTCAATCTTGATAATCTCGGGATTAAGCTCAACAACGTGTTTAAAAGACGCATAGCCGGAGCCCACATCATCTATTGCCAGTTTGGCGCCGAAGCGTGTCAGGGTATCGAGCTTTTTGGTTAATGACGCATAATTTTCGACCGCTTCATGTTCAGTCAGTTCAAACACGAGTGGATGCTTCGGCAGGGTCGGAAAACGGGTGCAGAATGCTTTGCTTTCGACAGTTTTGGGAGAGAGGTTTACAGATAAGAATTGATCATCAGACGCCGGTGCGAACTTTTCATAAGCAGCCTTGATTACTTCTAACTCTAATTGGGGCGCCATGCCAAATGCTGATGCGATTTTGAAAACCCCTTCAGTGTCTTCAGAAATTTTATTTGTTTGAAAACGCGTCAATGCCTCAAAACCTATTACACTCATAGTGGAGTAGTCAAAGATGGATTGGTAAACAATCTGATATCGTTTTCTTTTTATTATATCGCTTATTTCTTGCTGACGATTAAATAAAATTCTGAGTGCATCTGTTTTGACGCTAAAGCTCCGAGCAATGAACGTAGAGAAGAGACTAAGTAGAGAGGCGTCTTGCGGAGTGAGCCAGTCGCAGGTGCTACGAGAGAAACAACAAATAGATCCAAAAATCTTTCCATCACCCATTCGTATGGGCGCGCTAATGAATGATTTAATTGGTATTTCGAATGTTTCCGGAATATCGGCTACCGCTGGTTCTATCGTCGCATCAAAAATTAGATTTGGCAAATCACCATCGGCAACTCTTTTACAAAAGCTTTTCGAGAGGTAGGTGCTTTCTCCTTCGTAGATACCGATCTGTTCTCCCTCACGTGAAAAGTCCACCGCAAGAAACGTTTGCATGTCACCGTGAAATTGGGACACGTAAGCGATGTCCATATTTAAGAATTCCCGTAATTCTTGTACAACACTCCTTATTAGACGCAGTAGCTCTACGGGGTCTGCGAGTGTTGAGTTGGCGATTTCATCGATATGTTTCAGCGCCATCGGAAACTACTCTTCTGCTAGATCTGCCTAAGATGCTAACCGATAGAGCTCAAGCTCGCAATCTATCGATCTTGTTTTCGTGTCGCTACGTTTCTTGCGTTAAGCGGCCTTTTGTTCGAAGGTGATGGGCTTTTCCAGCGCAATGCTGATTGGCCGTAGCCCGCATTGCCCAAGTAACTCGCTGATTTCGCTGGCGCGGACGTGTTATTTCCGATATAAATCATGGTGTTGATGGCTGCGAGGGGCTTGTTTGATGGATCACCCAGAGGGTGCGGGTTCGCAGCAGGCAGATCGGGT
>PR_CR_10_Liq_1_inCRDRAFT_1001423_pt1 | contig 13472 bp, 10 predicted proteins | sample PRCRCaboRojoPR_3_FD_10241 | JGI IMG/M metagenome (IMG submission 10241) | reverse complement strand
CCCCCGCCGACCCCGCCGCCCGCCTGCCCGGCGAGCCGGATCTGCTGGCCCTCGGTGACACCGGCGGGGATGCGCACATTCAAGGTGCGGGTGCGGCTCTGGATACGGCCCTTGGCGTCGATCTCCGGCACCTCCAGGCTAAGCTGGCGGGTGGCGCCATGGTAGGCGTCCTCGAGCGAGATGCGCACCCGCGCCGTCTGGTCCGCACCCCGGGAAGCGAAGCCCCCCGCACGACCGCCGAAGCCACCATCACCGCCCATGCCGCCGCCTCCCATGCCACCGAGATCGCCGAAAATGCTGGAGAAGAAGTCGCTGAACTGCGCCGCCTCCTCCGGCGACATGCGCTCGGCACGCTGCCAGCGGCGGCCGTCACCACCGGCGGCGCCGTAGCCCGGCGGCGGGCGGAACTCGTCGCCGGCGTGCCAGCCGGTACCCAGGGCATCGTACTGGGCGCGCTTCTCCGGGTCCTTCAGCACCTCGTTGGCCTCGTTGACCTCCTTGAAGCGCTGCTCCGCATCCGGCTCCTTGCTCACGTCCGGATGGTACTTGCGCGCGAGCTTGCGATAAGCACGCTTGATGTCGTCCTGGCTCGCATCGCGGGCGACGCCGAGGATCTTGTAGTAGTCCTTGTATTCCACGATGACCTCGCGCTGGATGACTCGCAACGCGCCTTATCTGGCGCCGGGCACCCCCTATTCTAAACCCCCACTGCGCGCGGGGACCGCAGGTGCGCTCGCCGATGCGTGCAGGCCGACGGGCTCAGCGCACCCGCCCGCGTCCCTCGAGCGGCGTCACGTTGCCGCGCAGCACGTTGTTGCTGAGGACAGCCTCGACATTCTCGGCAAGGTTGCGCACGAAGACCACGGGCGCACTGCCCTCGCTCTCGAACAGGTTGCCGCCGACGAACAGCGTGCCGCGACGCGACCTGTCGCCTTCGGGCATATAGGAGATCGCGGCGTTGTTGTCGGCGCGCTCGCTCTTGCGCAGCAGATTGTCGCGGACGATGGACTCCCCTCCCTCGGCGAGGTCAATGAGATAGCTGGCGCCGCCGTCGCCGTCGACGATGCGGTTGCCGACGATGGTGTTCTTGCGTGCCCTGGTCTTCACCTGGTGGCCGGTGACGGCGCCGTGCACATGGCTGCCGCGGAGCTCGAAGCTCGCGATGCGGCCGACGTAGATGTTGTGGCCCAGGCGGCCGTGGCGCTCGTAATCGACGATGTTGTGATTGAATTCCGAGTCGATGATGGCGAGCTCGCCGCGCGGATTGTGGTTGGTGAGTATGCCCATCTGATGGTGGTGGAAGTGCACGTTGCGCAGTGTGAGCTTGCCCCCCTCGGCGCGGATGCCGGCACCGGCGAAGCCCGGCACCCGGGTGCCCGACATCTCGATGTTCTCCACCAGCACATCGTTGCCCTTGATGACCCAGATGGCCTTGCCCTCGGCGGCGCGGCCCGCCGCGCGCAGGTGCGGGCGCCCGCCCACGCCGCGCAGCGTGAGCCGGTTCTGGCGCCAGGAGGCAACATCACCGCGGTAGTCACCCGCCGCGATCTCCACCGTGTCGCCGTCCTTGGCCACCCGCGCCGCGGCACTGGGCACCTTCAGCTCAGACTCCGGCCCCACCCGCAGCACCCGCGCCCCCGCCGGTGCGGCATGGACCACCAAAAGGAGCGCGAAAAGCAACACAACCAGCGACGCCCGCGACACCCAAGCGCTTCTTTGATCAGCCGACATGACTCATACCTCCCATGACACCGCCGCAGCGGTACGCGATCGCGTGTCAGCCCAGACTGCGTGAAACAAACGCCGCCGCAAGGATGCACAGGCACCCATTGCGCCGGCTGACGCCTACCCCGCCGGCCGCCCCTCGCGCCTCGCCCCTCCCACTAAGCCGGCACCGTCCGCTCCAGCGCCCAGGCCCGCAGCCGCGCGATCTGCTCGCCCATGACCACGGATAGCGGCTGGGTGGCGGCAAGCTCGGCCAGGAGCACCTCGGTGTCCGGCGCGCGCTCCTCGGCCTCCGCGGCGTAGAGGGCGGAGACCACGGCCTGCTCGATGCCGGCACCGGTGAAGCCGTCGCTGGCGGCGGCGAGCTGCCGCAGGTCGAAGCCCGCAGGGTCCAGCCCGCGGCGGGCGAGATGGATGCGAAAGATCTCGGTGCGCACGGGCGCATCCGGCAGGTCCACGAAGAAGATCTCATCCAGCCGCCCCTTGCGCACCAGCTCCGGCGGCAGTCCGGAGATGTCGTTGGAGGTCGCCACCAGGAACACGGCCGTGCTGCGCTCCGCCATCCAGGTGAGCAGGCTGCCGAGCAGGCGCTTGGGCGTGCCCTCGTCGCCCTGACCGCTGGCAATGCCCTTTTCGATTTCATCACACCAGAGCACGCAGGGTGCCATGAGGTCGGCGGTGCGCAGGGCCTCGCGCAGGTTGCGCTCGCTCTCGCCGATGTATTTGTTGTACAGCGCACCGAAGTCGAGCCGCAACAGGGGCACGCCGAAGCGCCCGGCGACGGCCTTGGCGGCCAGGCTCTTGCCGCCGCCCTGCACGCCGAGCAGCATGATGCCCTTGGGCGGGTCCACGCCCCGGCCGCCACGACCGTCGAGGAAGACCTCGCGGCGGCGGTCCAGGAAGCGCTTCAGATTGTCGAGCCCGGCCACGTCGCCGAAGCCGGCGGTCTCGTACTCGAAGGCGACGACGCCGTCGGGGCTCAGCAGCTCGTACTTGGCCCGGGTCACCTCGCTCACGTCGGACTCGGTGATGGCGCCGTCCTTGCGGATGGCGTTGCGGATGAGCCGGCGGGCGTCGGACTCCGTCACGCCAAGCAGGTTGCGCGCCAGCTGCTCCACGGCGCTGCGGTTGGCGCGGAAGCTGCGATTGGGCGCCGCGTGCTGCCAGGCCTGGGCCTCCTCGCGGATCAGCGCCAGCAGGCGGTTGCGGTCGGGCAGGCTCAGCTCCACCCGGGCTGCCAGGTGCTTCAGCTCCGCCGGCGTGGTGAGGGCATGGCTCACCAGCACCAGCCGTCGGGCCGCGGTCTGGAAGCCCTGGGCGATTTCCTTCAGCAGCCGCACGTGCAGCGGGTGGTCCAGGAAGGGATGGAAGTCGAGCAGCAGGTAGACACCGGACTGGGTGGTGGCCTTGATGTGCTTGAGCGCCGCCGCGGGCTCCGTGAGCGCCGGTTGCGGGATGTCGTACTCGGCCCGGCGCAGGCCGTCGGTGACCGTCCAGCGGAAGACGGGCTCGCCGAGGCGCAGGCCGAGCCGGGTGAAGAGCTCCAGGATACGGGGCTCCTCCCGGGACTCGATGAGCAGCAGCGGCGTGTCGGAGCGCAGCATCAGCTCCAGGTCGTGCAGGTCGGACAGCATCGGTGGCCTCGACGGTGCGCACTGGATCAGGGGAAGCCCGATTGTGCCGTCGTCGCCCGCCGCTGTCAGGGCGCGCTGTCAGGTCGCACCGTCAGGTCGCACCGTCAGGGGGCGCCGTCAGGGGGCGCCGTCAGGGGGTACAGGGGGTAAAGAAGTCGTTGTGCATGGCCTCCATGCACTGGTGGCCGGTGCCGGAGGGCGCCGTCGGGTCTGCCGCCGCTAGGCGCTCCTCCGTCTCCAGCGCCAACAGTTGACGGGCGGCATCGCAGGCCTGGCTGTCGGCGCAGGCATCGTCCTCGCCACAGACGCGGCGCACCAGCGCCCGGCAGCGCCCGGCAGCGCCCGCGGCGAGGCTCTCGCAGGCGGGAAAGCCGGGCTCGGCGAGGGCCAGGCGGCAGCGCTCAGCGCTCGCCGTGGGCGCATCAGCGCCCGCATCGAGGCCGCGTGTGAGGCCGAGCTCGCGGCGCTCGCGCTGGGCATCGGCACGCAGGCTGCGGGCCTGAAGGCAGGCGGCGCCGGTGTCGCAGGCATCGTCGAAGCCGCAGGTCTTGCGCACCAGCTGCGTGCACCAGCGCTCCGCATAGACAGGTGCCGGCGGCCCGCTTCCGCGCCAGGTGCGGTACATGTCCTCGGTGGGTACGGCGACGCCGTCGCGCACGGTCACCGTGGAGCCGTCCTCCAGCTGGTGCACGCCGTCCCAGAGCGGATGGGTGGCGCCGTCCTGTTGACGCACGGCGCGATGGGTACCCGGATCCACGACGATCTCGCCGCCGCGCTGAAGCGCGCCGCGCCAGGTCTGCGCATCGATTGCGGGGGCCGCCAGCAGCAGCGCGCAGAGGCACAGCCGAGCGGCACGAGCAGCCGGCGGACGTGGACGTCTGAGCCTCTGCGCATTCCTGGCGACCATGTCTGGAGTCTAGTGCAGGCACGGCAGGCTGAGGCGCCGTCGGCGGCGGCAGCGCCGCGGCTGGTCGGGACACCGCCCGCCCTCAGCCACCGCCCTTGCACAGGCGCAGGCACTGCTCCAGGGTCTCGAAGGGCACATTGCCCTGGCAGCCGCCCCAGATGAACCGCTGGCAGCTGTCGGTCTTGTAGTCGTAGTAGTAGGCCGGCTTGGCGGCCCGGCAGGGGCCGGGGTCCGGCTTGGCGAGGCAGCTCACGTGCAGGCTGTCGGCGGACGCTTGGGGGCCATTGTCGGCGCCGCCGCCGCAGCCGGCGAGGAGCGCCAGCCCCGCCACGGACGCGAGCACCGTGACAGGCCGCAGGGATGCAACGGGGGCCGGCAACATGAGACAGCTCCGATGGTGGTGAGGATGATCACTCGTGCTGCGCCGCCGCGCTCGCTGACCCCGCTCCGCCCGCACTCCGTGCCCGGCGCACCGCGTCACCGGTGGGCGCGGTGCGCCACCAGTCGCGGTGGCGAAAGTCCGCGGCGCTCCGGGCCATGGCCCGATACTGCCCTGCCCGCAGAAAGCCCCAGCCCTTCACACGCGGGCCATGCAGGAAGAGCGTCCAGGCCGGCACATCGCCGCGCAGCACCACGCGATGATAGTCCGTACCGCGCAGCAGGTTGATCCGGCCGGGCCGGATATGGCGGGTGCTGATCGGCGGCTCCGCCGGGGGCGGATCGGCCGTGGGGGAATCGGCAGCCGCAGCCGCCGGCGGGCGCTGGAAGCGCTGCTCGTCATAGCCCCCCGTCAGCACCAGGCTCAGGGCGCGGCTCCAGGGATGGTCGTGCAGGCCGCGGTCCGGGTCCGAGTCGACGAAGCGGTGCAGATAGGCATGCCAGCCCAGCAGGCCGGCGAGGTAGTAGCGCTCGAGATAGGGCTCGCCCTGCTCGCCGTCGATGATGCGGCAGGGCAGGCGGTCGGCGAGGCGGCGGAGCAGGCGTTCGACGATGGACACGGCAGGGCTCTGGAGCTGGTCACGGCAACAGCGCAGAGCCTATCAATCACCGGGCTCAGGAGGCGAGTCCGCGACGGGAGCGGGAGCTGTCTGCGTGAGCCAGACCACCTGGTGCGGGGCGAGCTCCAGCCGGGTCGCGAGTGCCGCGCCCGGCGCATCCCAGGCGCTGATGAGCTCGCGCCAGTGCGCGCGCTGCCAGTGCCGATCAAGCCGGCTCAGGGCGCAGCCGACCTTGCGGCCGGTGAGGTTCGCGAGCATCCACAGGCGCTGGCCCGTGTGCGGGTCGTCCCGGCGCACACCGAACAGGCCCTTCGGCAGCTCCAGCACCTGCTGGGCGGCGTCCGGGTGGAAGGCGGGCTGCGCGGCGCGTACATGCAGCCGGCGCAGGTACTCGGGCAGCACCAGCGCCGCCTGATGACCGGAGGTCTCGCCCAGCATGCGGTCCAGCTCCGCGGCGGTCCACTTGCGGCGGTTGATGCTGCGCGCACGGCCGGTCTGCTCCACGGCCGCGAGGTCGTTGTCCGCACCGAGGAGGCTGTTGAAGTAGATCCCCGGGATGCCCTTGAGGCTCAGGGCGATGGTCTGGGAGCAGAGAAAGCGCCGGATGGAGGCATCGCGGTCGCCGGGCACGCCGACGGCGTCGAACCAGGTGATGTTGAGCTCGTAGGGTGTCGCCGAGCCGTCCGGATTGCTGCGCCGGCTCACCAGCCCGCCGCGCTGCTCCATGGCGGCCACCAGGGCGGCGAGCTCCGCCTCCGGCACCAGCCCCTCCAGCGGACGCACGCCGATGCCGTCGTGGGAGGCGGTGAAGTTGAAGAAGGTGCAGCCCGGCGGCGGCGGTGCCAGGTTGGCCGCCCAGGCGCTGAGACAGCCGGCGTCGCCCGTGTGCAGCGCGTGCAGCAGCAGCGGCGGCAGGCTGAACTGGTAGACCATGTGCGCTTCGTCCCCGGCGCCGAAGTAGCTGATGTTCTCGGCGTGCGGCACATTGGTTTCGCTCAGCAGCAGCACCCCCGGGGCGAGCATCTCCAGCAGGTCCCGCAGCAGCTTCACCAGCTCGTGCGTCTCCGGCAGGTGGATGCAGGGCGTGCCGATACGCTTCCAGAGATAGGCGATGGCATCGAGCCGGATGATCTGTGCGCCGTGGTGGACGTAGAGCAGCAGGATGTCCAGATACTCGAACAGGACATCCGGATTCGAGAAATCCACATCCAGCTGGTCGTGGCTGAAGGTGGCCCAGAGGTGGCGCTCGCCATAGGGGGTCTGCACGGCGCGCAGCAGCGGCGAGGTGCGCGGGCGGGTGACAGCGGACAGGTCGGTGCCCGGGTCCACCTCGATGAAGTAATGGCGCTCCGGGGCCATGCCGTTGCAGTAAGCGCGGAACCAATGGCTCTGCCCCGAGACATGGTTGATGACCAGGTCGGTGGCGAGGCGGTAGTCCTCGCTCAAGGCGTCGATGTCGTCCCAGGTGCCGAGCGCCGGGTCCACGGTGCGGTAGTCGATGACGGCAAACCCGTCGTCGGAGCTGGACGGGAAGAAGGGCAGCAGATGCAGCGCCGAGACCGCATCGCCCACACGCTCGTCCAGGAAGCTGCGCAGTGCAGCCAGCGGTGCGTCGGCGTCGCTGCGGACCATGTCGCCATAGGCGATGAGAACCGCATCGCGCTGGTCCCAGCCGCGGCAGCGCTCGCGCTGGGCGTCCGGCTGCAGGCAATGGCTGCCGACACCGTAGCGCCCCACCAGGAGCTCCAGGCGCTGCAGCAGCCGCGGCAGCTGCGCCTCCCCGTAGAGCCGCGCCAGGCGGCCGCGGATGCGCTCGAAGACGGCACGGTCCACCACGCGCATGGGCCTACTCCGTCAGGTTGCGGACGTTGTTGATCATGCTGCACAGGCTGTCGCGCAGCACCCGGTAGCTGAAAAAGCGGCTCGCCACGCGGTAGTTGTGCTCGGTGAGGGCTTGCCGGTAGTCGGTGTCCTCGATGATGCGCCGGCACTCCTCCACCACGGCCCGATCCACCACGCCGTCGATGGTGGGGAGCCGAAAGCCCTTGGGCTCGATATCGCGCTGGTAGACCGAGTAGCGCCCCACCACCAGCGGCGTGCGAAAGTAGACGGACTCCAGCAATGCGTTGCCGAACCCCTCGTAGAGGCTCGGGAAGGTGACGAAGTCCGCGTGCGGGTAAAGATCACTGAGCACATAGACCTTCTGGCCCTCCTGGTTCAGCTGGCGGCGGTCGGCCATGCGCTCGCCGAAGAATTTGAGTGAAACACCCTCGTCCCGGGCGAGCTGCTGGAGCTGGCGGCCGTACTCGAGGCCCTCGTCACCGCTGTCGTGTGACACCACCAGATGCGCGCGCGGCAGCTTCATGCGGCGGATGAGGTGGATGGCATGCTCGATGCCCTTACGCGGCACAACGCGCGTGGGCTGAAGGATCAGCAGATCGTCGTCCAGCAGACCCAGGGCGTGGCGGACGTCGGCAGCATAGGCGTCGGGCTCCCCCGGCGGATTCTCGAAGTCGAAGACGTTGGGCACCAGCATGCTGGGCAGGCCCTTGCGCCAGGCGATCTCCTCCCGCGCTGCCTGATTGATGACCACGTGCTGAAGGTGCGGCACCCGCGGCGGGAAGGCCATCTCCAGGTAGTCGTCCACCGCCGAGATCTGAAAGCGCTGGCGCTCCCACATGAAATCGTGGTGATGGGCGATGGCCGGCATACCCGTCTCCAGCAGAAACTCGGTGACGGCCACCCCGAGCGGCACGTGCATGGGGATGGTCAGCGCATTCTCGATGATCAGGATGTCGAGATCGAAGCGGGCGCGGAACTCGTAGAGGGTGGACTTGAGATACTCCGCCAGCTCACGGATGCGCCGGCTCGCATCCGCAGAGCGGCGCGTGCGGCCCCAGAGCTGGTTGTTGATCCAGGCGTTTTCGGCGTGGTCGAAGAAGGCCTCCGGCACGCACAGGCTCACCGCCGGATCGCGGTCCAGCACGCCGGCGTACCAGTAGCTCACATGACCGCTGAGCCAGAGGACCTCGGCCCATTTGGCGGCCTCCAGCGAGACGCCGTCGGTGCCGGCGAAGCGGGTGGAGACGAAGCCGATGTTCTCGGGTTGCTTCATGGGGATGACACATGCTGGCTGGCGCGCTCGCCGGCGCTGCCCAAGGCCGGCGCCCGGCGCCTATAATGCCGCCGCAGCCTGCCGGCGGGAATACACCTGCGGCAACGCCGATCGATGCCGCGGCGGCGGCGCCATGGCCTTCGGGTCATGCAACCCCGGCCGGATGCTGGCGGCCGGATGCTGGCGGCCGGATGCTGGCGGCCGGCACAGCGCAGCGACCGCCGGGCATGCCATCGGCACCCGCGCCGCAGTCGGCCGCCGCAGTCGGCCGCCGCAGTCGGCCGCCGCAGTCCGCCGATAGACAAGCAGCTCCCGTGCCCATGGCGGGGCCCATGTGCGCCGTCCCGGCGGCAGGCGGTGTGGCACTCTGAATCGCCAACTGCGGCGCACGCGCAGCAGGCAGGGAGCACTCAAGCCTCAGCCAAGGCAGCGAGCCAGCCATGCGCGTCTGCATCGTCCACTACCATCTCCAGACCGGCGGCGTTACCCGGGTCATCCAGCACGCCTGCACCGCCCTGCTCGCACGCGGCGCCAAGGTGGCGGTGCTGAGCGGCGAGGCGCCCCAGGCAGCGCTGCCGGCGGGCACGCGCGTCCAGGTGCTGGCGGGCCTGGCCTACGAGGAGCGCCGCGCCGCGCAGTCGCCCGATGCGCTCGCGGCGGCCATGGTGCAGGCCGCACGGGAGGCCTTGGGCGACCTGCCCGACATCTGGCATGTGCATAACCACAGCCTCGGCAAGAACACGGCGGTGCCGGGCACGGTGCTGCGGCTCGCCCGGGGCGGGCACCGGCTGCTGCTGCAGCCGCACGACTTCGCCGAGGATGGCCGTCCCATGCTCTACGGGCGCCTGCGTCGGGTACTCGCGGACGGCGATATCGGACGGCTGTCAGCCCTGCTCTACCCGCTGGCACCACAGATCCACTACGCGGCGCTGAACCGCCGCGACCAGGACTTTCTCGCCGCCGCCGGCGTCCCGCAGACCCAGCTCCACGCCCTTCCCAATGCCGTCGCGGTGGGCACGACGCCCGATTCCGGGTCGGCTGAGCCCGCGCATGCACAACAACGGCGCGCTGCCGGCCGACGCCTCTGGCTCTATCCGACCCGCGCCATCCGCCGCAAGAACCTGGGCGAGCTCCTGCTGTGGGCGGCGGTGGCGGGAGAGGAGGACCACTTCGCCGCCACCCAGGCGCCACAGAACCCCCAGGAGCTGCCGCGCTATCAGCGCTGGGTGGCACTGGCCGCAGAGCTTGGACTGCCGATGGCGTTCGGGGTCGGCGCCGGTGACCGGCCGTTTCCCGCGCTCGTCGCCGAGAGTCATGCGCTGGTGACCACCAGCATCGCCGAGGGCTTCGGGCTCGCCTTCCTGGAGCCCTGGCTGCTGGGCCGCCCCCTGGCGGGCCGCGACCTGCCCGAGATCACGGCCGACTTCACTGCGGCCGGCGTGCGTTTGCCCGCCCTCTACCCGCAACTCCGGGTGCCCCTGGACTGGCTCGACCTGACCCGCCTGCGCGCCGCTTACGCCACCGCGGCAACCGAGCGCGCCGCCGCCTACGGCCGCCCGGCCGGGGATGCCGCCGAGCGCGCCTGGGCGCATGCGGTACAGGATCGGCGCATCGACTTCGGCCGTCTGGACGAGCCGGCCCAGGAGACGGTGATCCGCCACCTGCACGCAGACCCCGGCGCCCGCGCTGAGCTCCGCCCCCGGTCGCTCAGAGTCGCCGCAGACCCGGACCTCATCAACGCCAATCGCAGCGCCATTGCCGCGCAGTACTCCGTGCCGGGCTATGGAGCGCGGCTCGAAGCCATCTACGCCGCCGTGGCCGCAGCCGAGCCTTCGCCCCACTTCAGCGCCGCAGACGGCAGCGCCCTCCTGGCGCGCTTTCTGGCCCCGGAGCGGCTCTGGCTGCTGCGCAGCTGAGCACCCCCGCACACATCCCAGCCGCCATCGACCACCCCAAGCCATGCGCACAGACGCCGACCCAGCACTCATTGCACGCATTCGCGCGCTCACGGCGCCGCTCGCGCCGCAGCCGACCGCGACCACGCCCCGCACCGACCCGGTGCCCGAGGTCCGCGCGGTGCTCTTCGATGTCTACGGGACGCTGGTGATCTCGGGCTGCGGCGACATCGGCATCGGCGCCGCGAACAGCCCACAGTGCGCCTTCACCGAGGCCTGGTCCGCCGTCGGACTCGACCTGGCCGCCCTGCCCCGGGACTTCGACGGACCAGCGGCACTGCGGGCGCGCATCCAGGCGGACCACGCACAGCGCCGCGCCATGGGCGTCGATCATCCGGAGGTGGACATCGTCACCCTGTGGCAAGCCCTGCTTGGGGGTTTGGGGGTCGCGGTGGACGAGACCCTGGCGCGGCGCGTCGCCCTGGAGTACGAGCTTCGCACCAACCCGGTCTGGCCCATGCCCGGGCTCGCGGACGTGATCCGCACCCTCGCCGGCCGCGGCCTGGTGCTCGGCATCGTCTCCAATGCCCAGTTCTACACCCCGCTGATGCTGCACGCCTTCCTCGGACGGCCCCTGGAGGACGCCGGCTTCGATCCGCGCTGCTGCGCCTTCTCGTATCGGCAGGGCGTGGCGAAGCCGTCCATTGCCGTCTACGAGCCCGCGCTCGGCGCGCTTCGGCAACACCACGGTATCGCACCGACGGCGGTGCTCTACCTCGGTAACGATATGCGCAACGACGTCCACCCAGCGCAGCAGCTCGGCTGCCGGACGGCACTCTTCGCCGGCGATGCGCGCTCACTGCGCCTGCGCGAGGACGACCCGGACCTGCGCAGGGTGGCGCCGGACCGTGTCATCACCGATCTTCGGCAGCTCACGTCGGACCTGCTGCCACCAGGCTGAACGGTGCCCGTCGGCGGTCAGCGCAGCGCCGTCGCGGTCGGCTGCTTCCAGGTGTAGACGGCCGTGACTGCATAGTTCCAGACGGCACCGACCAGGATGCCCGCGGTGGCGGAGACCACCCACCAGACGCCCCCCGACGGGGTGGCATGGAACAGATAAGTCGCAATGCCGACATTGGCCACCGCCCCCACCGAGCAGGCCAATGTGAATGAGAGCCAGCCGCGCAGCAGCCCCCAGCCGCGCAGGCGCCGGTCGCGGTAAGTGAAGAAGTTGTTCAGGAAGAAATTGAAGGTCATGGCCACCAGGGTCGCAGCGGTCTGACCCAAGACGAAGGTGGTGCCGAGCATCCGGAACATCGCCCACAGCACCCCCATGTGCACGAAGACGCCGAGCCCGCCGATGAACGCAAAGGGGATGAAGCGGGTGGGGATGTAACGGCCGATGGTCTTGTCCACCAGCATGAGGATGTACTCGGTGGCGACCATCGAGTCGAGCTTGCTGTCGCCGGCCACGCGCACGCCGAAGGTGTAGGGCAGCTCCTTGAACCGCAGCGGACGACGCGCACTGATGAAGATGTCGAGCAGGATCTTGAAGCCGATGCCGGAGAGCTCGCGCACCACCTCGTCGATGAGCGCCCTCCTGAGCATGAAGAAACCGCTCATGGGGTCTTTGAGGTCGGCCTTCAGCACCAGGTGCGACAGCCGGGTGGCCACGCGGCTCGCCAGCTGGCGGTCCTCGGCCCAGACCCCCAGGCTGCCGCCGGCGACGTGGCGGCTGCCGACGACGATGTCGAGGGGCGCCTCCCGCAGCGTGCGGAGCATCTCCGGCAACAGCGCCGCGTCGTGCTGGAGGTCGGCGTCCATGACGGCGACATAGGGCGCCGTGGTGGCCAGCATGCCCTCGATGCAGGCGCCGGAGAGCCCGCGCCGCCCCACCCGGTGCAACAGACGCACGCGGGCGTCCCGGGCGGCCAGCTCGCGCACCACCCCGGCGGTGCCGTCCGGCGAATCGTCATCGACGAATACGACCTCCCAGGACAGACCGGCGAGGGCCTGCTCGAGGCGGCTGACGACCTGGGCGACGTTCGCGGACTCGTTGAAGGTCGGCACGACGACGGCGAGCTGCGCCGCCGTGCTCATGGCGCTGCCTCAGGAGCGCACAGCGACGGGCACCGCTGCGTGACGCCGCCCGGCACCCGCGCCGGAACACGGGCACCAGAACCCTGCCGCCGGCGAGCCATGCGCCCGGCGCCCATCAAAGCCGGTCGTACCATTGGCGCCCCAGAGCCCAGGCCTCTTTGGGGGTCGGTAGATTGCGCCGCACTGGGGCGCCCGCAGCCGCCGGCGTTCGGGCCGCCGCAGGTGCCGGCAGCGGGGGGCCGGGCGGTGTCGGCCTCGCCAGGGGTGGCGTCGGTGCCGGGCGCGGTGCCGTTGCCTCGCCCACGGCAGCTGTCTCATGCTGCTTCAGCACGGTCGTCATGCCGACGACAATGCTGACCAAGGCATAATAGAAATTGAAATAGGCGAGACCCAGGAACAGTCCGCTCACGGCATAACCCACCAGGCTCACCTGAATCATGCGCGCGAGCATGTTCATCCAGTCCAGCTCCGGAATACTGCGGGTCCTGCGGATGATCCGGCCACAGGCCATGAGGCTGAACAGCCCGATCAGCAGGAACAGCGCCAGACCGATGAAACCGTGCTCCCCCAAGGTCTCGAAGTAGATGCTGTGGGCATCGGTTCCACGCGCACCCACCTCCGGCAGATACATCAGGTAGGCGCCGGGCTTGAAAGTCTCGTAACCACCGCCGAGCGGCCGGTTCATGGCCATGTTGAAGGCCATTTCCCAGGCCTTGATGCGACCCATAGCCGATGAGTCTTCTTCGTATTCAGTGATGGTGGCCATGCGCTCATGCCAGGTTTCCGGCATGAAGCTGAAGACAACCAGGCCAAGCACGGCACCCAGCAGCAGATAGAGGAGTTTGTTCTTGCTCTTCCATGCCAGATAGATTCCCATCGCCGTGATGCCGAGGAAAGCACCCCGCGACTGGGTCCCGAACACGGCAAAGACGCAAAGGATGGTGCCGGCGAGAAGTGCGAGCTTGACCAGGCGATACTCGACGATGTAGCGGAGAAATACCAAGAGCGGTATGGTCATGATCAACGCCAGACCGATCTCGTTGTTGCCGCCGATGAAGCTGCCGGCCGGCCCCCACACCCGGTATCCACCGCCGGTGA
>PR_CR_10_Liq_1_inCRDRAFT_1001422_pt1 | contig 13473 bp, 8 predicted proteins | sample PRCRCaboRojoPR_3_FD_10241 | JGI IMG/M metagenome (IMG submission 10241) | reverse complement strand
CCCGCTACGGCGGACGGACCGGCCGTTGGCCCACCGCACGACCGCGCCGCGGCGGCGCTGACCAACCCGAGGGTGTCGTCGTCCAACCGATTTGAGCCCCGTCAGGTCAGCTCAGCGCATCATGACAGGACGCTGACCCTGACCCGTTGCGGTGGCTGCGCGCGTTTCCCTCATCATCAACAAAAGACTTTCACCGATTGATAGCTCATCCCGCGCGGGTGAGGGTAGTGCGTTGACCCGCTTGCCGACGTGGCCGCCGCTGAACCCTTCCGTTTCACGGCGCGCCGACGACGCGGGCGCCCGCATCCAATGCAATTCATCCGGTGAATGGACATACAATGGACGTGAGAACCCTCTGCGGTGCGCTTGCGCTCACCTGCTTCTCGTCGACCCTCCTGGCGCAGGCCACTCCCGCAGCAGCGCCGGCGGCGGTCCCCGGCGCGGGCAGCGTCGCCTCCAGCAAGATCCAGCCGGCCCTGGCTGCGCAGCTGGGCACGGGCGACCAGGAGCTGGTACGGGTCATCGTCAGCCTCGACTCCCGCGGCCGTCTGCCAGGACAGGGGCAGGCCGCGGAGATCGCCGCCGCACAGGACCGGATCATTGGGGTCTTTGCGCAGAGCAGCTCGGGCGCCAGAGTCCTGAATCGCTACCAAACGCTGTTCGGCTTCTCCGCGGAGCTGACCCGCACCGAGATCCAGGCCCTTGCGGCGCGCAGCGATGTGACTTACGTGGAGCGGATGCCGGTCCACTATAAGGCTGACGCGGAGAGCTTTCCGTTGACCGACGTGGACCTGGCCCAGGGCGCGGGCGCAGACGGCAGCGGCGTGGTCATGGCGATCATCGATGACGGCATCGACTACAACCTCCCCGACTTCGACGGCAAATACCTCGGTGGCTACGACTTCGGCGACAATGACCCGGACCCCCTGAATGACTGCGCGAGCCAGTCCCACGGCACGTCCGTCGCCGGTGTGGCATTGGGTGCCGGGGTCACCGCTGCGGGTGTGGCCCCGGGTGCAGACTTCGTATTCCTGAAGATCCAGTCCTCCGGCCTCTGCGGTCTGCCGCTGTTGGACGGCGACCTGGTTGGGGCCATCGACTGGGCCGTGGCCAACCGGGATGTGTATGGCATCGACATCATATCCATGAGCCTCGGCGGAGGAACCTACAGCTCCGAGAGCGCGTGCGACGCCTCATCCAGTCTCTATTTCAATGCCATCCGCAATGCGGTGGATGCCGGCATCACGGTCATCGCCGCCAGCGGCAATGCGGGGTTGTGTGATGCCATGGCCCGCCCCGCCTGCTTCTCCGACGTCATCAGCGTCGGCGCCGTCTACGATGCCCCGCTCGGCACCATACAGTGGTGCGTCAGCAGCGACACCTGCGCAGACGCCGCCGTGAGTCCGAACTGCCCGACCGGCTATCTGGCGGCAGTCGAGGCTGCCCAGGCGGACAATGTGATCGTCTACTCCAACAGCGCCAGCTTCCTCGACCTGGTCGCCCCGTCCACCTGTGCCGCAACGGTCCTGCCCGGCGGCACGCCGCAGAATTGCTTCGGCGGGACCTCCTCCGCCACGCCCTTTGCCGCCGGCGTCGCGGCCCTCGCCATCGAGTCCGCCGGCAAAGGCGCGCTGACCCCGGAGGACATCCGCGCACTGCTGACGGGCACCGGCGATGCTGTCCTCGACCCGAAGAACGCCCGCATCTCGCCGCGGGTCAACGGCCTCACCGCCGTGACTCAGGCCCCGGACTACGCCAGTGGCGGCGGTGGTGAAGCCAATGCGCCGCCGACCGCGGCCTTCGTCTCCACCTGCACAGACCTTGCGTGCAGCTTCGATGCCGGTGGCAGCGCCGACAGCGACGGCTTCATTCAGTCCTACGCCTGGACTTTCGGTGACGGTGCCGGCGGCAGCGGCGTCAGCACCGACCACAGCTATGCAACGGACGGCAGCTACACAGTCACCCTGACCGTCACCGACGACGACGGCGCCAGCGACACCGCCACGGCGACCATCGACGTGAGCGCGGCGCCCGGCACCAGCTGCAGCCTCGTGGTGGACTTCGAGGACGGCGCCGCCGGCTGGAGCAACGACACCGCCGCAAGCACCTGCACCACCGGCGCCTTCGTGGCGGCGCGGCCGACGCTGGTGAACAACCTCGGGGTGATCACCCAGGTGGACGGCGATCACACCACCGGCAGCGGTGATGCCTACTTCACGGCACTCAACATTGCCGCGGGTACCAATGACGTGGACGGCGGGAACTGCGTCGCCACCTCGCCGGTGTACGACGTGGCACAGGATTCAACGCTGTCGTTGTGGTACTTCTCCGGTCAGCGTGATGCCGGCGACGACCCCGCGGGAGACTTCTTCCGCCTGGAGCTGTCCACCGACGGCGGCAGCACCTGGTCCACACTGGCGGCCAACGCCGATGAGACCGTCAACGCGGCCTGGACCCAGGCCACGGCACCGGTGCCCGCGGGGGCACGGGTGCAGCTGCGCATCCAGGCCTCCGACGGCACGCCCGCCGGCGACCTGGTGGAGGCCGGCATCGATGATGTGTCCGTCTGTGCGGCTGTGCCCTGAGCGGGCAGCGGCGAAACCTGTGGGTATGGCGCAGCCAGTGGGGGATGGGCGCGTTGCCGCGGCACCGTCGCACGGCCGCCGCAGGCCGCCCCGTCGCGAGCGACGGCCGCCGTTGACGAACAGCTACAGCTCCCGCAGCCCCAGCACGTCCTGCATGTCGAACTGACCGCGCTCCTTGTCTGCAATCCAGCCGGCGGCACGCACCGCACCGCGGGCGAAGGTCATGCGGTTGCTGGCGCGATGGCTGATCTCCACCCGCTCGCCGTCGGCGGCGAACCAGACCGAATGCTCACCGACGGTATCCCCGGCGCGGATGGTCTCGAAGCCGATGGTCTGCCGGTCCCTGGGCCCCGTGTGGCCGTGGCGGCCGTAGACGGCCACATCGCCGAGGTTGCGGCCGAGGGTATCGGCGATGACCTCCCCCATGCGCAGCGCCGTGCCCGAGGGGGCGTCCACCTTGTGGCGGTGGTGGGCCTCGATGATCTCGATGTCGACATCCTCGCCCATGACCTTCGCGGCGGTCTCCAGCAGCTTGAAGCAGAGGTTGACGCCGACGGACATGTTGGGCGCGTAGACCAGCGCGATGTCGATGGCCGCCTCGCTCACGGCCTCGCGCTGGCCCGGGCTCAGGCCCGTGGTGCCGATGACGGTGCGGCAGCGGGCATCCCGGCACAGCGCCAGGTTGTGCATGGTGGCATCCGGCGTGGTGAAATCGATGAGCACATCGAACTCGCCGAGCACCTCGTCCAGGTCCGGGCGGATGGCCGCGCCCAGCTTGCCGATGCCGGCCACCTCGCCCACATCGAGTCCGATGAGGCCGCTGTCGGCCTGCTCGGTTGCGGCGCTCACCACCAGTCCATCGGCCCGGTGCACGGCGCCCACCAGGGTGCGGCCCATGCGCCCACCGGCGCCCGCCACCGCCACACGAATCTCCGCCATCTTCGGCTCCACAGAATCTCTCCGGTTGCTCGATAGCCCAAAGATACCCGACGCGGCCGGCGCGCGCGATGCGCCAGCGCAGCCCTTCGCTGCCCCATCGCGCCGACCCGTCGCGGCGCTGGACGCCCCCACGGCGGCGGCGTACGCTCAGGGGTTGTCCCGTCTTTCCAAACCGTCGCTCGACCCACACCCATGGCTGTCCTGAACCGCAAGACCGTGCAGAAGATCTCGCGCGGACTGCGCTCGCGTTATCCCCTGTTCTACGTCCTCGGTTGGGAAGAGGAGCGCATCGAGCGGCTGCTGCGCTCGGTGGCCAAGAGCTATTACAACGGCGCCGGTGAGCTCATCGTCTGGAGCGCGAACGACGGCTTCCACGCCGGCGACGGCGACCCCTCAGGTACGGCCCTCGCCGCGGTGGCGGATGCCGGCGGCAACGCGGACCTGCGCGACCCCATCGCCGCACTGCGCGCCATCGCCGGGTCCGAGCGCCCGGCCATGTACCTGATGAAGGACCTGCCGGTGTGGTTCGAGGCCAATCCGGCCCTGGTGCGCGCCGTGCGGGACCTGTACTACCGCCTCAAGCAGCGCAGCATTCATGTCTTCCTGAGCTATCCGCAGCTCATCCTGCCGGAGATTCTCAAGAAAGAGCTTTTCCTCATCGAGATGGACCTGCCGTCCGAGGAAGAGATCGTCGACACCCTGGCCGGCGCACCCAACGTCGGCGACACGCCGCGCGAGCACCTGTACCGGTTCGCCGCGGCCATGCGCGGACTGTCCCTGAACGAGGTCATGCACCTGCAGGCGCGCCTGTTCCGCGGCGAGGGCGCGGACCTGGATGCGACGTTGGCCGAGATCCAGGAAGAGAAATCCCAGCTGCTGCGCAAGGAGAGCTGCCTGCGCTTCTATCCACCCCAGCGCAACCTGAACGACGTGGGCGGCCTGGAGAACCTCAAGGAATGGGTGGTCAAGCGCGCGGATCTGTTCTCGGAGAAGGCCTACGAGGCGGGCATTCCCCTGCCCCGGGGCGTGCTCTTCATGGGCGTCTCAGGCTGCGGCAAGAGCATGGCCGCCAAGGCCATCGCCGCCGCCTGGCAGCTGCCGTTGGTGCGCATGGACATGAGCCTGGTGCTGTCCGGCAGCTTCGGCACGGCGGAGTACGCGTTCGAGCAGGCCACGCGCATGGCGGAGGAAGTCGCCCCCATCGTGCTCTGGGTGGATGAGATCGAGAACGCCTTCGGCTACGACGAGCACGGCGGCGGCGGTGCCCATGGCGCCGGCAATGTGAACATCTTCTCGAGCTTCCTCACCTGGCTGCAGGAGAAGGACCCCCGCGTCTTCGTCGCCGCCACCGCCAACCGCATCCAGGCCCTGCCGGCGGAGCTGATGCGCAAGGGGCGCTTCGACCAGCTCTTCTTCCTGGACCTGCCGCACAAGGAGGAGCGCCGCGAGATCTTCCGCATCCACATCCAGGCCAACGGCGGCAATCCGGACGACTTCAACCTGGGCTATCTCGCCGCCAGCACCAAGGAGTGGAGCGGTGCCGAGATCGAGCAGGCGGTGAAGTCCGCCCGCATCGATGCCTATCAGGAGGACCGCCCCTTCACCGAGCGGGACGTGGTGAACAACATCGTCGCCATCATTCCCCTCTCACGGACCATGGTGGAGCAGATCAAGGCCATCAAAGACTGGTGCTTCAAGCGGGCCATCACCGCCTCCAAGCCGGCGCCGAAGGAATGAAAGCGCCGGACCGGCCGCGCCCGGATGCTGTGTCCGCGGCGCTGCCGGTCCCGGCGCCCAGCTCCGGGTCAAGTCGACTGGCGCCGACCGCAACGGCCGGCGCGCAACGTCGCGCTCAGGCCGATGGCCCCATCAGACCGTTGCGGCCCTGCGCCGACGCAGACCCACGCCCAGCAGGCCCGCAGCCACCAGCACCAGGGTTCCAGGTACCGGCACTTGGGGGATCGAGCTGGCCTCGATCTCGATCTTCTCGCGCACGGCTCGCTCGAAATCGTCGAAGGATGCGGCCGGCACCACGATGCCGTCCGAGGTGACGACGTTGTTGGCGTAGAAGGTGGCGATGGACGAGCTGCCGATGGCCAGACCGTTGACGACCACGCCGGCTGCTTCGGCGGCGTCCCGGGCCGCCTGCGTGGAGAACGCGCTGCTGGCCCCGTCGCCCGAGACATCCATGATCAGGTTGGTCGTCATCGGGCCGTCGATGCCCGTCAGCAAACCCAATGCCTTGTTCATACCCGCGGGGATATTGGTGCCGCCGGTACCCGGCCGCCCGAATGCATCCAGGGTCTGTGCAAAGGCATCGATGGCCGCCGCCGAATCCAGGATCTGGAAGGCATCCAGGGACGTCGTCAGGGCCCCACTGGCAAAGAACACGGCGTTCACCGCCACTGCGCCGTTCTGACCGGACAAGAGCTTCGACTGGATGCCTGAGTCCCGAAACGCCTGGGCGTAACCATCCATCTGCAGCGTATATTCGGACGAGCTGATGCTGCCTGAAACATCAATGACGAGGGAGAGGCCCAGATCCACCGGGATGAGGCTCGCGTGAGCGCTCCCCAATCCAAAGACCAACGGCAGTGCGGCGAGTGCGCGAAAAGCTTTCATGATGAGATCCTCTGAAACGAATAACGACTCTGCGACAGCCGGACAACACAGTGGCGCATTGCCTGGAGCATTGCCGCGACAGCCTTAAAGCACAGCGCATGCCAGTTAATGTTTTTCCTTTTTATACAGTGTNTTATGAGAGTTTTNCGGCAATTGAAGGTGCGGTGTACAAAGAATGTGTAAAGGCGATTACACGNTNCGTATAACCCCNTCACAATGATCTATTTGATTGAATAGGGGCACGCTGCATTCAGTCGTCGAGAAANGCTTATCCAGACATCAGGGTTTCTACCTATTATTTCTGTCTGTTCCGTTTTGCTGCGGCCTCATGTGGACTCTGTCGGCCTTATCGGGAAGACTGCTCTCATGCAGATCGGAGCTGTGCCCGCCCGGACACCGCAGCTGCGGGACTGACGGTCGCGCAAGGGCTTGACAAGCACGGATTCCTAACAGGCAGCAGTACCCGCCGCGTCCAGGCGAAACGCGAAGCAGGACTCGACGGGCAGCTGTAAAGAAAGCTGACACCCGAGGGTGCGCCGGCAGCGGGACGCCAGGGCCGCGGGTGTGGCCGGATCACCGCAACGCCGGAGGGCCACCGTCGCAGGCGTGCGTGGGAATGCGCGGCGCAGCCTGGAAAGCCAGCTGCGGGGAGCCAGGACATGATTTGCTGAGGCGCTCAGCAGCGCCGGATGGACGCGAGAAGCACGGCTCGATTGGACGCCGCAAGTCCGGGCTGGCGGCAGCGGTGAACGCCGCCCCGACAGCGCATTCCAGCGGGCCCGGCACGCCTCGGTCGGCGCTGCCGGCGACGCTCAGCGGAGACCTTCCTGCTCCAGCTGCTTGCGCAGCACCTCGATCTGCACGTCGAGGTCCATGACATCGGCGCGGCGCAGGCGCTCGCGCTGGCGGTGGAACTGCTCCTCGATGGTGATGAGCACGTTGCGGAAGCTCTGGGTGAGCTCAGGGCTGTCGCTGTGGCGGTGGGTGCGCACATAGCCGTCGGAGACCTGCTCGGCACCCTCCAGAAACACGGTCAGGAAGCGCCGCGCACGGCGCAGGTCCGACGGCCGCTCGGCGATCTGCGCGAGCATGCCGCGGCCCTCGGCGGCGATGCGCCCGAGCCGGGCCTCCAGCTCCGGGTTGCCGACGGCGCGTGCCGCCTGCTCGATGGTGATGAGCCGCTGCTCGGCCTCCGCCAGGGCCTCCGCAACCTGGCGCGACTCGCGGTCACCGGTGCCCAGCTTCTCTCCCGCCAACAGGGGCTCGAAGCGGTAGATGAGGTGGAATGCCAGCGCCGCCAGTGCGCCGAAGGCGAGTCCCACCGGCAGCGAGTGCCCCACCCCCAGCACAGCGGCAAGGGTGACGCCGGCGGCCACCGCGAGCCCGCCCAGGTTCCTGCGCGACAGCCGCAGCCGCCGGGAGAAGCGCCGCTCCAGCGCGCCCGGGTCGTCCGCACTGCCGCGGGTGAGCACCGCCCCGAGGGCAATCAGCCCCCAGCCCAGGGCATCGCCGATGAAGCCGCCGAAGCGCCCGGCGGCCAGCGCCATCACCGCCGACAGCAGCAGGGGTGCGGACAGGAGCCACAGGCCGAAGACGCCCGGGCGCCGGCGACGGGACATTGCATGGCGCTGCGGGGCGGCGGCCGCCTTGCGTGCCCGGGCAGGCAGCGTGCCCATGGGGCGGGCGGCCGGCAGGTTCAGGTGCAGGTCCAGATCCGAGACCTTGTCCAACAGCCGCCCGAGATCCCGGGTCCGGGTGGGGGCGCCCTTCGGCTGCCCGGCGCCGTCCGGGCGTTCATCAGGCTCCCCGCTCATAGGTAGAACAGCGACTGGCAGGACACCAGCCCCAGACTCAGGGTCATCAGGGACCAGCCCAGCACGCGGCTGCCGAGACGCGGTGACGGCGGTGCCGCTTGGGTCAGGCCACTGCTGGAGGCCGTAGATGGGTACGCGGAGGTCTTGCTCATGAGCGCGATGATACGGCGTCCGCCGGGGGCTGCGCACCGTGCAGACGCACGAAGTCATCCACGGCGCTGGCCAGGTGGGCGGCGAGCTCCGCTTCCGGCACGCCGTCGATGAGGTTCAGCAGCAACCGCAGCTGGAAGCTGCCGAAGCACAGGTTCAGCAGCTGCCAGGCCGCCGCGCGGGTGTCGTGGCGGCGCAGCAGCCCGCGCCGCACCAGCTCCTCCAGGGCCGTTGCCACAGTGTGCTGGATGGCCGCGGGTCCGCTGTCGAAAAAGCGCGCGGCAATGCCCGGGTGGGCGCAGGCCTCGGCGATGACGAGCCGATGTGTGGCCACGACTTCCGGGTCCAGGATCAGGTCCATGAAGCGCTGCACCAGGGTGCGCAGCACGGCCCGTGCGTCCTCGCCGGGCGGCACCGTGGCACCGTCGAAGCCATAGCTTTCCACCTTGGCGCGGATGCAGTGCTGGAACAGGTCCTCCTTACCGGCGAAGTGCGAGTACAGCGTCTGCTTGGACACCCCGGCGGCGCGGGCCACACGCTCCATGCTCGTGCCCTGAAGCCCCTGCTCCAGAAACAGCGTGCTCGCCGCCTGCACGATGGCGGCGCGCTTCTCGGTGCTCTTGGGTCGGCCGCCACGGCCGGCCGCCGCTGCGGGCTGCGCACTCATGACGGGGCGCCCGGCATGCCATGGCGCTCACGCTTCCTGCCGGGCGCTGCGGCGCCGATGCCTGCCGGTCCGCAGGGTCCTGAGCCCCGGCGGATCAGCTCGACGCGCTGCGTGGGGGTGCCCAGGGATCTACTGCGGGAATCCTCGATCTGGGTAAAAATCATACTGGACGGTCCAGTTTGCTTGATCTATTATCGAACCATACGGTCCAGTTTAGCTTCCACGCGGGGATTCCGCCATGTCCGTCCGTTCCGCAAGGCCACAGGCTGCACAACCGCCGCATCCCGCCGTGCTTGGGCACGCAGCCGATGCGATGGCCCCGGCGCACCAACCCCTGCCGCCGGCTGCCCGGCCCAGGGCCATCGCAAGCGGCGCCGCAGTGCGGCTGAGACCCCGCGTCCTGGCGCTGCTGACGGCGGCACTGCTCGCAGGGGCCTTGCCCGCGGTGGACGCCGATCAGCCGCCGCCCGCCGGCCCGTCCGCCGCCCTGCTGGTGCCGGTCAGCCATGCCGTGCTGCAGGACGGCTTTGCCTCCGCCCGCATTTTCACCGGCCGCGTGGAGGCAAAGCGCCTGAGCCGTCTCGGCTTCGAGCGTGCCGGCCTGCTGGAGGAGGTGCTGGTGCGCGAAGGTGATACGGTCCCGGCCGGTACCGTGCTGGCGCGTCTCGACCCCGCCCAGCTCGCCGCCCGCCGGGAGGAGCTCGCCGCTGCACTCGCCACCGCCGAGGCCGAGCTGGCGCTGGCGGAGGCGACGGCGGCGCGCTTCCGCGACTCGGTGCAGGACGGCGCCGTCACCCGCCAGGCGCTGGACGAGGCCGTGGAGGGGGCGCGGGCGGCGGCAGCGCGGGTGCGGCTGGCCCGTGCGCGCATCGCCACGGTGGATGTGGATCTGGACAAGAGCGCCCTGACGGCCCCCTTCGACGGCATCGTCACGGACCGGCTCGCGGACGAAGGGGAAGTGCTCGCCGCCGGCACGCCGGTGCTGGCGCTGCAGGAGCAGGCGCCGCCGGAGATCCGCATCGGCGTCGCAGGCCCCCTGACGCATCGGCTGACGCCGGGGGAGACCTACAGCCTCGGGCTCGGTAACGGGCAGATCCAGGCCCGGCTGCGCACCGTGCTGCCGCGGCGCACCGCCACCAGCCGTACCGTGGATGCCCTGTTCGACCCACTGTTCGACCCGGTGGATGCCGCTCACTGGCCGAGGCCGGGGGAGCTGGTGCGCCTGACCCTGTCGGAAGAGGTCGCAGAGCCCGGCCTCTGGCTGCCCCTCGCCGCCCTCAGCAGCGGCGAGCGCGGCCTCTGGCAGGCACTGGTGGCGGTGCCGGCGGACACCAACTCCGATGCCGGCCGCGGCGCCGGCCTGGGCGCGAGCCATCGGCTGGAGCCGCGCCCGGTGCAGGTGCTGGAGCTGCGCGACGAGCATGCCTATGTGAGCGGCCCCATCGCCGCCGGCGAGCCCGTGGTCACCGGGGGGCTGCAGCGCGTCGTCGCGGGCCAGCTGGTGAGAATCACACCGACCGCGGACAGTACGCCGCCGGACGCTCAGGTCGCCCAGGGAACGCCGGATGACGCACGTCTGGCGGACAGGCGCCCGGAGGCGCGCTGACATGGCACTCCCGGCGACCCAACTCCTGCGCAACCGCCACCTGCTGCTGCTCGTCATTGCGCTGGTGCTGCTGGCGGGCTGGTCCGCGTGGCAAAGCCTGCCGCGCATCGAAGACCCGCGCATCGCCAACCGCGCCGCGGCGGTCATCACCCTGCTGCCGGGCGCCACGGCGGAACGGGTGGAGGCCCTGGTCACCACCAAGCTGGAGGACGCCCTGCGCGAGGTGGCGGAGGTGAAGACGATTCGCTCCAGCTCCCGCGGCGGCATCTCCTTCATCGCCGTGGAGCTGGACGACGCCGTGACCCGCGCGGACAACGAGCGCATCTTCTCAGAGCTGCGGGACAAGCTCGCCGAGGCCGAGGGCGAGCTGCCGCCGGCGGCGTCCAAACCCATCCTGGACACCAAGCGCGGCGCCGTCGCCTACTCCCTCGTCATCGCAGTGCGCTGGGACGCCGGCGGCACAGCGCCGCTCGGCATCCTGGAGCGGCTGTCCGAGGGCCTCGCCGAGCGCCTGCGCAACCTGCCGGGCACCGAGCAGGTGGTGCGCTTCGGCGCCGTGGACGAGGAGATCCGGGTGAGCGTGGACCCGGCGGAGCTGGCGGCACTCGGGCTTACCATCGACGCCGTCGCCGCCCGCCTTGCCCAGGCGGACGTCAAGGACCCGGCGGGTGCCCTGCACGCCGATGCCCATCGGCTGCGCCTGACGGTGGACGGCGAGCTGGACGCCGCGCACCGCATCGCCGCCGTGCCGCTGGTGAGCGCGGACGACGGCGTGGTCGCGCTGGGCGACATCGCGCAAGTTCGCCGCGGCTGGCGCGAGCCGGCCGCGGAGATGGCCTACGCCGACGGCCGCCGTGCCGTCCTGCTCGGCGTGCGCACCCGCGAGGCGGTGCACCTGGACGCCTGGACCGAGGCGGCGCGGGCCCTGGTGCAGCAGGAAGGCGCCCGGCTCGGCGGCGGTCTCGACCTGGCCGTGCTCTTCGACCAGAGCCGCTACACCGACACGCGCCTGACGGAGCTGGGCGGCAACCTGCTCGCCGGCGCCGCCGTGGTGATGCTGGTGGTGCTGGTGCTGATGGGCCTTCGCGCCGCGCTCATCGTCGGCGCCGCCCTGCCCCTGTCCGCGGCCATAACGCTGTTCGGGCTGGACCTCGCCGGCGCCCAGATCCACCAGATGACCATCTTCGGCATGATCATCGCCATCGGGCTGCTGATCGACAACGCCATCGTCATGACCGATGCGGTGCGCACCCGGCTCGCCGCCGGCACTGCACCGGCAGCGGCCGTGGACAGCGCCGTGCGCCACCTGGGCGTGCCGCTGGCGGCCTCCACGCTCACCACCATCCTGGGCTTCATGCCCATCTTTCTGCTGCCGGGCAACATCGGCGACTTCGTCGGCCCCATTGCCATCGCCGTGATCCTGGCCCTCGCCGCCTCCTTCCTGCTGGCCCTCACCGTGATCCCGGCGCTGGCGGCCCTGGCGGCGGCGCCCGCCGGCGGTGGCTGGTGGCAGCACGGGCTGTCCAGCGCCCTGCTCGGCCGCGCCTACGGCGCGCTCCTGTCGGGCGCCTTCCGGCGGCCGCTGCTCGCCGCCGCCGCCTGCCTGGTGCTGCCGGTGGCGGGCTTCGTCGCCACCGGGCAGCTGGGGCTCCAGTTCTTCCCGCCGGCAGAACGGGATCAGTTCGAGGTGCAGGTGTGGGCGCCGACGGACGCCGCGGTGACCTACACGGCGGACTCGGTGCTGGCGCTGGAGCAGGCCATCCGCGCCGCCGGCGACGTGCGCGGCCTGTTCTGGGTCGCCGGCGCCAGCTCGCCGCCCGTCTACTACAACCAACTGCGCGATCAGGACCACAATGCCGCCTATGCCCGCGGCACCGTCACCGCCGGCAGCCCCGCGGAGGCGCGGCGGCTGGTGGCCGTGCTCCAGCGCACGCTGCCGGAGCGCTTCCCGGAGCTTCGCATCGTCGTACGCAGCTTCGGCCAGGGGCCGCCCATCACCGCCCCGGTGGCGCTGCGCCTGGAGGGGCCGGACGTGGACGTGCTGCAGCGCCTGGGAGCACAAGTCCGCCGCGTGCTGCACCTGCTGCCGGAGGTCACCGAGACCCGCGCCGGCATCGGCCCGGACACCAAGACCCTGGCGCTGGCAGCCGACGAGCGTGATGCGGGCCTCGCGGGCCTGAGCCTGGGCAACCTCGCCGCCCAGTACCGCACGGCGCTGGAGGGCGCCGTCGGCGGCCGGGTGCTGGAGGACGTGCAGGACCTCCCGGTGCGGGTGCGCTACGCCGCCACGGACCGCGACGACCCGGCGACGCTGGCCACGCTGCCGCTGGTCTCGCCGCGGGCGCCGGGCGAGTGGATCCCGGCGGCGGCGCTGGGGGAGCTGCGCCTCGCCCCCGAGACCGCCGCCATCACCCGCCGCGACGGCGCGCGCGTGAGCACCATCGAGGCCTGGCTCACCCCGGGCGCCCTGCCCATCGAGGTCACCGCCGCCGCACGCCGGCTGCTGGCGCGCGAGGGCTTTGAGCTGCCCCCGGGCTACCGCCTCGCCGTCGCCGGCGACAGCGAGCAGCAGAGCGAGGCCATCGGCCAGCTGCTGGCCTATGCCCCCCTGCTGGGCGCCCTGATGCTGGCCACCCTGGTGCTCGCCTTCCGCAGCTTCACCCTCGCCGGCATCGTCGCCGGCATCGGCGCCCTCTCCGTCGGGCTCGGCATGCTCTCGCTCTGGGCCGGCGGCTGGCCGCTCGGCTTCAACCCCATCCTCGGCAGCGCCGGGCTGGTGGGCGTGGCCATCAACGCGAGCATCGTGGTACTCGCCGCGCTGCGCGCCGACCTGCGCGCCGCCGCCGGCGAGGTCCCGGCCATGGTTACCGCCGTCACCGGCGCCACCCGGCACATCGTCGCCACCACCCTCACCACCGTCGGCGGCTTCCTGCCCCTGATCCTGTTCTCCGGCGGCGACTTCTGGCCGCCGCTCGCCGTGGTCATCGCCGGCGGCGTCGGGCTCGCCATGCCGCTCGGGCTGGTGCTGACCCCGGCGCTGTATCGGCTGGCGGTGGGTGTGGGGCTGGTGCGGCGGATGGACGCCGAGCC
>PR_CR_10_Liq_1_inCRDRAFT_1001421_pt1 | contig 13475 bp, 11 predicted proteins | sample PRCRCaboRojoPR_3_FD_10241 | JGI IMG/M metagenome (IMG submission 10241) | reverse complement strand
CTAGTATGTCCCAAAAGACAGGTAAAGGACTTTTCGAAATTGAGGACAGAAGAACTGCAAGAAATGATGCGAATAGCTTCTTTGATTTCAAGGGAACTAGGGGGAGTGTGCTCTTTAGCCATCCAAGACGGACCAGACGCAGGACAAACAGTAGAGCATGTGCACGTACACGTAATTCCAAGAGCTGCTGACAGAGTGCTGCAGGTGGACTCTGACCGCCAAGAAAGGTCAGAAGAAGAAATGGAACAGGAAGCCCTTGAACTGCGCCAAAGATTCAACTTAGTCTGTTAATTAATTAATTACCAAGGAGTTAATGGTTTATTTTGGAGGTATTTAGAAGTTTGTTTTATCATGTTTTGGTACTTAGTTCGGGGTGTGAGGGAGTCTTCTTTGTTTTCAGACTTCTTTTTCTTGGGTTTCCTAATCCTGATGCTAGTTACTGGTCTTTGTCCCACTAAGTTTTCTTTCGAAGTAAGTATACCTTGTTTAATTACTTGTTGTGAATTCGGTTTATCTACACTCTTTACACCAAGGTTTTCAGTGTCTTCAGTTTGAACTTCAGAGTTAACGGACACTCTTTTGAATTTAGGGTCCTCAAAAAAGCCCTTTGCGACGTTGAGGTTCAAGATATTGAAGTTGGTGGGAGTTTTCTTAGAAACTGAAGGAGTAGTGGACCTGTTGAAACTCAGCCTGTTTTCTTTCTTCTTAGGACTTGGAAGGTCTATTTTGTAAGACTTCACAGGAACTATTGTTTCAGTAGTTCTTGTAATTGAGTTCTTTGGAAGCCTCAGAGAAGCTGTGGTCTTTATTCTATCTGAACTTAAAGCTTTAACTGCGATGAACTTGGACTTTCGTTCGTTAGTTTTGAATTCCATTAACGATTCTAAGCACCATTTTGCAGTATCTTGTAAAGTTAAATGGGAACTACTTGCTCGGGGTGTGCGTGCACTCACAAAGACTTAGAAATCCAAACAGAAATCTTTGAAGAAAAAATAGAGTCTCCTCAAGAAAGCAACAACAACTTAGACCTGCCTTTTTTAGAACCTTCTTTAATTCCCAAAGTCACAAAAATACAGGCCCTTTGGAGGGGACACCAAGACAGGAAACTCGTTGCGCACCTTAACAAAACCAAAAGAACCAACCTCAAGTACTTTACGCCAGATGAGTGCCAAGAAACTGTTTCTAGTCTTTATGGTCAGTCTTATGAAAGGGAACAAAGACCTCCTTACAAGTACAAAAGCGGAGCAGTGTATGTAGGGCAGTGGAGAGGTGGCTTCAGGGATGGACACGGAATTCAAACTTGGCCAGACGGGGCTAGGTACGAAGGAGACTGGAAAGACAACAAAGCCCACGGTAAAGGCAAGTTCTGGCACGCTGACGGAGATATTTATGAAGGCGAGTGGCGCAACGACAAAGCTTACGGGAAAGGCACTTACAAACAAGCCAACGGAGCTATGTACGAGGGGGAGTGGAGAGAAGACATGCAGGACGGGTTTGGAAAAGAAACCTGGGCCGACGGAAGCAAGTACGAGGGCTACTACAGGATGGGGAAAAAGCACGGGTTTGGAACCTACGTGTGGAAAGAAGGTTCCAAGTACAGTGGCCAGTGGATTGACAACAAAATTAACGGGAAAGGCAATTACGTGTGGAACGACGGACGGAAGTACGAAGGACAGTGGCTGAACGGAACCATGCACGGAAAAGGAGTGTACACCTGGAAAGACGGAAGGAAGTACGAAGGAGAGTACCTGCACGACAAAAAGCACGGGTTCGGAACTTACTACTGGAATGACGGCAAGGTTTACGAAGGTTACTGGAAAAACGGGAAACAGCACGGGTTCGGCACGATTACTCAGAGCGACGGAACCAAAAAGAAGGGAGAGTGGAAGGAAGGCAAAAGAGTCCGCTGGATCGAAACTTAGGTGTTAATGTAAAAATGTCAGTTTTGGGGTTGGAACTCCCAGGTCCGACAAAGCAACTTCTCTGGAAAAGAATTCTGGTGCTTCTGTGGAGCACAGCGGACCCAGTTGGGGTGGCTCGGGCCTAGAAAAAACTCCGTTAGGGAGTGGTGAGTTCTTACTTAAAAGACTTAAGTTAGCCAAAAAGCGACTTACGAAGATAAGCCATATAGAGTATGGTACATCGCCATTTGCAGTGTGAATGAATAGGGTGAAATGGCGTAGGTCAACGTACCCTAACTAATATTCCCGCCAAGACTGGCAAAGAGACCAGAACCAAATTTCACTGGAAATTGAACTCTAATTCTGATCAATGGCCTGGATTATATAAATTAAAGCAACATGGGAAAGCGCACAAGAGCCCAAGTGAACCCAGAAAACAAAAAAGGACGCAANCCCAAAGTAAAGAAAGAAGGACCTAAAAAACCAAAGTCTGCCTTTATGTTCTTTTCTCAAGAGCGCAGAAAGACCCTTAAAGAAGAACAGCCTGACCTTAAAATCACTGATGCCTCAAAAGTAATAGGTTCAGAATGGCGTAAACTCAGTGACTCTGACAAAGGTCCTTATAATCAGTTGGCTCAGCAGGACAAAGAACGCTACATGAAGGAAAAAGAAGAAGCCAAAGCCCAGGAGTCAAAGGAAGAAGAAAAGGAAGATGTTGAAGAAGCCAAAGAAAGTTCCAATCATAGTTCTGAAGAACTTAAAGATGATGACGAAGCTTGAAGTTAAGTAGTATACAATAATTTTTCTCCTGACGCAGACTGTGCTTTTGCTGAAGATCCATAAAACCAGTTTAAATATGCTGGAGTTACTCAGCAAAAATAAATGGTTGGAACTATAATAGACGCATTCACAAGGAGTTTGGGAGTCAAACCAGCATACTGTGCAGGAGCACCTTCTTCAGGTTCTGGAGAGAAAAAAAACAGTTTTTGGAAAGGAACACTTAGCGGGGGAGTCACTGGAGGCATAGAAGCCTGCATCACTTACCCTACTGAGTTCATTAAAACCATGCAACAACTTTACCCTCAGTGGGCCAAAAGAGGAGCGATTGCCAGTGTTAAAGAAACTGTTTCGACCAACGGAGTGACTGGTCTTTACAGAGGACTCTCGTGCTTGTTGTTCTTTTCTATCCCTAAAACTGGAATTAGGTTTGGTTCCAAAGAGTTCTATGACAAAAACGTTTTTACTACTCCAAGTAAACTCAACACTTTTCTATCAGGAGCTTGCGCAGGGACGACTGAAGCTATTTTTGTAGTGACACCTATGGAAACTCTTAAGGTCAAGCTGATCCACGACAGGTTCCAACCCCAACCTAAGTACACTGGCCTTTTCAATGGAATCAACGCAATCTACAAAGCCCAGGGGTTCCAGGGAGTTTACAGTGGACCTGTCCCCACAATCCTCAGACAGAGTTCAAACCAAGCCATTAGGTTTTTAGTTTACGGCGAAACCAAAAAGTTCCTTGAAGGAGTAATTCCAAATGCCCCTGGAACTCTCATTACTGCTTTGGCTGGAGGAATAGCCGGTGCTGCCTCAGTCCTAGGAAACAACCCCATTGATGTAGTCAAAACCAACCTGCAGGGCTTGGAAGCCAAGAAGTACGGAGGCACCTTGAACTGCATCAAAATGATTGCTAAAGAACACGGCATTAAAGGGTTCTACAGTGGCTGTGGAGCAAGACTCTCTAGAGTGGTGTTGGATGTGGCTATTACGTTCACCCTTTTCGAGCACATTCGTAACTTGATGGACAAAGTCTTTCCTTAAATAAACTTTCTAAGAATTGAAATAAATGGAATTGTACGAAGTACTTAAAAAAGCGGTGACCGAAGTAGACAAAGCAGTTGAAACCAAAGACTCCAAGGTGTGCTTGCACTTGTTACGAGCTCTGCCTCCCTTGCGAAGGAATGCTTCACTTAGCTCTGCAGCTTCTCTTTACAAGGCTCTTTTCCAAAAAGACCCTAATTGGGGCCAGTCAGACCAAGAAGCAAACCTAGGTGCCAACAGTGCTGAGGCGGAGGTGTTCATAGGACTCCTAATTTGCATGATCCTTACCAAAGAAAAGCTCCACGAAGCCTCTCAGGAACTTGCACAGTCTCTTCTAGACAAGAAAGTCACCAGAACGGCCCAGCCCCTAGTAGCTAAACTCTACTACTACATTGCTTTGTCTCAGGAAAAAAGAGGCCACTTGGATGAAAAGGCCTTCATGCAGTACTACAGAGCAGCTTGTCTCAAACACGACACCTTCACCCAAGCTACACTCGTCAATATCATTCTAAGGGCCTACCTCACTACCAAACGGATCAGACAAGCCCAGGAATTCGCTGAAAAAACTGGCTTCCCTGAGTCAGCACCTTACCCCGAAATAGCTAGGCACCAGTTTTATCTTGGGCAAATCAACGCTTTCCGCCTTAACTACCCAGAAGCCCAAAACAGACTTGTGCAGGCCCAACGCAAAGCCCCTGAAAACACTGCTGAGGGCTTCAGAAGGACTGTCCAGAAACTAAGGGTTGTAGTTGAGTTGCTTATGGGCGAAATTCCCTCTAGAAAAACCTTAGTGGGCTACAAAGGTTTGGAAGCCTACGCCGAACTTGTAAGGGCAGTGCGCTCGGGAGAGATTGAAAGGTACAACCACGTTTTGACTCAGTACCAGTCTACTTTCCACGAAGACCAAAACTTGTCTTTAGTGGCAAGACTCAGACACATCGTCATTAAAGCTGGGCTTAGGAAAATCAACATAGCGTACTCAGTGATTTCCCTACACGACATAGCTGGGAAGCTTGGACTTCCCATAGAAGACACTGAGTTCGTGGTAGCTAAAGCCATTCGCGACGGAGTCATTGAAGCAACTATTGACCACGAACAGAAGTTACTTAGGTCCAAGCCCATCGAAGACGTTTACAGAACGATTGAACCCCAACAAACCCTTCAGAAGAGAATAGCTTTTACTATGGACTTGCGCAACGACGCAGTGAGAGCAATGCAGTTCCCTCAAGAAAAGAAAACTGAAGACAAAACTACTGAAGAAGAAGAAATCGTCATTTCAGACGTAGAGGACGAACTTGAGTTTTAATTTCATGAATTAGTGAGTTACTTCTTCAGGGTTAATTTCAGTTGTGCCTAAGAGTTTTTCTTTGGTCTGCATCATTCTTTCGTGGTACTCAGTGTTTTCCGAGAACTCACTTGGTTCGTTAGGAGTGAGTTCTTCTTCACTACATTCAGGAAAGTCTTCTTCGTCAGTGGGAGAACAAGAACTAGGCAGTCTTATTCCTCTGTACTCAGGAGTTTCTCCTCTTTTAATCATTGCGTTGTTGTTGGCTTCTTGTCTTTTGGCTTGTAAAGTTGCTTGTGAGTACTCTTTTTCACTCATGTAGTAGTTGTAGTCCGAAGGCATGCTCAGCCAGGGGTGCTCAAGGGCTTGTTGGGCAGTGGACCTTTTCTGGGGTTCGTAAGCAAGCATGGGTTTTAAGAAGTCGGCTAAGGCTTCAGCTTCGTGTTCTTTGACTCTGTACTTCTCTACTAAAACATTCTTTAAGGGCCAAATCTTCAGTTGCTTAATTGACTTGAGTTCTCCTCTTCTGTTGAAAAATTGTTTAGAGTTCGAACCAGAAAAAGTAAAGGGCTTAGGCAAAAACCCAAGAGTTTCTATCATTTGGGCCAGGTGGTCGTCTTCTTTGTCGAAGTCAGGTCCTGAGTTAGGGTCAAACAGAAAATCTCCTGTCACGAGTTCAAACAACATGCACGCAAAACTCCAAATGTCAGCAGTGTGGTTGTAAGTAACGCCTATTATGACTTCTGGACTTCTGTACTGCCTTGTTTGGATTTCGCTGGTGAAGTGGTTGTGGACCCAACAAGCGTTTCCCAAGTCTGCGATTTTGACTCTGATGTTTTCGTTGACTTCCAAGGCTTCGTTCATTTCTTTGTACTGTCCTGTTTGGTCTTCTTCTTTGTTGTGCTTGTTTTTCTTTTTCAGCGGCTGGACTTCTTCTCCGAGTTGCTTCTTCAGTTTGGCTTCTTGCTTTTTGCGTTGTCTGTACCTCTTTTTCTTTTCCCGCTTCCTTTGTTTTTTTTCTTCGAGTTTCCTTTCTTCTTCACTTAGTTGGTCTAGTTGTTTGCTCAGTGGAGTGAAGGGCGTCACTACTGTGTTCACAGGAGGGTCCATGTCTATTTTCTTCTTAAGCATTCCGAACTTAATGATTTCTTTGACTTGCGCTTTGCTCAGTTGCAAAAGGATGTTTTCGGGCTTGATATCTGTGTGGATGATTCCACACACTCTGTGCAGGTAGTCCAGTCCCAACAGGATTTGTTTACTCAGCACCCTGCAGATCGGCATAGGAATTCCTTTGTAGTCGTACTTCTTAATGATTTCCAGCAAGTTAACTCCTAGTATTTCAAACACCATGCACACGTGCTTTCCGTGCTGGGCCATATGAACGAAGCTGTTCAGCAACTGCACAACAAAGCAGTAGTCCCTCAAGTGCTGTTTAAAGTGCTCGTTGCCTGGGTAGTGCTTTTCCAGAGTTTCGACCCAAATAGGGTTGTTATGATTCTCGCTGACTTTCAACAGAATGTCGATTTCGTCGTAAGCAGCTTCGGTGTAGTGGGGTGCACTTTTTTGGATCTTGAGGGCCACAAACGTGTTGAACTTCATGTCTTTGCACAGCCAAACAGTGGAGAAGTGGCCCCACCCCACCTTTTGCACAACTTTGTATCTGTCCAAAAAAACGTCACCGATTTCGACAGGGTGGTAGCCACCGACTTTGTAGTCTTCAGCAGGTTCTTCTTCGTCGTCAAGTATTACTGAGCTGGACTCGTCCTGAAACTCTTCTGACTCGTCCATTTTATAATTGACTTGTTTAAATTAATGCCAAACTAAGGGCCAAAAACACCAGGTGTTTTCAAGTGCCCAGTGTCTGACCCAGGAGCCCAACTACTTTTAAAGAAAAGGGAAATTAGAAAATACTCCAAGATAACTTATAAACAAAAATGGCAAAGCGCTCAAGCCAAGAAGGAGGACAAATGAACACTCTAGAAGAGTCAACTTTGGTTTCAACAGAAGAAATTGAAAACGTAGCAGGGAAAGTTAGGCTGCACCAAGAATACGCCTACGAATTCCCACTGCCACTTGAATACCCCGACCCCATCCTGCACAAAAAAGACGAAGTCCTTGACGCCATTGACCAAATCTACAACGAGTACCTTTCTGACTTCATGCAGCGCAAAGAAAAAAGAATCAACTCCAAGAACCCCCTCGAAGCCAGTCCTCTTTACAACCTGACAGTGGACCTGAAGTTCAGCCAGAACTTGCAAAAGAAAATTCAGAAACTCGTGAGGTGCGGCGTAGTGGGGGAAGTGCTGCAAGGCCTTTACGAAAGCGTAGAGAGTTTTGTGGACGCCCTGAACATACAGATTCAGGAACTAAGGGGCAAACGTTTGCTGCTGCAAGTCATTTGCCTCACAGAAGCCTACCACACCTTGGGCAATGCTGCTCAAGAAATCGGCAAAATCACCAAACAACTCTTCAAGAACTCCGAGTACACCTTCGAAAAGTTCAACCGCAGTCTCTTTTACGAACGCATAGTCAAAAACTGCAAGGACTTGCTCGAAAGTGTCAAGTCCCAAAACCCCAAACACTATGCAATTATGCATTTGTCCAGAATGGAAAAAGACCTCAAGTACTACAAAGACAGCGACATGCACGCCAAGCTCATTTCTCTCTGCCAAACTCACTACATCGACACCCTGTCCTGCGACGACTCCACAAACTCTGAAGACGAGTCCCAAGTTGAATCTATCCACAACATGTCCATAGATGATTTAGTTTCTTATATTAACAGTGAGCCTTCAAACACATCTTCCCAACAAAAACCTAAAAAGACCAAACAGAAAACCAAAAAGCACTCAGAAGCTTCCACTGTCAGCAGCTCTTCTTCGAGGGATATTTCTTTAAGTCCTGACCTTGACCGCGAGGTCAACGAGTTCCAGAGACGCCTCGAGCAGCAGTCTTTTCCAGCAAGACGCCTTAAACCGCGACTGACTCCTGCTTTCATCCAGAACCTCAGGAACAAGCTCCAAGCTTCCAAACAATAAGTAAATAAGGTATCTACCGGTATTTATTTAAATGGCGGCAATGGACATTGAAGACTCTCAAGACCTTCCTTGGGTCGAAAAGTACCGCCCCAACTCCTTAGAAGACTTAGTGGCCCACGAACACATCATTTCTACTGTCCAGAAGTTTGTTAGGGAAAAAAAGTTGCCCCACCTGTTGTTTTACGGACCCCCTGGAACAGGCAAAACTTCTACTATTTTGGCCGTCGCTCGTGAAATGTACGGACCCAACTTTGCTTCCATGACTCTCGAACTCAATGCTTCAGACGACAGAGGAATCAACGTAGTCAGGGAACAAATCAAACAGTTCGCAAGCACACAACAAATCATGACTAGGGGAATCAAACTCGTCATTCTGGACGAAGCTGACTCCATGACTAACGCTGCACAGTTTTCCCTCCGAAGAATCATTGAAAAGTACACAAAGTCTACTCGTTTTTGCTTGATCTGCAACTACGTTTCTAAAATAATTCCTGCCCTGCAGTCAAGATGCACCCGCTTTAGGTTTACTCCACTGCCTTACGAAGTAGCTGCTCAGAGAGTCACCCAGATATGCCAGAACGAAAACATACAAATACAAGAAGACGGACTGAAGGCTTTGCTGGAACTAGGAGTCGGCGACATGCGGAAGAACTTAAACATACTCCAAAGCACTGCCATGGCTTTTGATCGAGTGGACTCCCACGCAGTGTACGCTTCCACAGGCAACCCCCACCCCCAACTTATTGAACGAGTTGTGGAAGTCCTTTTGTCTGGGAACTTCAACGAAGTCTTTAGCGAACTCAACGAAACCAGAGTAGCTTCTGGGTTTGCGCTAAACGACATTTTGAAAGAACTCCACAAAACAGTGATGAAAGTTGAATTTCCTGAGAAAATGAAACTTTTCCTAGTCCAAAGGATGAGCGAAATAGAACTTAGACTCACCCAGGGAAGCAATGACAAACTGCAACTAGGGTCTTTGGTGGGGGCGTTTGTGGAATCTAGAAACTTACAAATTTAAATTTAATGAATCCATTCTCGAGGGTGCAGACTTGGAGGCCACAGGTTCCTAGGGTTGAGTTCTTGGTGCTTCCCGTTGATGCTTTCAAACCTAGAAAAAGCAGGGTTAGACCTGGCTTCAAGCCAGATGTCCCTTATGGCCTGGACTGCTTCTTCAAACTCACTATGAGGGTACTCAGGCAAGCCTGAGCAGTCCAAGTTTTCAGGAAAAGAGTTAGTGTGTAAGCACGAAAGGTAAAGACAGCCACTTGCTAGTAGTGAAGGAGCGAACTTCAAGCAGGGGTACGACAGTAGAAGTAGGTCTGCTAAGTACTTGCCTACTCTGCAGGTTTCTTCGTCTATCTCCAGTTTCAAAGCAAACGCCTTCAGAAAACTCAGGGTAGTTGGGCAAACTAGTCTGAAGTCCAGGAGTTTGAGTATTTGCTTCTCCATTTCTACTACTTGCTGGGCAGTGTACTCGTCTGCTGTTATGTAGGCGTACTCAGTGGAGTTTTCTTGTCTGTAGTACTCTTTGGACTTCTCGTTAAACACGTCTGCTATTTTCATGCAGGTCACGCCTACTAACTGCAGTTTGGACTTGTCAACAGCCATTTTGCTGAGCACCCTGTCTATGTAACCCACAGCTAAGTGCAGGGTTTCTCCCATGACTTCAAAGTGCACACTCACGTCCAGCAACCAGTCGACCAGAATTGACCTCATGGAAGCTGAAATGTTTTCTTGCGAAGACAAGTAGTTGGGGTTCGGTAGTAGTTGGGACTCTAAGTTGTGTAGGGAATTTACAAACTGGTTCAGTTGGCAACTGGTGAATAAGGTGTCGCAGCAACTGGGAACTTCCAAAAAGGGGTGTTTCAAAGCCTGCGAAGCTGTCATTCTTTGCCGAGTTGAGGTTCTGAGGCACTTCTGCAGAAACTCCAGTCCGTCTTTCCTCAGCACAGGTGCTAACTTAGACAAGAGTTTAAGTGTGCTTTCTCTCGCTGGAATTAACTCCTTGACTAGGTTTTTGTAGACTTGGGTTGACTTAGGCTCTGTTGCATGGGCAAAGTCAACTGCTTCCCAGTTAGGAAAGGCTTTAGACTCAATGGGAAACTCTCCCTTAGGAACTCCAGTCACTCTGAATATCTTAAATAACTGTTCGATTTCGCTTTCTCCATTAAATAAGGGCTGGCCTGTGCACATTTCAGCCAGCAAGCACCCTAAACTCCACATGTCTACTTCCGAACTGTAAATTTCTTTCCTGAACAGCAGTTCGGGCGAGCGGTACCACAGGCGCCTAGCTTCTCTGCCAGATCTTTCTCTTTCTTTGGGGTCTTCAGGTGTGTAAGGGTAGTGGGGCAAACAAATCAACCGCGACAGAGTCAAGTCAACTATCTTGACTGTTCCGTCAGAAGTCACCAAAATGTTGTCGGGCTTCAAGTTCCGGTGGATCAGACCTTTGTGGTGCATGTAACTCAACCCTTCACAAATTTGTCTAGTGATGTTTTGAATGATGCCTCTAGAAACTGTGCTTTTTTCGCTACTCAACTTCTTGATGTAGTCTTTCAGGTTGTGCTCTCCGACTTCGTTGCAGATGTAAACTGTTCTGTTCACAACCTCTGCCCTCAAAATCCGGCCTACGTTTTTGTGGTGGCACTCCTTCAGGTAGCTGATTTCCCTCAGAAGAGAAGTTGGAACTCCGTCGTCGTATCCTGCGTTAGTAACGTCTAAGTACACCTTCCTCAAAGCAACCCTTTCTTGTGTGGCCCTGTCGATTCCTCGGAAGACTTTGCCTTTGCTCCGACGTTCCACAAGACATTCCGTGCACTTCACTCCCCACCGAAGGTCTACGGAGCCTAAACGTTTCCAAACAAGTGGGTGGTTGGCAATCTCTCTCCAGTACCTGCTTACAGCCTGCACGCTTTTAACTAGGTCTTCAGCTTCTAGGAACCCTAGCATTTCAAGGTGCAGTTCTTGAGGAAGCATCTCTAAAAAGTTAGGTGCTTTCCTTTTGACGGGGCCACGTCTTTTCAGTGGCAGTCGGGTTTCAAAGGAGTTGTAGTTGAGTTCTGAAAGGCACTCTCGAGACTTGAGTCTAGGCTTCAGCAGGTGGGAGTTTCGTTTAAATCCCTCTTTCTTCATATTTATGAAAAAACGTTAGACAAATTACAGTTAGCTATTAAGAGGCTTGAATTTAAAGGTTTCTAAATTAGAAACTTCAGGTTTCTTTAGAAACTTTTGAGTAGGTTTTTGAATTAAACAGACAGACTCTTGAGACCCCTCTGTAGTCGACTCGTCTTCTTGGAAGTACTTACTGACTTTTATAGGCTTGAACTCTGTGACTTTCCTGAAAAACTGTTTGGGTTTTTCTTGTGTAACTTTGAGTTTTTTCGGCACTGAATGCAAAGAAACGTACTTAGTTAAGTCAAATTTCCTTTTGAGGTTAGGAGTTTCAAAGGGTTCTTTAGAAATAGGGTGGCACTCCCCCCTAGCTATTGACTTCGTCACCCCAGCTGGCAGTTCTTCTCCCAAAAACTCAGTCCCACCTACTTCTTCGAACTCTTCAAAGTTTTTGACTTCGTTCAAACAAACCATTTTCTGCCGAATCGGGCAGTACACTCTGTGGTGTCTGAAGGCCAACAAAGCCCTTGAAAAGGACACTTCATAGTTCTCAGGCAGAGTCCCTGCTTCGTGCTTGAGTTTAGTAAAGACCTTTTGCATGCTGCTAGTTTGCGAAACAATTCTGTAGGCTGACTTGATTCCAATGTTTTTGCAGTTCTTCAAGTAGTCACACCCAGCAAGTATACACATAATCACAAACTTCTCTTGGTCCCAGTTCCTCAAGTTGTAATGAGGGTGATTGAACACACTTTCGAGCGATATTTCCTTGGCCTTTCCACTTTTAGTGTCGAATTTGTAAAGCACCCTTGTGCACCCAAAGACCAAAAGGTCTGAGTCCTCACTAATCACTGCCGAGACGTACCCTGTTTTGCACAGATACGCCAACTGGGCATCAGCTTCGTAAGGAGCCACCAAGCACTCCACTGAGTACTTTTCCAGCTCCACTAAAAGGTCATGGGCCATTTTGTGAGTCACAGAAACAGCTTTGGCGTAGTGCTTGTAGGCTTCCTTAGCATTGCCTAGTGCAAGAAAGTCTTTGGCTTTTCTCATGGCTTCCTCACGGGCTTGTTTCCTTTCTGCTGAGGTGTGTTCTTTCATAGGCATAGGTGCTCCGTCGAAAACGACAACAGGTATGACTCCTGCCCTTTTAAGTTCCATTACCCGCGCAACGCAGAATTCTATGTGTCTGTTTATACTTTACTTTGTGGTGGGAATGTTTTCAGCCAGTTCTCTCCCGCAAGTATAAATAGCTCTATGCAGCCAAACGTAGCAGTCGACTGCCACCTTTTCACCCTTGAACTCACAAATGTTTTTTTCTTTATACAAAGGTTTGAGAAATTGCAGTAGATTTTGAATCCCCATTTATTAAACCTAAGCAATATACAAACAGTGAATCATCAGAGTACAAACTTACATAGTAAATCCAGCCTAGAACTGTACTGAGCGCAAGTAGTGATAGAATCCGGAAGAACCCTAGAAAAGTATACCCTTTCCAAAGAGCGAGCAACCTCAAATCTTTTTGGAGGTGTTTAAACTCCTAACTCTTGAAGAGGTAATTGGAACTGCAAGAGTCAACAAGCAGTTCTATGAACCCTTTTTTGAAAGGAAATACAAAAATTTGGCTTCGAGCAGGTTGGAGTTCTTTTAAGGCATACTGACTCATCGGGCTTTGGATTTATCTCAAAGCAAAAAGATAATGCCTATTCACAGAAGAATAACAATGTCGTAAAGAATGTGAATCCAAAGGCAGTTTTATATCTGCAGAGTCATTCTGTGCAGCCAGAAGGTCATTGAGCATCTTATCTCGAGAAAAGCCAGATTATCTATCTCCTTCCACCCACTAATTCAACTCAGAGGCCTAAGCGGTTTGAACTAGCTCGAATAAATAAATCTATCTAGGTTAAGTCCCACGTTCGAGGAAGACGAAAAGATCCTTAAATGTGTCGAAATGTGTCAAAGTTTATTAAGAAATTCGGGAAATGAAGTAGATGAAATTATTATACGATCAAAAAGCCCCTTACTATCTATCAGGTCAGACAAATAGTTTTTTAATTTTGAGAGTCTAAGGCTAAGCAGTGTAATGAATTGATGCACTAAAATTAACTAATGTAATTCACCAATTTCTAAGACACAATCCAACCTTGACTTAGAGGAACTTTGGAAAGGCGTGGTAGTTCTGCAAACAATAACTCATAAGTTTTTATTGTTAAGTCAGATTCCAAATATTTTTGTTAATAATTCAAGTAGTAACTAAAACCCCAGCAGAGGTGGAAGGGAGGGGACAAATCGAAGGAAGGAGGATGAATCTCAGTAGATCGT
>PR_CR_10_Liq_1_inCRDRAFT_1001420_pt1 | contig 13476 bp, 8 predicted proteins | sample PRCRCaboRojoPR_3_FD_10241 | JGI IMG/M metagenome (IMG submission 10241) | reverse complement strand
GCGAAGGCGACCGTCTCGGAGGCAAAGGTGTCGCACACCACCAGGAACGGGATCTTGTACTCGCCGTTCTCATCGGTGTCGGTGAGCATGTGCCGTGCGGCGGTGGTGTTCATCGACGAGTTCCAGGCCATGTTGGCCATGAACAGGAACAGGGTGTCGATGGGATAGGGGTCGCCGCGCCAGGCGTTGGTGATGACGTTGTGCATCAGGCCGTGGGCCGCCAGCGGGTACTCCCAGCTGAAGGCCTTGTCGATGCGCACCGGCTTGCCGTCGTCGTCGACGAAAAGGTCTTCGGGCTTCGCCGGCCACCCGAGCGGCAGACCCTCCAGCGGCGCCTCCGGCTGCACGGCATCCGGGTGATTCGGCGGCTTCGGGCAGGGCGGGATGGGCTTCGGGAAGGGCGCGCGGTGGCGGAAGCCGCCGGGGCGGTCGATGGTGCCGAGCACCGTCATCAGGATGCTCAGGGACCGGATGGTCTGGAAGCCGTTGGAATGCGCCGCGAGCCCCCGCATGGCGTGGAAGGCCACCGGGTTGCCGGTGACGGTATCGTGCTCCTTGTCCCAGCAGTCGGTCCAGCGGATGGGCAGCTCGATTTTGTGGTCACGGGCGGTGACGCCCATCTCGTGGGCAAGCCGTCGGATGGTGTCCGCCGGGATGCCGGTGATGTTCTCCGCCCACTCCGGCGTGTAGGGCTCCACCCGCTCCTTCAGCAGCTGGAAGGACGGCTTCACCGGGGTGCCGTCCGGCAGCTCGTAGCTGCCCATGAGGCGCGGGTCCCCGCCCTCGGTGTGGGTCAGCACGGGGCCGTTCTTGTTGCGGTCCCACCAGAGCTTGTTCTGCGGGTCGGTGCAGCCCTCGGTGATCTCCGCGTCCGGGTCACGGTAGAACATGCCGTGGTCGTCGCGGCTCGGGTCGTCGATGACCAGCTCCGGGGCATTGGTGTACTGGACCAGAAACTCCCGGTCGAACAGGCCGACTTTCAGGATCTCGTGGATCAGCGCCAGGAAGAGCGCGCCGTCCGTGCCGGGCTTGATGGGCACCCATTCGTCGGCGATGGCGGAATAGCCGGTGCGAATCGGGTTGATGGAGACGAAGCGCCCGCCACGGCGCTTGAACCTGCTGATCTGGATCTTGAGCGGGTTGGAGTGATGGTCCTCGGCGGTGCCGATCATCACGAACAGCTTGGCCCGCTCCAGATCCGGCCCGCCGAACTCCCAGAACGACCCGCCGATGGTGTAGATCATGCCCGTGGCCATGTTCACGGAGCAGAAGCCGCCGTGGGCGGCGTAGTTCGGCGTGCCGAACTGCTTGGCGAACATGCCGGTCAGCGCCTGCATCTGGTCGCGGCCGGTGAAGAGCGCGAATTTCTTCGGGTCCTCCGCCCGCAGCCGGCCCAGGCGCTCGGTGAGCATGTCCATGGCCTCGGCCCAGGAGATTTCCTCGAATTCCGACTCGCCGCGCTTGGCGCCCGGCTTGCGCTTCAGGGGCTTGGTGAGCCGCGCCGGCGACACCTGCTTCATGATCCCCGAGCTGCCCTTGGCGCAGATGACGCCCTCGTTGAGCGGATGGTTCGGGTTGCCCTCGATGTAGCGCACCTGGCCATCGCGCAGGTGCACGCGGATCCCGCAGCGGCAGGCGCACATGTAACAGGTGGTCTCCTTGACCTCCGTATGGCCGTCGGCTTGATCGGTGTGGACTGCGGGATCTTGCATGGTGATTTCCGGGGCTGGTGGGGTCTGGGGCGAGTCGCTCGGTACCGGCGCGCGGGTGATCCGGGAGCAGGCGGCCGCAGCGAGGTCAGCGCCAGGCTGCCGGCGGCACCAGGTCGCGTCCACGGGAGCGTGCCGCTCCGTCTAATGCTCGGCCGGGGCGCCGAAAAACCCTGCAAGGGAGATCGCACCGCGGCCACTCAACGCGCTCAATATACAGAATCGGAACATTCTAATGTTCCGCGCGCAAGGTTAAGAGGCTCGCGCACGCATTCAAGGATGCGGATCACGGGGTTTTTGCTCGCCGGCCTTGCCGGTTTCCCCATGACGATATGGCGCAAGCGCCCGGCGCTCAGACGCGCTCGGGATCGCAGCCGGCAGTCGTTGCCCGGGGAGCAGTTGACCGAGTTTCAGGGGGCACGCCCCGCAGCCGCCGGCCGGAGCGGCCCCGGTCGAGTGCGGTACAGGGTCCGGGACGCCGACTCAGGATGAGCCGACGGCGGCGTGGACGGTGTGGTGGGCGGGCGCCCGCGGGACATCCCGGGCCGAGGGCGGGGCCTTTATCCGTCGCGCACGTCCGGGTCCACCTCGAAGCCTGCGCCGGCCTGGGCCAGGCGCAGCGGCGCACCGAAGAAGGCCAGCACTGTCAGGTCTTCCTCGATGTCGAAGAAGGCGTGGTCGCACGCCGTGTGCACGTACATGATGGAGCCCTTCTGCACCAGCTGGTCTTCGTTGCCCACCCGCAGGCGCGCCCGACCTTCGAGCACGAGGTAGAGCTCGTCTTCCTCGTGCGCGCTCTGCATCTCTGTGGAGCCCGCCGGCAGGTGGTAGATGGAGCAGCTCAGCGACGGCGTGCGCAGAACCTCCTGAAAGCGCGGCGTACCGGTCTCGATCTTTGCGAGCAGTGCTTGCAGATCGAAGAGCAGCCACTGGTGATCGGTCATGGGTTGACTCTCCGGCTTCAGGGGTGGCGCTGGCTCGCAGAATGGAAGACTGATGGTATTGCGAATACTTGACATTCGCAATACCATCCAAATCTGCGTCATCAAAGCGTCACACTACCCCAACACCAGGTCAACGTGGAGTTTTCCATGCGCTCGCCACCCTACGACGAGCTCGCCGAGCCCGGCGGCCGGAACCACCGCGAACAGGGCGAGCACAGGTCGCAGCCTGCCGCCGGCACCGCCGCGGCCTCGCCGCTGCGCGGCTGGCGCCTGGCGCTGGCGCGCCTGCTCGCGCGCCATCCTGAGCGCCAGAGCCCCCGCCGGCGCCGCTGGTCTCTGTTGCGTGCGCTCGCCGCAGACACGCCGCGTCGGGACCGGCGCGCACAACCACCCGGCCGGTTCTGATTCGCACCCTGTCAAGCGACACCCGCTGGCAGGCCGCCGACATCAACCGGACACAACCCTTCGGTACCCTGGTGCAGCAGCGATATACCTGCACTGGAGGCCCCGCATGCGACCCAAGCCCGCCTGGAACAGACGCGAGCTGCTGCGCGCGCTCGCCGGCCTGCCCCTCGCCGGCCCCGCTGCCGCCGCCTCAGCGGCCATGCTCGCCACACCCAGCTTCCCGCAGGACCCCTTCAGCCTGGGCGTGGCATCCGGTTATCCGCGCCCGGACGGCATGGTGCTCTGGACCCGACTCGCGCCCGAGCCGCTGGCCCCCGCCGGCGGCATGCCGCCCGAAAGCGTCCCGGTGCGCTGGGAAGTGGCGCGGGACCAGAGCTTTCGGCAGCTCGCAGCGGCCGGCACCGCCTACGCCACCCTGGACTGGGCGCATGCGGTGCACGTTGAGCCCTACGGGCTGGCGCCGGACCGGGAGTATTGGTACCGCTTCCATGCCGGCGACGCCACCAGTCCGCCCGGGCGCACCCGCACCGCACCGGCGGCGGATGCGCTTGCGGATCGGCTGCGCATCGGCGTCGGCTCCTGTCAGCACTATGCCTATGGCTGGTACACGGCGTATCGGCACGCGGCCGCGGACCAGCTCGACCTCTTCCTGCACCTGGGCGACTACATCTACGAGGCCTCCCGCGGCACGGGCGTGGTGCGCTCGCAGGGTGTGCAGGAGCCGGTGCCCCTGGAGGACTACCGCCGCCACTACGCCCTGTACAAATCGGACCCAGACCTGCGGGCAGCGCACGCGAGCTGCCCCTGGCTCCTGGTCTGGGACGACCATGAGGTGGACAACGACTACGCCGGCAGCCGCTCCCAGGACGACGACACACCGGCCTGGTTTCTGGCCCGCCGCGCCGCCGCCTACCGCGCCTACTACGAGCACATGCCGCTGCCGCGGGGCATGGTGCCCTTCGGCCCGCACATGCGCATCCACACCCGCCTCGGGCTCGGGCGGCTGGCGACCCTGCACATGCTCGACAACCGCCAATACCGCAGCCCCCAGCCCTGCCCGAAGCCGGGACGCGCCGGCTCCAACTTCATCAGCGGCGACTGCAGCGAGCGGCTGAATCCCGACGCCACGCTGCTCGGTGCCCGCCAGGAGCGCTGGCTCGCCGCCGGCCTGCGCGGCTCGGGCGCCCGCTGGAGCCTGCTCGGCCAACAGACCCTGATGGCGCACGCCGACGGCCGCGAGGGCGACGGCGAATTGTTCTTCTCCGACGGCTGGGACGGCTACCCCGCCGCCCGCAAGCGCCTGCTGGACCTCTTCGCCGAGGGCGCCTGCGCCAACCCCGTGGTGCTCGGCGGCGACGTGCATTCCTTCTGGGTTGCGGACCTGAAGCCCAACTTCGCCGACACGCGCGCCCCCGCCGTCGCCAGCGAATTCGTCGGCACCTCCATCAGCTCCCCGCCGCCGCCGGAACACCGCATCCAGGCCGTGGTGCGCGAGAACCCGCACATCCACTATGCCACCGGCGAGCACCGCGGCTACCTGCGGCTCACGCTGACCCCAGCGCGGCTCACCGCAGACCTGCGTGCCGTCGCGAGCGTGCGCGAGCGCGATGCGACCTGCGACACGCTGGCGAGCTTCGTCGTCGAGGACGGCCGGCCCGGACCGGTGGCGGCCTGAGGCGCACCGGGCCAGGCCGCGCCGCTCACCCAACCAGAGCAGCCACGGCGGCCGCGTGCCGATCAGGATGGTCGGGGCGCGGGCGTCAGCCGGGCTTGCCGTCCACCCGCGGTGCCACCAGCATCGGGCCGCACACGCCGGTGAAGAGCGCAAAGGCGCCGACCCAGCAGAGGCCCGCCGCGACCATCCAGGTCAGGTACAGCTCCGGCAAGGCCCAGACACCCGCCGTGCGCAGCAGTGCCGCGAGGTTCACCAGCACGAAGGCGACCAGCATGAGCCGGCTCGCCTGCATGGCGCGGCCGGTATGGCCGAGCGTGACCCGGGTCATCATGCCGAGGGTCAGCACGCCGATGGCGCCCGCCGTCAGCGCATGCACCGCGATGCTGGGCGGCAACAGGCCGAAGGCGGCGCTGCCGTCCAAAAGCAGTCCCAGCGCGAGCCACAGGAAGCCCAGATAGAGCACCGCCAGCATCGGCCGGCGCCAGGCGCGGCGGTCATGCCAGCCGGCGAAGCGCACCAGCTGCAAGGCGCCGGCGGCCATGCCCGCGACGCCGGCGAGCCAGCCCACCCACTCGCCGGGGCGCCCGCCGCCCGGCTCTGCGACATGCAGCACGAGCAGCGCCAGCGCGGCACCGAAGGTCAGCGCCTCGATCCGGTGCCAGGTCTTGGGTGCCGCATCCGGCAGCGCGGCGCGGGTGAAGAAGGGCATGACCCGCCCGCCCACAAGCAGGATCACGACCACCACCAGGTCCAGCATCAGCCGCTGGCCCCGCGCCGCCAGCCCTGCTCCCAACCCGTCAACGAGCCCCATGCCGGCCAGGCTCGCGAGCAGCGACGCCAGCGTGCAGCCCGCGAAGACAGCGAGAAAGAGTCGGTTGGCCGGGTTCGGGCCCTGCCACAGGGGCCGCCACAGCGACAACGCAAGGGCCGGGAAGAACGCGATGTCGAGCAACCCCACCAGCCAGCCGGGGGCGGAGAGCCAGGGGGCGACGCGCGCCGCCAGCCAAAGCCCCACCAATGCGGCCAGCAGCGGCCCACCGGCCGTCGGCAGGCCGCTCCAGTTGCGCGCGGCCGTCAGCAGGAAGCCCGCGATCACCGCCGTGGTATAGCCGAACAGCATCTCGTGGGCGTGCCAGTTGCTGCCGGCCTGATAATCCGGTTGCCCCACCCAGCCGTACAGCAGACCGAGCCACAGCAGCATGGACACCACGGCGAACAGGCCGGCGGCGAGAAAGAACGGCCGAAAGCCGAGCGCCCACAAGCCGCGCCGGCGCAGCCGGAAGCCCGCCGGGTCGCCGGTGGCGGCGGGCGGCGGCTGCCTGGGGATGGCGGTGGGGAGGCGCGCGTCGGGCATGGCGGGTCAGATGCACCGGCGCTCAGACAGTCTGTCCGGCCCCTGCACCCGCGCCGTCGGCACCGCCGGCGAGCAGTTGGGCACGCACGGACTCGACCCAGCGCGTCAGCCGTTGCGGCGTCAGGTCGGCCTGGTTTTCCTGATCCAGCACCAGACCGCAGAAGGCGCCGTCGCCGAGATCGGCGCGGGAGCGCTGATAGTCGTAACCGGCCGTGGGCCAGGCCCCGACCACCGCGGCACCGCGGCCCCGAAGCTCCTGGTACAACACCCCCAGCGCATCGGCGAACTCATCCGGATAATTCACCTGGTCACCGAGCCCCACCAGCGCCACCACCTTGCGCTTGAAATCCACCGCGTCCAGCTCCGGCACAAAGGCCTCCAGCGCTGCCGGGAGGTCGCCGCAGCCGGTGGTGGAGGTGGCGAAGAGCAGGGCGCCGAAGCCGTCCATCTGTGCCGCATCGGTGTCGTCGAGGTTGTGCACCACGGCCGCGCCTTTCGGCAGGTACTGCTGCTGGATCAGCCGGGCCAGCTCGCCGGTGCCGCCGTTCTCGGACGCGAAGAAGATACCGATGGGGGCCATGATGCGCTCCTCTGTCTGGGTGCCGGCGGGCGCTGTAACCTCGCGCGGGCGGTGGGTTGGGCTGGGGCTCGTGGTGGGTGGCAGTACGCGCGCTGGATGCGCGCTGGCTTGCTGTGCTTATCCTACTCGGCCTCGGCGTTGGGCGCGGCGGCGGCATCGGCCTGGGTGTAGACACGCTGCGCAATTGTTTGCGTCCAGGGTGTATTCGCCGCAGTTGTCGCAGATTTGGGCCGGCACCGGTTTGATGACCACCAGCGTCTCGCCTCACGTCAAGGAGACGGTGACTTGGCCGGGGACCATCCGGCCGGTCTTGCAGGCGATGCAGTTCATCGGTTTCATTATGGTGACGGTAACCGTAATACCTCGATTCGGAGGCCGCGTACGCAATTGCGTATAACGTCCCCGTTTTTTGATTGTGTCGGGCGACCCCGTGCGCCAGCGGCCGGGCGATCTGATAGGGTGCCTGCCCCCGGCAACCGCTGGTGGCCCTGCGCCTGGACGGAACGCCCAGCCCACCGGTCTGGAACGCGTGCCCGCATCTGGCGACGCGCCGGTGTTGCAGCCGGTCAATAGCCAATCGCGGCGTTGCACCAGGTATCCACTGTTGTGTTGTGACAGCCCTGGCGCTGTCGCCGGCTCATCAACGCGCTGTCTTCTGCACCGCTGCAATGCCCCGCATGACCACTCGCTCCGCTGCCACGGCACCACCGGAATCAGCCCGTGGTGATGCCGACAGCGCCAACCAAGCCATCGTCATCCCCGTCATGCTGGCGGGCTCTGCGCTGTGGGGCCTGTACTGGCTGCCGCTGCGGTGGCTGGAGCAGGCGGGGCTCGGGGGGCTGTGGGCGCTGACCTTCATCTACATCGGGGCGACGGCGACGCTGGGGCTGGTGGCGCGACGGCATTGGCGGGCGGTGGCGGCGGCGCACCGGCGGTTGCTCGGGATCGCGTTGTCGGCGGCGGTGTCGGGCATCGCCTTCGGTCTGGGCATGATCGAGGGGCAGGTGGCGCGGGTGCTGATCCTGTTCTACCTGTCGCCGCTGTGGGCGGTGCTGCTGGGGCGGGTGCTGCTGGGGGAGCGGCTGCTGGCGGTGACGGTGCCGGCGCTGGTGCTGGCGCTGTTCGGGGCGGGGCTGATGCTGCTCTCGGATCTGCGCGGGCTGGACCGGGGCCTGCTCGGCGCCTTCAGCCCGGCGGATCTGCTCGGGCTGGTGGCGGGGTTTGCGTTTGCGCTCACCAATGTACAGCTGCGGGCGGCGCGGGGGCTGCCGGGGGCGCTGCGGAACCTGGCATCGGTGGCGCTGGTGCCGCCGCTGGCGGCGGTGGCGGCGGCGGGTGCGGGGACCACCTTCGACGCCCCCTGGTGGGCGCTGCCGGCGGCGCTGGGCGTCGGGGTGGTCTGGATGAGCAGCATGATCTCGGCGACGCAGTACGGCATCAGCCGGCTGCCGTTGCAGCGCTCGTCTGTGCTGCTGCTGTTCGAGCTGGTGGTGGGTGCGGTGTCCGCGGCCTGGCTGGCGGGGGAGGCGCTCGGCCCGGCGGAGCTGGCGGGCGGCGCCTGCATCGTGCTGGCGGGGCTGGCGGTGGTGTGGCTGCGGCGGTGAGGCAGGTAGTCGCCCCGCCTGGGGGCGCCGAGTTTCACTCGGCGACCCTGCGCGCACCAAGCCGCAGGGTCTCAGGGCAAGACGACGGACCGCGGATGATCCCAAGTGCAGGGACGGCAGCCACAACGCTTCGATCCGGACAAAACGTCAGTAATTACATATAACGTCCCCGTTTTTGTCCCCATTTTTCTGCGGTTGTTCGGGTTGCGGGCGGACCGCGGCGGGCAGTCGGCGGAAATGCCTCGGCGCTGCCCGCGGGGCGCCCGTCCATGGGCTCAGTGCTGCTGCCCTCAGCGGCACGCACGCCGCCTGCGAACATGCAGAAGCGCAGCGCCGAAGGACATCAACAGCAGCGTGCCCGGCAGCGGCACCCTGAGGCTGCCCGCACCGGCGCTGTCCGCGCTGAGCGGCTGCGGGTCGAAGAGGTCGCCGTCGAACAGCTTGATGCTGGACAGGGTCAGTGCGCTGATGCCGGGCTGCTGCGCCAGAAAGGTCACGGTGGCGAGCAGGAATGTATCCGGCTGGGTGCTGAAGTCGAGCAGTCCTGAGGCCTCTGCGAGCCGCAGCACGCCGCTGCCGGCGTTGCTGTCGTCGCTCAGGTCAAACTGCACGGAGAACGGATCCACCAGCGTGGTGCCCAGGCTGTAGGACTGGTATTCGGCGACGATGGGATCGAAGGTCAGGTCGAAGTCGAAGCTGCTGAGGTCCTCGGTGTCGAGTCCGGCGACGACGATGTCGATGTCGATGAGCTGGCCGGTGTAGAGCTTGGCGCTGACGGGCTCAAGGCTGAGCTCGATGGGGGCCGCGTGGGCCTCATTGCCGGCGAGGCTCAGGCCCGCAGCGGCGGCGCAGAGCGGCAGCGCAGCGAGCAGGGCGTGGGCTTTGGTCATGGTGCAGGGTCTCCTGGCACGGGTATTCGGATGGACCCGGCGCCGGTGCAGCCGCAGCAATGGCGTCGCACCGGCGCCGGCGGCTCAGTTGCGCAGCTTAAGGATCAGGAGCCGTGCATCGCGGATGGAGACGACGCCGTCACCGTCCAGGTCGCAGGCGGGGCACTCGCTCGCGGGCCGGCGGAGATGGCCGCGCATGGCCATCACGTCGTCTCGGGCCACGACGCCGTCGCCGTCCGCATCCCCGCGCGGGCTGTAGAACACCGTGAGCCGCGGGCGGCGCGCCAGGGCGTCGGTGCCGGTGTAGAGCTCGGTGGCGATGTCCCAGCCGTCCGTGCTCTGGTTGAGGATGAGCCAACCCTCCTCGCTCGCGCCGGCGGCCCAGGCCTGCACCGTGGGCGTCACGTCGAAGGTGGTGTAGGTGCCGCCCTGGAGGTTCGGCTTGCTCTCATCCGGCGCGGCCACCGCCTCGCTGTCGTCCACCTGCACGCCATCCCCGCCGAAGCTGTTCCAGCTGCTGGTGCCGTCCCAGGGCGTGAGCATCTGGTGCAGACCCACCGGCCCGTTGGTGGAGCTGGTGATGTAGAAGCGCAGCTCGGCGCCGGTTACCACGGTGTCCGCCGGCAGGCTGGCGAGCAGGCCGTCGAAGCGGATCAGGCCGTGCGACATGCCCGGGCCGCCGTAGTCGCTGGTGGCCTGGTCGAAGCTCAGCTCCTCCGCTGCGAAGCTCGCAGCCGGGCTCGCGGAGGCGATGGCGATGACCTGGCTGCCGGTGTAGCCGTCGGTGCCCTCGCTCAGCACCACGCGCAGGCGATTGTCCACCGGCGTGCTCACCAGCACGGCGTCGGACCAGTCCGAAGAGCCGAAGACGTTGTTGGCGCGCACCCGGTACTCGTAGTCCGTGCCGTCCACCAGCTCCGACTGGCTGAAGCTCGTGGTCTCCGGGTCCAGGCCGCCGGCGACGGTCTCCCAGGTGCCGTCCGCGCCGACCCGCCGGTCGACGCTGATGTTGCTGACGTTGGCCGGGTCCTCGGTGTTGGTCCAGCGGATGGTGATGTCGGTGTAGGAGGTCGCCTCGCCGGTGAGGCCCGTCGGCGCGCTCGGCGGCTCCCCGGACAGGGCCTCGAAGGGCAGCTTGATCTCATCGCCATAGAAGGGCGCCGCATGCAGCGTGATGCTGCTCGGCTTCTCGTACGGCGCGTCATCGCTCACCTCGCCCACGCCCTCGACGTAGTTGACCAGCTCGCCGTTCTCGTAGCGGGCGGTGACGACGGTGCGGATGCGCAGCTCCGCGGGTACCCCGTCCGCCGCAGGAATGACGTGATTCCACTTGAACTGGTTCAGTGACGCGCTGTCGAGGGTCCAGCTCTTGTCATCGTCGTCCGCGCGGGGCGTGGCACCCCAGCTGCCCTCGCCGACGTAGAGCACGCCGTTGTCGTCATCGCGCACGAAGCCCATGTCGTTGCCGTCGGCATCCGAGCGCACCAGCGGGAAGGTGAACTTGTGGTTGTGGGTGTCACTTTCGTTGGCGACGGTGAGGCCGTAGTCGTCGAACAGATCCGCCCAGTCCAGCTCGTGGTCGTTCTCCGCCTTGGTGGAGGTGTGCGGGCGGATGGGCTTGTGGTAGCCGGCGATCTTGAAGGTGTCGTTGGCGTGCGCGGCTAGGTCGCTCGCGAGCCAGAGCAGCTGCTGGTCGTGCGCCGCCTGCATGCCGTTCAGGTAGAACTGCGAGTTCAGGTTGATCACGTGCAGCAGGCTGCCGCCGAAGGTCCAGGCGCCGTAGCTGTAGTCGGCGGACTGGGCCGGGTCGGTGTTGCCGGAGTCGAACAGGTTGTAGAGGACTTCAAAGTCGCCGTCCTCGTGGTTGCCGTGCACGGCAAGGATCGGATACATGCGCCCGTCGCCGGACTTGGTGCCCTCGGACCAGTCCGTCAGCCATTGCAGCCAGCTGGCGTCACTGGTGCCGTCGCCGGAGTTGAAGTCGCCGGTGAAGAGCACGAACAGCGGCCGCAGCTTGGCCACCATTTGGTTGGACCAGCGCCCGGCCTGAAGCGCATCGCCGGAGGACTTGGTGTCGCCGCCGGTGATGTAGGTGAAGGCCTTGGGCGTGTTGGGCGCGGTACGGAACCACATGCACTCGCCGGCGCCGTCCGAGTCCGCGATGACGAAGCGATAGGCCGTATCCGGCAGCAGGCCGCCGAGCTTGGCGAAGTGGTTGTTCATACCCCGATACGGGGTGATGCGCTGCGGCGCCTGGCTCATGGCATAGCTGCCGAGCTCCGACAGGCAGCCCTCGGCGGGGTCGTAGAGGTCGTAGTGGACGGTGGCGCCGCTGCCGCGCACCTGGTCCCAGATGACGTTCATGGTGGTGGCCGGGTCGTCCCCCGGTGACCAGCTGAGGCGCACGCGGTAGCTGGACGGCGTGGTCTGCTCGCCGATGAAGCGCACCACCAGCTCCGGGGCCAGGGCGCTGTTGCCGTCGAAGGACTCCGCGGTGCGCTGGCCCTGGCCCTGGATGATGAAGGCCATGGCGTTGCCTTCCTGCCAGCCGTCGCGGTCCACGATCTCCTGCACGATGGCCGCGAGGTCCGGCGTGCGCTGGTGCTCGCCGCCGGGCAGCCCCTCCTCTGTGACGGTCCACTCGGGAATGCCTGCCCAGTCCACCGACGCGGTGGTCTTGGCGCGACTGGAGATGTTGTAGGGCGTATCGGCGTAGGACGCCGGGTCGTCCGCCGCCTCGCCCCAGATGGTCACGGCGAAGGGATCACTGTTCTTGTCGCCCTCGTCCACGGCGAACTGCAGATGCGCGGAGAGGATCTGCGCGTCTTCCGGAATGGTGACATCCGTGAGCCGAATGCCGATGGTCTGCCGGCGATCGGGCTCACCCTCGTGGTCCTCCACCAGCTCCAGATCGGAGCTTGCGATGTCCAGCACGCCCGGGCCGTCATCACCCTCTTCGGCATCGTCGTCGGAGGCGGCGACCCGATAGCGCTCCAGCGACGGCACCACAAGCACCAGCTCGGGCGCCAGGTCCGCCACATCCACCTCGTCGATGGAGCCGTCAAAAGACTCCGCGGTTCGTGTGCCGCTGCCGGTGAGCACGAAGCCCATGGCGTTGCCCGCCTGCCAGTCCGGCTGGTCGACAATCTCCTGGACGATGGCCGTCAGGTCCGGCGTGCGCTGCGCCGCATCGGCGGCGTGCTCCAGCTCCCAGTCTGGAATGCCGGACCAGTCCGCCTCGGCCGTGGTCAGAAGCCGGCTGCTGATGTCGTTCAGGGCGTCGGTGAAGGCGGCGGCATCGGCCGTCAGCTCGCCGCGGATGGTGACGTTGAAGGGATTGACGTTCTTGTCGTCCTCATCGGTGCGGAACTGGATATAGGCGCCGAGAATCGGCAGCCCCTGTGGCAGGTCCAGGCCCGCGAAGCGCAGGCCGATCAGCTGCGGAACACCGGGGTCGTCTTCGGTGATTTCGAGGTCCGAGCTTGTGAGGTCCACCGCACCCGCGGCCTCCTCGGCATCGTCGCTGCTCGCGGCGATGTGATAGCGCAATGTCTGATTGGCCGCGGCCGGCGCCGCCAGCATGGCCGCCGCCAGGAACGCGGAGAAGAGTACCCCCGCCGCGCGCGGCAGGTGGCGTGTGGGTCGGTACATCGGTGCCCCCGGGTGAGCTGATAGATGAACGGCAGGCGAGGGGCCGCTGCCGAAGGCCTGGGACCCATGCCGGCGCCGGGCTCTTGCCCAGCGGCGACGCGCCGCCGGCCCAGGCCGGGTAGTGACGGCCCGGTGGGCTTCAGACGGCTCCAGGGCCTGGAGGCTTCTGCAAAGCCGCCTCCAGCATTCCGGAAAACCCCTCAATCATATGGGTATTAACCACGATCCGTGTAGCCATCTACCCAGACGCGGCGGCTATGCTAGCGAGCCGATGTGACGGGACTGAGAAGCAGCTGTTGCGATTTGATGGCGATGCATGTCGCGAGCTGCGTCAGCGCAGGCGCAGCCGCACCGGGCGCAGGTGGTAGGCATGGCGGGTCTGGGTGTGGTCGAACACGGCCACCCAGAGCAGGGTGCCGTCGGTGATGGCGACGTCCCGGCTGGAGCCCGTGTCCAGGCGCCGGCTCAGCTCCAGGGACCAGCGCCCGTCCGCCCAATGGCCACGGGCGGCGATGTCGCCGCGGTCGCCTGTGAGCCGGCCGGTGGGCAGCACGCTCGGCAGCAGCGTGCCCACCGGCAGGGTGTCCGGGCCGTCGGCGTAGGGGCGGGTGTCGTTGAATTCGATCCAGGCCGGCTCCGGTGCCGTTGCCGGCGGCGCCGGTGG
>PR_CR_10_Liq_1_inCRDRAFT_1001419_pt1 | contig 13490 bp, 23 predicted proteins | sample PRCRCaboRojoPR_3_FD_10241 | JGI IMG/M metagenome (IMG submission 10241) | reverse complement strand
TAGAATTTTATAAGTATAATACTGCTGAAATTGTTCATTGTGTTATTATGCCTCACTCCAATGATGCAGCAGGTATTTTTGGTTTTGACGTAATAGAAATTAATGGCAACAGAACAGGTTTATTTATGGATATAACACCTACAGTTGGTAAATCCGAAAAATTTATTGATGTAGACCTTGGTGAAGAAAGAAATGTTCCTGATTGGGGTGCTTTCTCAGAAAATTTTGTTGCTGTTAAACCAAACGATGACGCTCCAGAAAAAGGTTTAGAAGTTATGCAGAATTACGTTAATTCTTCTCTTCAAAAAAGTTTTGGGGAAAAACAAGAAATACTTTCCGCTCAACAAAGTTATGTTGAAATGCAGAGAAGTAATGATAAAACTTTTAAGATGTTAAAATCTCATGTTGGTGAAGAAAAAGCTAAAAAATTCATGGAAGAAATCATGTTTCCTGATGTTATTTAAGGAGTTAAATTATGGATATTTCTGAGCTTAAAAAAACATATAATGAATTAATTTCTAGTTATGATATAACGAATGAACAAAAACAAGATTTATGGACTATCCTTATGGAAATTGAGTTAAATAAATTATCTGAAGAAGTTTTAGAGTTAGAAAAAGAATTTTTTAGGAAGAAAGAGCAACTGAGTTTACTAGAAAAATACTATGATAATTTTTGAAAGGGTAATTAATAATGAGTGAATATAATGATGAAGTTATGGATTTGATTACGGATATGGATATGCCTCCTTTTGCTAGGACTGTTTGGGTTAGTGAAGAGGCTCGTGAGCATTGGGAACCTGTACTTCAAAAAGCTTCTCAATTTTATAATATTATGGAGGATTTGAGTGTAAGGGAGGGAGTTAGGCATTTGATGACAACTAATGTTTATCCTGAAGACTTGACTTCTTTCTCTGAAGAAAATCTTGATGATGGATTATTTTTTGTTCCAATTATTGAGGTCGGAGAATATGATGGTTTTGCTCACTATCATCCTCCTGTTGAAGAAGGAAAACCTTGGCATTATTATGGTCCTTTGGGAAGGCCTTCTTATGTTAAAGAATTTGTTAAGGCAGACTCTGAAGGTGACCACGTTCGTATGGGGCAACTTTTGGGTTTTCCTGAGTGCTGTACAACGTTTTTTCATGATGAGTGGTTAAAAGGTTACATTGACCCTATTTGGCAGATTGCTATGAATACTCCTGAAGAAAGCGTTGTTTTGAGGGATGAAAGATTCATTCGTTTGAAAGCTTATCCTGAAGTTTTGAGTTTGCTTCGCTATATTGGTCCTAGGTTTACTTTCCATATTCCTTGTAGTACTACTTGTGAATCTAGTAAAAAAATTGCTGAGGATTGGGTTGCGGTAGCCAGAAAACATGGTTATCATGAAGAAGTTGATGCGCTTTATGAAGTACTTTCTTGGCCTGTGGAGTGGTCTGTACTTCATGGTATTGCCGAGATTAAAACTCCTGTATTTAAAACAACTACAAACAGCGTTCCTACGAAACAAAAATATACTGTTCAAATTGAAGGAACTAGGTATCCAGAGCATGCAGCTACGGGCCTCCAGTTTCCTTACCGTCAACCAAAAGGAATTCCGCTTACAAAAAGTAAGTCTTTTGAACGTGCTGAAGAACAAATTGTAGTTGATTAGTGAGGAAAAATGGCTGCTGGTGATTTTTATATTTCTGGTGAATACCTTTATTACCGTGATGACCAAAATGTTTTGTATAGGTATTACGGTTTTGAAACAGGCTCTACCGATGAGCCTGGAAAAGTTTACATAACTTCTAATGGACTCATTTTCTCTGATGAAAATGGTATTTTAAGAAGAATTCCAGAAGAATCTCGTGGAACCACGAGTGGTTTACCTGATGGAAGTATTTTTGTTGATTCTGGCAGTAATAGGTTAGCTTGGAATCAATCCAGTCAAGGTTTTGAGTCTTATACTCAACCTCACAATAATAGTCATTCTAATAGAAGTTATTCTAATGGGCACTCCAATAGAGCCCACAGTAATAGAAGTCATGGAAATAAGTCTTTTCAGAATAATCATTCAAATAGGGCTTTTTCTAATAGAGGACATAATAATGCGCACAGTAATACGTCCCATGCAAATTTTTCAAACACAGGCTACAGATTTAATAACGGACACAGTAACCGTGCATATTCCAATGGTCACAGCAACCTTAGTCACATTGATGTAAGTCATTCTAATAGTGGTTACACAAATAGCCACAGTAATTCTCATGGGGATTCTCATAGTGATGGCCACAGTAATAGAGGTCATGCTAATACCTACAGTAATGTGGCTCAAAATCCAGAAACACCTTAAGGAGTTTTTATGACGGTAGAGGTAGCACCTTTTGGAGTTACTTGTAACTTATCTTGCACGTATTGTTATCAACATCCAATGAGGGATGCTGGTAATTTTGGTACTAATGGAGTTAATTTTGATAGAGTTATTGAAGAGTTAGAGAAAGTAGGTGAAGACTTCACTATTTTTGGTGGTGAAGCTTTATTAACTCCAAAAGAAGATTTACGTAAGTTGTTTTCGTACGGACTTGAAAGATATGGAAAAAATGATATTCAAACTAACGGTGTTCTGATTGATGATGAACACATTGATATGTTTCATGAGTATAATGTTTCAGTAGGATTTAGTTTTGATGGTCCAGGAAAACTTAATGATTTGCGTTGGTCAGGTAGTTTAGAAAAAACGAGAGAAGATACTGAAAGAACCTTAAGTAATTTAGAAAGAGTTTTAGATGAAAGAATTCCTGCGTCCGCTATTTTGACTTTGCATAAAGTTAATGTAGGTACAAGGGAACGTCTTGATGAATTTATTTCTTTTCTTTACTGGTTAGATGAAATTGGTATTGATGGTGTTAGGTTTCATGATTTGGAAGTTGACACAGAAATCACTGCAAGAAATCATGTTTTAAGTGACGAAGAAAAAATTAATGTTTTTCTTGAATTAGCTGAGGTGGGTAAAAATATAGATAGTTTGTATGTGGATATTTTTGATGATATTCAAAGGTTATTGCAGGGAAATGAAACAAGTAATTCTTGTACTTGGGGAGCGTGTGACCCATTAAATACTCAAGCTGTTCATGAGATTGATGGTGAAGGTAACCTTGGTAATTGTGGTATGGTTAATAAAGAAGGTATTGGTTGGATTAAATCCGATGACCAAGGTTTTGAACGTTATATTGCATTAGCCCAAACACCACAAGAGTATGGTGGATGTAAGGATTGCAGGTTTTTCTCTATGTGTAGGGGGCAATGTCCTGGAAGTTCTTTCGATGGGGATTGGCGTAACAAAAGTTCTGGGTGCTCACTTTGGAAGTCGTTGTTTAATTATTTCGAGAAAGAATTAATTAATGAAAACCCTGGTTTTGTTCCTGTTAGTCTAAGAAAAGATAGGCAGGAAATTGAAGCTAGGATGGTTGAAGGTTGGAAAAATAATCAAGAGCGCAGTATTGATGAAATCATTCGAGAAATTGAAGAAGAAGATACTGTTTCTATTAATGTACCCATCAAATAACTCATGTGTTTTATCTAGTTGATTAAAAATAGTTTTTATTATAGAATCCTCTTAAATTACTAGGAGGATTCTTTCTATTGAGTAAAAATCTTGTTGTTAATGAGTTGAAGTTAAACATAAAAAATTTAATTGTTGAGTACCAGGATTTAAAAAACATGGGTTACTTGGAAAAAAGCATGTTGGTTAAAAAACAGATTGAGTTAGAACAAAATAAATTGAGAAGTATGATTGAAAGTGGTGAAAATGAATTTCATTAAAAATCTGTTTAGGAAAAAACTTGTGTTGGACTTGTATACGTTTGATAAGTTTGCTTTTGATAACCACAAAATTCAGCCTTCTATGGAGTTTATTCCTGAATGGTGGAAAAATATTCCACCTAAACTTTTTTTAGAAGGAAATAAAAAAACGGAAGGCTCTCGTGCTTCAACCATGAGGCATTGTCCTGGATTTATTGATTTATTTAAAGAAACTTTTACGTTGCCTTTGTGGGGAGACTTAATTATTAATGTTGATTCAGAGAAAAATATGTTTGATTATGATTTTGTTCCTGAATCAGATTTAAATGTTTTTTCTCACGCTACGTTTCAACGTGGTGAATTTATGCCGGATAATGATTTTATTCAACTTCAAGTAGAATCCCCTTGGAAGGCAGTATCTTCGGATACAGATGTTAATTGGTTAATGGTTCCAGCAGTTTGGAACCAAAACGAATACATGTTAAGGGAAACAACGTTTGTTCCTGGTTTGCTGAATTTTAAGTATAGTCACCTAACAAATGTTCAGTTATTTATTAATAATTCATCTCAAGAGTTATTTTTTTCAGCGGGAACACCATTAGTTTACTTAGTTCCTTTAACAGATAGAGAAGTGGAAATAAATCATTATTACGACCCTGAGAAACATAGTCAATTAGGTAGAAAATCTCAATCATTTTCTTTTGTTCATAGTCATTACAGGAAAAAGTCTTGGTGTGAAAGGCCAGGTAAATTTAATGAATTTCATTAAGAATTTATTCTCAAAAAACAAAACCATTTATTTGGATGCTTACACCAATGATAGTTTGGTTCATAAGTATTTTCCTATTCAGGAATCTAGTTTTTATATTCCTGAGTGGTGGAAAAAAATTCCAGCAAAAGTTTATGAGGAAAATGCTCCTATTCATTCAGATGGTTTTGAGTTACCTACAATGAAAAAATGTCCTGGGTTTATTGAATTGTTTAAGAAAAGTTTCTCTTATCCTTTGTGGTCTGATTTAGAGTTAATCATGAATGGAGACGAAGAAAAAACTTATTCTTATAGGTTTGGTTTTGATAACGAGTTTGATATTAGTACCCACGGTGCTCATGAGTACGGAGAGTTTTTATCTAAGGGTGATTTTGTTCATATTAAATTAATGTCTCCTTGGTTTGTTGAGGCAAGTGAAAATATTGATTGGGCTATTATGCCTGCCATGTGGAATTATGGTGAAAACATGTCTAGGGTTTTTGTGGTTCCTGGAATTGATAATTATTTGTTTAATCACTCCACTACGTGGCAAATGTTTGTTGAGAATAAAGAACAAGTAATTAATTTGAGTGCTGGTACTCCGTTAGTCCATATGATTCCAATAACAGAAAGAAAAGTGGAGGTCCGTTCCCACTTAGATAGTCAAAAATACCAGGATTTGAAACGGTCAACATCTGCTTTTTCATTTACTAATAATTACTATACGAAAAAACGCCTTCTAGAAAAACATTCGTAATGCTGATACAATTTATTTATGGAGGGTTANATTATGAGTGATACACAAACAATACGTGATATGAATCANGAAAAACAGTATGATTTTAAACTCCCTGAAAATTATTTTTANAGGAGCGAAAAAGGTTTACGTCCNGAAGTNATNGAAAAAATTAGTGCNTTTAANGAAGAACCGAAATGGATGCTTGATTTTCGTTTNAAAGCACTAGAAACTGCTAACAAAAAAGGTCCACCAAAATGGGGTCCTGACTTGTCAGGTTTAGATTTTGAAGACATTTATTTTTATGTTAGGCCACAAGAGGAACAAGGAACAACAAACTCTTGGGATGAAATTCCAGAGGAAGTAAAAAACACGTATAAACGTTTAGGTATCCCAGAAGCAGAAGCAAAAGCTTTGGCTGGTGTAGGCGCTCAATACGAAAGTGAAATGGTTTACCATAACCTTAAAGAAGAATGGGAAAACCAGGGTGTTATTTTTCTGGATACTGATACAGGGTTAAAAGAATACCCTGAAATTTTTAAAGAGTACTTCTCTACGGTTGTTCCACCCGAAGATAATTATTATGCTGCCGTGAATAGTGCAGTATGGTCTGGTGGTTCCTTCGTTTACGTTCCAGCAGGAGTTCAACTAGACATTCCACTACAAGCTTACTTTCTTTTAAACCAAGAGAATATTGGTCAGTTTGAAAGAACACTCATTATTGTTGAGGAAGGAGCAAAAGCACATTATATTGAGGGTTGCACAGCACCATCTTATAATAGTGATAGTTTCCATAGTGGAGTTATTGAAATTATTGCCAAAGAAAACTCTAATGTTAGGTACTCAACAATCCAAAACTGGTCTCATAACGTTTATAACTTAGTGACTCAAAGAGCGATTGTTCATGATAATGCCAGCATGGCTTGGTTAGATGGTAACCTTGGTTCCAAAGTAACAATGAAATACCCAAGTTGTTACCTTGTGGGAAACAATTCCCATGGAGAAATCATGTCAATTGCTTTCGCTAATGACAATCAACATCAAGATGCAGGTGGTAAAGTAATCCATGCTGCTGAAAACACCACAAGTTCAATCGTTTCTAAATCCATCTCAAAAGGAGAAGGAACAAGCAGTTACAGAGGACTCGTCAAAATTCATGAAGGAGCAACAAACGCAAAATCAAATGTTGAGTGTGACGCCCTTCTGATTGATGATACCTCCAAAACAAATACTTATCCGTATATTGAAATAGATGAAAAAACAGCACACGTAGGTCATGAAGCAACCGTATCCAAACTAAATGAAGAACAAATTTTTTATTTAACTTCTAGGGGCATACCAGAGGAAGAAGCTATGGCATTAATTATTAGGGGGTTCCTGGAACCCGTAGCCAAAGAATTACCCTTAGAGTACGCTGTTGAACTTAATAGGCTTATTGAGTTAGAAATGGAAGGAAGTGTTGGTTAATCATGGTTGAAATTATTCTTTGGTTTTTTCTTGTAACGTTTTCTTTTGCAGCAATCGCACTATATATTTTTATTGATGGTGCAATTAAACAAGGTCAAGAAATACAGAATCACCTAAACGAAATTATTGAACGCTTCGAAAACTTTAATGATTCTCATAAACCTTAATTGTATTATTAATACATAAAGGAGGTAAGAAATGAGGAATAAAGACGGAAACATTAACGCTGCTGGTTGGGTTGCTGCTAGCCTTGGACTCTATGCCCTCAATGAAATGTTTCATGAATTCACTGAAAAAAACCGGCAACAACAAATTAATGACATCATGGAAAACGAATTCCTAACAGAAGAAGAAAAAGAAGATGCTTACTACAAACTAAGGTAAACAAAAAACAAAAGAAAAAAAATTTACTCCACAAAAACGTGGAGTAAAAAAATGATTCATGTTTCTCACAAAAAAATAAAGTACAATAAAAGAAAGGAGGAAACATGGTAAGGTACACCTACGTAACATCAACAATTAACGACAGAGAAGAAATCATTCTTCAAGACGAAACAGGTGAAGAACACGTAATACCACACAACGACAATCTATTTATGCATGTACTTGACTCAATAAACTCCGGAGAGCCAGAAAAAGGATTGCAATTTGTTTTAGAGCGTGAGAAAATTCGTAATGAAACACAACAACTAACAAAAAACATCAAAATACAAAACAACGAAGTTCACTACAAAAACGAAATACTCACAGGAGAATTAAGTGAAGACATCCTAAATCACTACTACGGAAACAAAGAAATCACTGACTTACTTAACTTCACTGAAAACCTCATGAAAAACCCAAGCTACACAATCAAAACACAATTATACAGTTACCTAAAAAAACACAATTTCATACTTAATAACGACGGTTCCTTCTACGCCTACATACCAACAAACGAAAAATTCACGCTACAAACAACAATCAACAACCAAAAACAAACCATACAACACACCATAGGAAAAACAATCCACTACCCAAGAAACCACATGAAAGACACACCAAACACACCACAAAACCACAACATCCACATCCACCCAATAAAAACCGCAATACAAAAAACCCAAGGAGGAATCATCACAATCAAACAAAAACCACAACACATAACAACCATAAACCAAAACACACTCACAACACACAAATACGAAACCACAGAAACCAAACAAACAAACCCAACAACCCCAACAACACTACTACACTAAACAAAAAAGGAGAAAAAAAATGAAAAAAACAAACCACTACACACCACAACAACTCCAAAAAAGACTCAACCAACTCAAAAAACACCAAGGCACACCCAACGAAAAAAGAACAGACAAACGCTACATCCAACTCTACCAAGAAATCCTCAACGAAAAACAACAACAATGAAATACACACTCAAACTCAAAAACAACCAAACACAACAAACAGAAACCTACAAAATCATAAGCCAAAAACCAAAACAAACCCTACTCAAAGAATTACAACAATACTACAAAAACAAAACAATCATCACACTAACACCAGAAAAATAAAACAATATGTGCACCAAAACAACAACACAACCCCACACCCACCCACAAACCCCCACAAAACCCCACACAAACACACAAAAACAAAAAAACTTAAACCAAAAACACCAAAAAGGAACAAAAAAAATGAAAACAACAAAAATACCAACACAAACACTACAAAAAACAATAAACCACCTAACAACCATAAACAACCTACTCAAACAAATACCCCAAGAAGACACAATCATGAAAGAAATACAACAAGAATACCTAAACCTACAAACAGAATTAGAAACATACGTAAAGGAAACAAAATGAATAAAGACTCAACAACAATAAAGATTGAGTTGAGAGACGCAGGTTTTCGTGTTAGTGTAACTACTGAGGTTATTGGTGGTAGGTTAACTTGGGTTGCTAGTGGTTTTTCTAGTGATGGTGTTAGGTTTGTTGGTATGGGTCCTAGTGAGTTGGTGGCTTTGAGGAGGTTACGTTCTTTTGTTTTTAGGGGTGATGGTTTTTGATTTGTTAGTTTTTGGGGGGTTTTGGTTTTCTTTTGGTTTGTTTGTTTTTTGTGTTTTTTGTTTTGTTGTTTAGGTTTTGGAGAGTTGGCAGAGTGGTTGATTGCAGTAGTCTTGAAAACTACCATGTCCGAGAGGGCATCGGGGGTTCGAATCCCTCACTCTCCGCCAGTTTGGTGAGGTGTCCGAGTGGTTTAAGGAGCACGCCTGGAAAGCGTGTGTATGGTTTTGCTGTACCGTGGGTTCGAATCCCACTCTCACCGCCATTTATTTTTGTTTAGGGAGTTTTTTTATGTTTGATGTTGTTATTGTTGGTGGTGGTCCTTCTGGTTTGGCTGCTGGTATTTATGCTGGTAGGGGTCAACTTCGTACTTTGGTTGTTGAGAGGGGTTTGTTTGGTGGGCAGATTGCTCAGTCGAGTGAGGTGGAGAATTATCCTGGTTTTGAGTCTATTAGTGGTGCTGAGTTGTCTGGTAGGTTTGTGAGTCAGGCGGAGAAGTTTGGTGTTGAGTTTGTTGTGGGTGAGGTTACTGGTGTGGAGGAGTTGGGGGATGGTTTTGTTGTTTTTGTGGGTGGGGATGAGGTGAGGGCTAAGTCTGTTATTCTTGCTGTGGGGGCTAACCCTAGGATGTTGGGTGTTCCTGGGGAGGATGTTTTTTATGGTAGGGGTGTTTCTACTTGTGCTACTTGTGATGGTTTCTTTTTTAGGGGTAAGGATGTTGTTGTTGTGGGTGGTGGGGATGCTGCTGTTGAGGAGGGGATTTTTTTGACGAGGTTTGCTGATAGTGTGACTGTTGTTCATAGGCGTGGGGAGCTTAGGGCTGGTAGGGAGCTTCAGGAGAGGGCTTTTAATAATGAGAGGATGCGTTTTGTTTGGAATTCTGTTGTTGAGGAGGTTGTTGGGGAGGATTTTGTTTCTGGCGTGAAAATTCGGGATGTTGTTAGTGGTGAGGTTGGTTTTGTTTCTGGTGAGGGGGTTTTTGTTTATGTGGGTCATGAACCTAATACTGGTTTTTTGGGTGGTTTTGTTGAGTTGAGTGATTCTGGTTATGTTAGGGTTTGGGATGAGGTTTTTACGTCTAGGGAGGGTGTGTTTGCTTGTGGGGATGTTTCTGATGAGGTTTATCGTCAGTTGGGTACTGCTGTTGGGGCTGGTGTGAAGGCTGCTATGTCTTTGGAGCGTTGGTTGTTTTGAGTGTTGACTTTTTTGGTTGGGGTGTTATGATTGGGTTGTTTCGGGGATTGGCGCAGGCTGGTAGCGCACTCGCTTTGGGAGCGAGGGGTCGTAAGTTCGAATCTTGCATCCCCGACCATTGTGCCAGCGTAACTCAGTGGTAGAGTTCCTGTCTTGTAAACAGGTTGTCGGGGGTTCGAATCCCTCCGCTGGCTCCAATAAAAGTATTGACTTTTTGTTGTTTTTTGGTATTATTTATTTGTCCCTGCGGGTTGGGGATAACAATGTGGTTGGGAAGTTCTTTTGTGGTGAGGGAACTTCCCTGTATGGCGGAGAGAGGACTATTGGTTTGTTCTACGTGTCTCATAAGCACGTTTTTGCTGGTTCGATTCCAGCCTCCGCAACCAATTTTTTACCCCAGGTTTTTAGCCTGGGGTTTTTCTTGATATTTCATCTGCTGGGTTTAAGTGTCTTGGTACCCAATTAATAATGAAGTCATCGAAATAAAGTAGTTTTTTGTGTATTTGTTTTATTGTTGGTTGAATTTTTTTGTTGGGTTTTGAGACTCCTAAAACCATTTGAGTTAAGTTTTTTGAGTCACCAATAATTTCTAGGTTTTTTATTTTTTGTTTTTTTGCTTCTTTAAGTCCTTCAAGTAAAGCAATGGCTTCACTCTGTACGGTGTTTACGTACTCTTCGTGAGTGAAGGTGTACGTTTTGCCGTCAAGAATGAAGCCGTATGTTTCTTCTGCACCATCATAATGTAGTGTTTTCATGGATTGTACCTACTTCGTGAGTTCCGTCCGTAATGATTTTTGTTCCTGGGAAATCTTCTTCTATGACGTACTCACTTGTGTTTTTGATGAATCCTTGGTTTTTTAGTTGTTGAAGTACTTGGTTATCAACTTGGTTTCCTTCAAGGATTTTTTTGCCGGACATACTAAGGATTACTCTCCCCAATCTTCAAGCTCAACTTCCGCAATATCGAAACGAAGTGGGTTGGTACTCACAACTTCAAGTTCTACACCTTCATCAGTTACGACCAACTCACCAACTTCAAGGCTTTCTTCGTTTGCTTCTACAAAACCGTAAAACGTAGGAATCATGTTTACCTCCATGTTTTCTTCTAGGCTAGGGTCCGAAGTTTCAAGTAGAATAACGGGTTTCGTGACGGTCTCCAAAACACTGATGGAGTTAATGTTCATCATAGCATCCATAGTGACTGGCGTATCGTTATCTACACTACCTTCATTAAGGAACTGTTGTAGTTTGTTGATGAGTTCTTCTACCGTGAATGTTTCTTGGCTCATGTTTACCTCCCTTTCAATTTTTATTTTAACACGTTAATTCCTGAGTGTCATTACCTCAATAAACAAACTTGGGGTGTTTTTATTAATGACTTGATTTACGTACTTCATTTCCCTAGTGACGTTAATTGCTTCGTTATCAGCTTCCCACTCCCTACCAGATAAACGGTAGTTTTTGGGGTTGGATGTATCTACTTCCTTAAGAATATTTTTGTTGTTCAAGTATTGTTTTAAGTGAGCTAACTCATGAGCGGCAATAAAAACAAAATCCCTAATGGTTCTGCATTGATTAAGATTAATATTAACCAAGTACTGGTTTTTGTATACTTGTAGGTTTGAAGATGTATCCTGTTTCTTCGTTACGGAAATAGAGACATTGTGAGTTAATCCTAACTCTTTCTTTACTTGGTGAAACAAATCAAAATAATTAATTTTCATCATCAGTAGTTGTTTTGATAGTTTCGAACCCACACTCGCAATCCATAAAGTGATTTCCGCAGTAAGGACAATTATCCCCTTCAAACTCGTCGTTCCAATCAATACTCCAGTTAGGGTATTCTTTAGGTGAACCCATTTTAACTCCTTTCAAAAACAACTTTATTGTTTTCTATAGGTCCTTCATCATCATGATAAAGAATGTCGTTAAATGAAGAAAAACCTTCTTGTTTAGCTTTCTCGTTTAACTTATCTACAACTAAATTAAAAACCTCTCCATAAACAACCATTAACTCTTCAATAGGTAATTTTCTGGTTTCTTCACGAACACGTTTCTTATCAAAAAACTCTATAGTTGTCATCAAAAAATCAATTGTTGATTCCGTATCTAGGCCTTCATCCTCTATACCTTCATGATTTAGGGATTTAAAAACCAAATCTACGGTCTTATCAACCCAATAATGTTTAATTCTTTCATCCATAAAAAACCTCCGCAGTTCTTCATTATAACATTAAATGGAGGTCAATAATCATTGTATTCGTTACATTCACACTCATGAATGGGTTGACCACAAGAAACACAAACTAATTCATCCGTATCCTCATCAATCCTGTAAGGGTTATCAAAAGGGTCTACAGGCCAATCGTACGGTTCATCATACCAATTATCCATGTTTGGTTACCTCTACTTTAACTAGGTTTTTAAGGTTTGTTCTTAGCGGCGATTTTTCTTTCGGGTGCTCCACCATCACAACACCACCATCAATACTGAGGACCTTCACAGGTGTAGCGTACCGAACTGCTTCCTCTAAACTCGAAAAAAACCGCCTTAAAGGAAACACTACCCTATCACCAACATCAATCAAACCATCAACAATACGGAACGACTCAACACCTTCATCAACAGAAGCCTTAACTTTCTTCCCAGAAGACTTACAAGCTTCACAGTAAGACGGAGGACGTCCCCTACCAGACTGGTTATGAGTGAATTCCTCACCACAAGATTTACAGTTCAAAACCTTCATCAAGAAAACACCTCCTCATCCTCATCATCATAAAACACAAAATCTTCGTCAGTAACTACTCCATCTTCACTCATGAAACCATGGAAACCCATGCCAAGCTCTTCGTAATTCATGGTAATAACCAACTCCGGGTGTTGCTCCTGCATTGCTTTCACAACAGGGATAGGTGGAGACCACGCCGTAAAAAAATCAATATGGAACGACTTTCCATCCACACCATACCCCATAGAGACGTCATACGCATCCCACTTCGTACCCCAATTATCAACCTGCCACGAATACCAATCCGTAAGACCCAACTCATTCATTTCAGGACGAGTATAAACAACTCCATTCTCATCCCTACAAAACTCCCCACTATAAAACTCAATACCTTGCCTGATAGCTTCCTTTTCATTCACGTCAATGTTTTCCCATACGCCATCACGACGAACGAAAGCACCGTAACCACTAGAACCATTAAGGACGTTTTTTTCAGGCGGAACAAAAGCAGCAAACGTAAACTTGTCACCATCAAAGTCAGGAGTACCGAACTCCTCAAAAGCCAACTCAATTTTACTAACGAACGCCTCAACATCCTCACGAGCACCATACACACTAATTTCGTTCCGGCAATGGTTAGGCACAATCTACCTCCTTAGGTGAGTTAGAAACCAACTATACAACAAACACCATGAGAAACATTAAACCCCCAAAAACTCCTCAACAACCTCCTCCAACAAACCATCCTCAACAAAAACATTCACGTCATCAAACTCATACG
>PR_CR_10_Liq_1_inCRDRAFT_1001417_pt1 | contig 13497 bp, 11 predicted proteins | sample PRCRCaboRojoPR_3_FD_10241 | JGI IMG/M metagenome (IMG submission 10241) | reverse complement strand
ACATCGCGGGTAGAGCGTCCTAGCCTGTCCAGCTTGTAAACTACAAGGGTGTCGCCTTCAGTGATGAAGTCTAGCAGGTTCTTGAGTTCATCCCGGCCTTCAGTAGATGCACCTGAAACCTTTTCCTTACGAATGACGCTACAGCCAGCTTCCTTGAGCTTCTGTTCCTGCACGTCTGTAGACTGAGAGAGTGAACTGACGCGGGCATATCCATAAACAGCCATGAGTGTATCCTTTGACTCTTTAACTAGGTAGACACTACTGTATAATAACCCTGAATCCAACCGTAATTCTACGTATTTACTGGCAGTATGCCCTGTGTCCTGAGGGTATACCCTATTTCTACACCACAACTAACTGAGGCAACTACCACAAGCACAACAGAAATCTTTGAGATGAACTACCCACAAAGGGACTACTGGTCATGGGATAGCCCCGGATAGGAATACCCCAGTACGTCCTGACGGACTAACCCACACGCGAAAATCCGTAGATTACTCGCTCAGCAATGCCGCTAGGCCCCTGCGTAATAAATTCTGGGTCGAGTGAGGCGAGGTGATATACATACATATTGTTACAATGCATTGTGCATGTACCGCATATGGTGCAAGTATTGTTCAAAATCAGGTGTAAAGCATTTGCCAAACTACAATATTTCTGCGTCATGGGTTGAGCATTGAGGGGCTGAGTGCTTGGATGTAGCGATGCTTCTGGAGGATGCATGAACCAACAATCCAATGCACTCGATGATCTAATCATGGACATGTTTGCCCCAGATCAGGCCAAGGCTTTTGTTTTGCGGCACCTAATGCCTGCCAATGACGCGACAGAGCAGGCCGTAGAGGCTCTTCGAGAGCGACTGGGGCAACGTAGAGGCAAAGGTAATCGAAGGGCGCTGTGTGGCTTTCTGTGGGCTTGTCAGACGTTAAGACGGCGGGACTCTGATCTGCTCGCTTTTCCCGCTGCAAAGCCAACCTACGACGCGGATGGTGGTGGTTATGCAGCCTTCATGTCGGTCAAGGCATCATTGCTAGAACATGGATACATCATCCAAGAGCGTAAGGCGGCGGCAGATCATGGACGCGCAGCAATATTCAAGCTGATCAAGGCGCCAGATACGACAGACTTGGCATTCGAGGAAACCATCCCTGCCTCAGTTCGGCTAGTGCAGGTCAAGCGGGCGAAGGACAAGTATGGCAAACACATTGGAGATGGGGGAAACGATAGATCGCCACCAATGCGACCGAGAGAAATGGAACAGAGGTTTGGCGCAGATCGCATTGCACATGAAGAGACTAAAGTCCGGCGCATCGTTGATTATCTGAGCGACTACCCACTGATGATGGGTGACACGGCGTTCCGTTCTCTTCGTCGCGTCTTCAACGACAACAGCCTTGAGCGTGGTGGTCGCCTTTACGGCCAATACTCCAGCCTTCCTAAAATGTTGAGGAATACAGCTACGTTGGGTGGGCAGCCCATTGCGCAAATCGACATAAAAGCAAGCTACCTATGTATCCGCGCGGGCTTGGCGGGCTACCAGTTTGAGGAAGGAAGCGATCCCTATCAGCAAGTGCCATGGGTTGATCCAGAGAACCCACGCACGAGAGGCTTCGCCAAGCAACTCATTTCCACATTGATATCTAATGGTGGTGATAAGAAGCGTTTACCCAGCAAGCTAAAAGCAGAATACAGCGACATCATCAAACCACGACAGACGATTAGCGACTTCAAATCACCCATTCATGAGACTTTCCCATTTCTTCTTCAGCATGTTGATGGGCTAGAGGTTATGTTCCGTGAGTCTGAAATGATGATGGACGTGCTACACAAATGCATTGATCAAAACCTACCAGCTTGGCCTCTTCATGATTGTATTTTTGTCCGACAGTCCGATACCGAAATTGCAACTGAAATCATCAAGTCAGAGTTCAACAAACACTTTGGCTTTAGACCTACGATTACTCTGAATGATGATAAGGATTCATAGGTCTATATACTTGTTATGTATTATTAATCCTTATGATCCCCGCTTATGGTGGTATGCAGAAGTGTAAGAGTCCTACTTTTTACACCGTCCAATCGACCTTGCCCAGCGCCTCTTGTAGCACTTCAAACGGCAACATGCCGCCAGAGTATAGGCCATATGTCATGGTGCGGAACTCATGCCCCAATAGTCTTGCTGCTACATTCTCTGGGACGCCTGCGGCTTCAAGCTGTGTCGCTACGCCCTTTCGAAATGAATGGAATACATAGTCTGGGCCATATCCCGCTTTCGTCTTCAACCTGCCAAATTGCTTGCCAATAGCGTTTGAGCGGTCGCCATATTTGTTGAAGGTCAACCTCGGTAGTAGGTAGCCGTCTTCGCTGCTTCCTTTCAGATTGGCTACAAGTTCACGTATCTCGGGGTGTATCGGAATAACGCGCCAGCCAGCCTCGGTTTTGGCTTCTTCAATGTGGATGCGATCTCCATCAATCTTGTCGATCTTTAGTGAGCAAATCTCTTCAATCCGCGCGCCTGTATAGGCTGCAATCTGTATTAGCTCTGAGAGCGGCAGGGAGGCCCCAGCAGTAGCCTTGAAAAGTTTCTGGTAGTCCTGAGCCCGAAATCCCTTCCGGCGCTCTGTGAGGCTCGTCTTGGCGCTCTTTGTGTTCGCCTTGGGAACGCAGTTTGCAAATGGATCTGCGAGTTCAAAGCCTTTAACCCTGTTCAAAAAGTTCCAGTAGGCGCGACAAGCTGAAATGATCCGGCGGCAGGTGGCATAGCTCAGGCCGTCGTTTGCCACGAGTTCGTTTTCAACCCAATTCACTACAGCCCTGTTCGTCACATCATGGGCATACTTGAACCTTCCGCTGAGACGCTCAACATCCCTACGCTTCATGTCGATTGTTTTGGGTTCGTTATCCAGTGATGCAGCAAAATCGTTGATGTGTTCAGACAGCAAAACCCAATCGCCCTTTGTGATCGCATACAGTTCCGCGCCGCGCTGGGCATCATCGTGCAGGTTGTAGGCAACATCTAAAGCAATATCGTCGATCTCTTCGTCCGAAAGCCCTTGGCGCTTGTAGCGTTCAATCTCGACGCGCCAGCTTGCCAGTTCTCCCTCAAGCCCAGCGCGATTACTTTTCGCCAGATCAATAAGGCGTTTCCAGTGTGCAACAACGGGCATGACCCGCCTTTCTGCTACAGACAGACTTTCAGTTTCTAATGTCTGCTTAAAGCGCACTTTCCCGAATTTTGACCGCAACGGCTTTGGGATTTCCATGATTGCGAACCATACGCGGCGGCGCTGTATCAGATACTTTGGCAAGGTGGCCTCCAAGGCGATTACCACCCACAACTACCACCCACACGAAGGCCTTTAAATCCCTATTTTTCTTAATTTATTACGGGAAACCGTCTCGAGGGTTCGAATCCCTTCGTCTCCGCCATTTAACACTGATCTGCTGGGATAGACTTTGGAGTTGCCAGTCCATTCGTCGACCTGTCCCTGGCGTTGCCGCGTTCACCGCTTGGCCGATGCACCGCGCTAGCGTGCCGCGAAGATGGCGTAAGCTCGCAGACCGGCCATCACCGCCGAGCCGTTGACCTTTGGGTGGACCCGGTCCCTGTCGTGGAAAGACGGGTCCGAGGGGGCGATCGCATCGTGTACCGGGACATGGACCACACCCGCAACGGCGTCCAACCTGTCGGCCAGCGCGCGGAGATAGAGCATGCAGCCGTTGAACGCGTTGCCCCCGCGCGGCGGATCGGCGTAGCCCAGAGCGAAGACCTGCGTGCCGTCCGCCGTCTCAGGTCATCGCCCAATGTGCCACCTCCGTCGGGATCGAGCAGGGCGTCGACCTCTGCAGCGCCCCCGGTCTCGCAGCCGCAGAGCTCGCCCAGGCCGTTGCCGCCCCCGGTCATGACGAGGATACCGGGCGGTCACCGACCAGCTGGGGCTGATATCAAGGCCGCTCATGCGCGCCCAGGTGCCCGCCTGGATCCGTGCGCCCGCAACCGAGCGATCATCGTCGGACAGACCGAGATCCCGCAACAGCTAAGTGGGACCGATGCCGTGCTGTTCCTGTCCATGATGCGGTCACCGTTGGCGACAATCTTCGGTTCCTGTGCCTGTTCAGGCCCGGCCCTGAGGAGTGCGAGACAGAGCAGGAGGCTGCCCAGGGTCACGGAGTCTCCAGCCAGGCACCGGTGTCCGGCCCCGCGTCACTCGTCGCGGATCGTTTCGGGCGGGTCGTCATAGACCGACCAGCCGTACTCCGACGTGCTGTCCGGAAGGTCGCGCGGGCGCAGGTGGCGCGCGACATAGGTCTTGGCGATGAAATTCGCTGTGATCGGCGCGGTCAGGAACAAAAACAGCGTGATCAGCAATTCATGCACCGATAGCTGCCCGTTCTGGGCGAAGAAATAGATCATCGACGCGATCAGCACCCCGCCAACGCCCAGGGTCGTGGCTTTGGTGGGCCCGTGCAGCCGCTGGACCGAATCCTTGAGCTTGATCAGCCCATAAGAGCCCACAAGCCCGAACACGCCGCTGATGACGAGAAAAACCGCGATCAGAAGTTCTGTGACAAAACCCATGGCATCCTCACTCGATAATGTCGCCGCGCAGCATGAAGCGGCAATAGGCGACGGTCGATACAAACCCCACCATGGCCACCAGCATCGCCGCCTCGAAATAGATCGCCGTGCCCTGCCAGATCCCGTAGAGCACCAGAAGCGCGATCACGTCGATCACCATCGTGTCCAGCGCCAGGATCCGGTCGGCGGGGTTTGGCCCCTTCACGATCCGCCAGAGGTTCATCAAGAGGGCCAGGCCGTAGCAGCCCGCCGCGAAAATCAGGGCATAGGTGATCATTGGAAAATCTCCATCAGGCGCCGTTCATAGCGGGACTTGATGCCGTCGCGCAGGGCGGCGGGATCGTCGGTGTGCAGGCAATGCACCAGGATGCTGCGGCCATCGGCCGACAAGGTGGCCGAAACGGTGCCCGGGGTCATCGTGATGGTGCCGGCCAGCACCGTGATCGCCTCGGCCGAGGTCAGGTCCAGCGGCACGGGCACCCATTGCGACCGGATCTCGCGTTCGGGCTTGAAGAGGATGATCATCGCCACCTCCACATTGGCCACGACGATATCCCAGAGCACGACCAGGACGTATTCGATGGCCTTGAACGGGTTGCCCAGCTTGGGGCGGTCGGGCCAGTAGGCCTTGGTGAAGATCGGCAGAACCAAGCCGAACAGCACCGCCAGCACCAGGTTGCCCACGGTGACCGTGTTTACGAGGCCCAGCCAGACAAGCACCAGCGTCAGGCTCAGAAGCGGATGGGGGATCAGGTATCGGATCATGGCTCAGCCCTCCTCGCCCGGGGTCAGGACCGCCGAGATATAGCCCGCGCGGTCGAACAGCTGCGCGGATGTCGCCTCTAGATAGCCTGACACGGGGCCCGCGAAGACGGCCAGCGCCACCAGCATGCCCAGCATCGCCATGCTGGGCGCCACCTGCGCCGCGGTCGCGGTGTTGGGCTGTGGTGCGTCGATTTCGGGCACAGGCGTTTCCGACGGGTCAGGCACTGCGGGCGCGGTGGCGGTGGATTTCCAGAACAGCAGGCTGCCTGCCCGCGCAAAGCCCACGATCGTCAGAAGCGAACCCGCCAGGATCGCGGTCCAGGCCCAGCCGATGGTGCCGGGATCGCGCAGAGCGTCCATCACCAGAAGCTTGCCCAGGAACCCGCTGAGCGGCGGCATCCCCGCCATGGCGATGGCCGCCCCGAAAAAGAGCGCGGCGAACAGCCCGTTCTGGATCGTTGCAGGCGCGGCGGCCAGGCGGTCGCTTTTGCGCCGTGTCACCACCAGATCGGCAACCAAGAACAGGCAGGCAGCGGCAAAGGTCGAGTGCAGCAGATAGTAGAGCGCCGCCGTGGTCGCCATTTCGGAAAATGCCGCGACGGCCACCATGATCGTGCCCACCGAGCCCACGACCGAGAAACCGATCAGCGGCATCAGGCGCCGCGCGCCCAGTACGCCGAAGGCACCGACGGCGATGGTCACGATGGCCGCCGGGAACAGCCAGGTGCCCGCCAGGCCCTCGGTCCCGGGGATGCCCGGGCCGAAGGCCACGGTGTGCACGCGCAGGATCGCGTAGATGCCGACCTTGGTCATGATGGCAAACAGCGCCGCCACCGGGGCAGGAGCGTTCGCATAGGTGTTGGGCAGCCAGAACTGCACCGGGAAAAGCGCGGCCTTCACCGCGAAGACGATCATCAAGAGCATCGCTGCCACGCGGGCCAGCGCCGCCTCTTCGGCCGGAAGCGCGGCCATGCGCTGGGCCAGGTCCGCGATGTTGAGCGTACCGGTCGAGGCGTACAGCGTGCCGAGCGCGAACAGGAACAGCGTCGAGCCCGCAAGGTTCATCACCACGTATTGCAGGCCCGCGCGCATGCGTGCGGTGCCGCCCGAATGGATCATCAGCCCGTACGAGGCGATCAGCAGCACCTCGAAGAACACGAACAGATTGAAGACGTCCCCGGTCAGGAAGGCGCCCGAGATGCCCATCAGCTGGAACTGGTAGAGCGCATGGAAATGCCGCCCCCGCGTGTCCCAACCCGTGGCGATGGCGTGGATCAGCACGATCAGCGCCAGCGCGTTGGTCAGAAGCACCATCAGTGCCGACAGCCGGTCCAGCACCAGCACGATGCCGAAGGGCGCGGGCCAATTGCCCAGCTCGTAGACATGGGTGGCGCCGTCGCCCGCGATGATCACCAGCGCGACAGAGATCGCGACCAGCAGGGCCGACCCAAAGACCGAGGCCGTGCGCGCCAGCGTGATGTCGTAGCGCATCACGAAACCGATCACCGGCGCCAGCATCGCTGGCAGAATGACGGGCAGAATGATCCAGTGCATCATGCTTTGGCGTCCTTTTCGGTCCGGTCTTCGCCGGCCTCATCCGTGTCGGGGCTTTCGATGTCGATCTGGTCGGTCTCGCATTCGAGATAGGCGCCCAGCCCGATCATCACGAGCACGGCCGTCATCCCGAACGAGATCACGATGGCCGTCAGCACCAGCGCCTGGGGCAGCGGGTCGCTGTAGCTCAGGTCTTCGTAAAGCGACAGGATCGGGGCCTGGTCGATGGCCAGCCGGCCGCTCGAGAACAGAAACACGTTCACCGCGTAGGACAGCATGGCGAGGCCCAGGATCACCGGGAACGTGCGCAGGCGCAGCATCAGGTAGACCCCGCCCGCGGTCAGAACGCCAACGGTGCTTGCGACGATGACCTCCATCTCAGACCTCCGTCTTTTCGTCGGCGACACGCTCGCCGGGGTCGTAATCCATGGGCTCGACATTCACTGTCTCACCGGCAAAGCGCGCGATCCGGCTCAGGCTGTAAAGCATCAGCATCACCGCACCCAGCACCGTCAGGAACACGCCCAGGTCAAAGGCAAAGGCTGTGCCTAGGCCGAATTTCTCGATCGGGGGCAGGGTGATGTAACCGTATTCGCTGGTCAGGAACGGGTTGCCCAGAAGCCAGGCGGCTAGGCCGGTCAGGCCCGCGATGATCATGCCGAAGCCGATGAGCGTGTGGTACTCGAATTTCTTGCGCTCCTGCGTCCAGGCAAAACCCGAGGCCATGTATTGCATCAGAAGCGCGATGGCGATCACCAGGCCCGCGACGAACCCGCCGCCGGGCTGGTTGTGCCCGCGCAGGAACAGGTAGATCCCCACCAGCACCGCGATCGGCATCAGCACCCGGGTCACGACGACCATCATCAGCGGATGCCGGTCGCGCGACCGGTCCTGGCTGTAGTCGGCGTTCTTGAGCCGCCGCGCCGCCGGGCCGTTCAGAAGCGCCTGCATCAGCGCGTAGATCACGAAGCCCGCGATCCCCAGCACGATGATCTCGCCATAGGTGTCGTAGCCCCGGAAATCCACGAGGATCACGTTGACGACGTTGGTGCCGCCGCCGCCTTCGTAGCTGTTGTCCAGGTGGAAGGCCGAAATCGTGTCCACATCGCGGATCATGAACGCATAGGCCAGACCCGCCACGCCCAGACCGGCGACGCCGGCGATGGCGGCGTCCCGCAGCTTGAGGCCCATCGGGCTTTCCTTGGGCGTGGTCTTGGGCATGAAATGCAGTGCCAGAAGCAGCAGCATGATCGTGACCGTTTCGACCGAGATCTGCGTCAGCGCCAGGTCAGGCGCCGAAAGGTAGACGAAACCCGCCGAAATCGACAGGCCGATGATCCCGATCATCACCAGCGCCTGGAAGCGGTTGTGGTGCATCGTGGCCACCCACAGCGTGGCCGTCACCAGCAGGACAAAGCCCACAGCGATCACGGGCGGCACCGGCAACACCTCGCGGCTGGGCGCGGCCAGGCCGCCGCCGCTATAGGCGATCCAGCCCAGCCCCACCGATGCGACGGTGAAGATCGCAAGGTAGCGGCTGATCGTGCCATTGTGGCTCCACTCGGTGACGGACCGCGTGGCTGCGACCGCCCAGCCGATCAGCGCGTCGAAGATCGCCTTGGCCTCCGGGCGCGGCGCGGCGTCCCAGGCGCGCAAGAGCGGGCGATGCGCCGCCAGCAGGACCAGACCGCCCGCGACCGCGATGATCGACATGAAAAGGGCGGCGTTCACGCCGTGCCAGATCTTGAGCGAGTAATAGGGCAGGTCGCCACCGATCACCGCGCCCGAGGCCACGGCGACGATCGGACCGGCCAGGAACGGCGCCACGCCGATCGCAACGACCGCGACGATCAACAGCGCCGGAGCGGCCCAAAGGCCAAAGCCCGGATCGTGCGGCTTGGCCGGATAGTCGTCGCGCACGGGTCCGAAGAAGACATGCACGATAAAGCGGAACGAATAGGCCACCGACAGAAGCGAGCCCAGCGTGGCCAGCACCGGCACGGCCCAGTCCGACCCGGCCCAGACCGTGTCCGAGGCCGCGTCGAGCATCATTTCCTTGGACAGGAACCCGTTGAACAGCGGAATACCCGCCATCGACAGTGCCCCCGCCGTGCCGATCAGGAAGGTGATTGGCATCAGGTGCCGCAACCCGCCCAGCCGCGAGATGGCGCGGGTCTTGGCCTCGTGATCGACGATGCCCACGGTCATGAAGAGCGCGGCCTTGAAGGTCAGGTGGTTCAGGATGTGAAACACGGCCACCACGGCCGCGAAGGGCGACCCGAAGCCCAAAAGCATGGTCAGCAGACCCAGGTGACTGACGGTCGAAAAGGCCAGCAACGCCTTCAGATCGTCCTTGAAGAGCGCGATGAAGGCGCCCAGCACCGTGGTCACGAGGCCCGTGGTCGCGACGATGTAGAACCACGCCTCTGTCCCCGCGAGCACAGGCCACATCCGCGCCAGCAGGAACACGCCCGCCTTCACCATGGTGGCCGAGTGCAGGTAGGCCGATACCGGCGTGGGCGCGGCCATCGCGTGGGGCAGCCAGAAATGGAACGGGAACTGGGCCGACTTGGTGAAGGCCCCCAGCAGGATCAGGATCAGCGCGGGCAGATACCACTCGGACGCGCGGATCGCTTCGCCCTGGGTCAGGATGTCGGTCAGGTTGTAGCTGCCTGCGATATTACCGAGGATCAGCATGCCCCCGATCAGCGCCAGCCCACCCGCGCCAGTGACCGCGAGCGCCATGCGCGCGCCCTGGCGGCCTTCGGGAAGGTGCTTCCAATAGCCGATCAGCAGGAAGGACGACAGCGACGTGAGCTCCCAGAAGATGAGCAAAAGCAGGATGTTGTCGGAAATCACGATGCCCAGCATCGCGCCCTGGAAGAGCAGCAGATAGGTATAGAACTGCCCCATCGGGTCGTCGCCGGACAGGTAGTAGCGGGCATAAAGCGTGATCAGAAGGCCCACGCCCAGGATCATCGCGGCGAACATCAGGCCCAGCCCGTCGAGGAAAAAGGACGCCGACAGGCCCAGCTGCGGCAGCCACATGATCTCGGCCTGGATGACCTCGCCGCGCAGAACGGCGGGCGCGAGCATGCCCAGCAGAACCAGCGCAAGCGCGGTCGGGACGGCGGTGAAGGATGCGCAGGCATTGCGCCCGGCCCGGATCATGATCCCGGGAACAAGGGCCCCTAGAAAGGGAAGCGCTGCGATGTAGAAAAGAAGATGACCCCCGTCGTTCATTCTTTGCCCTTATGGTTCTTGTGGTTGCCCATGGATAGCGGTGGGCTGGCGGCGTGTTAAACCGATCACGATTGCGTTCCTAGATGGGATAACGGGCCGGGAATTCAAAGCCTTGCCGACGCTTTTCCGACAAAAAGCGTCGACTGCCTGTGTTCCTTGCATCATTGTGAAGCCAAGCGTGGCCGGGATGCATCACCCCGTCCGGTGTCCCCGCGCCGCGCGGATACACAAAGGCGCGCCGCCGATCCGCGCCGCGCCTTCAGGGTCCGGTTGGACGAACCGTGTCAGTGCAAGATCATGGCCGCCCGAGCCCGCCCGTCTCAACCTCCACGGCCTCGGACAGGTCGAGGATGCTGTCGTGCAGCAGTTGCAGCGCGTAGCGGGGATTATGCGCCCAGGCGCCGCCATCCTTGGACACCACCTGGTAATTGTAGGCGGCCTTGAGCAGGCGCGGAGTCCAGCTCTTGTACTGGTTGGGATAGATGCCTTCGCCGTCATCGATGGTGCCGTTGCCATCGGTATCGGCAAAAAAATAGGGATATGCTGACGCGTCATACCCGATGGGCGCGCCCGCCACCTCGGAGGCATAGGCCTGGATCGCCGTGTACAAGACCGCGTGCATCCCCGCGATCTCGTCCTTGATGCCGCCGTCGCTACGGCCGTCCCCATCGAAATCCTCGTGCTGGGTGCGAATCGCGGTGATGTCGTCCACGCCCTGGTGACAGTCCAGGCAGCCCTCGGTCGCGACCTCGGTGCTGTGGGGCGCATGACAATCGACGCAGCTGTTGGCGCTGGGCACATGACGGAAGGCCCCGGCATAGCTGGCCCCGTCATACTGGAAGCCGCCCCTGGTTTCCGCGCCCTGCATCACCGCCGCGGCCACGCCGTAGTGGATATTGATAAAGGACAGATCGGCCGACACCGTATCCGGGTCGAGCGTGTCCGTGGCCGCGACCACCGCATCGGTCGAGCTGCGGCCCTGGTGGCAGAGCGTGCAGGTGGCAGATGTGTCCAGCCCATCGACCGTCACGCCAGAGGGGAAGGGCACCGCATCCAGCGCCTCTGCCTCGGAGACATGGCAGGACGCGCAGCCGATCACGGTGTTGATCGTCGCCGGATGCTCGACCGAAAGGGCGGCGGTGTCATCGGCCCCCAGCCAGTCCAGGAACCCGGTTTCCGAATGGCAGGCGGCGCAGTGCGTGGGGATCTCGCCGTCTTCGTTCCAGTGCGTGAACGATTCGGATCGGTACTGCCCATGGGGGTCATTCAGCCAGGCCTCGGTGATCTCTGACAGGCTGGGCGTTTCGGCAAAGGCGGGCAGGGCCGACAGCAGCGCAGATGCAGCGAGCGTCGGCAGGAGGCGTCTTTTCAGCATGGCGCGGTCCTTGGTCACGGAAGGTCACGCGCAGCTTGGCAAAAGGGGGCAGGCCGGGCCTTAATTCAGATCAAGGACATCTGCGGCTTCAACCGCGATCCAAGGAACAACCGACCGCAGCGACGCCGACCGCCCCCGAGACACAGCGCCCCAGAGACACAGCGCCCCGATGATCGCGCACCCAAGACACGGAGCCGCCATGCCACCGACCCGACAGGCCCCCACCGCACCGCCCGAAGCCACGCTGCGCTTGCCCGCGGAGTTTGTGGCACTGCTCTACCCGGTGGTCTGCCTCGCTCCTCTGGGGCTGGCGATGACCCGCGACGTGGCACCTGCGTCCTTGTGGGAGGTCCTTGCCGCGGGCCTCGGGCTGGCGGGCCTGGCGGCGATGGCGGTGCAGGTGGTCACCTCGGGCCGCTTCGAGCTCGTGTCGGGCCGGCTGGGCATCGACCGGGTCATGGCCTTTCACAAGACCGCCGCCTGGTGGGTGCTTCTGGCGCTGCTCGTGCATCCGGTGGCTTATGTGATTCCCACCTATCTGGCCGATCCGGCGCTGGGGCTCGAGCGGCTGATCGCCTACCACACGCTGCCCCAGTACCGCACCGGGGTGATCGCGCTGAGTGCGCTGATCCTGCTGGTGATCAGTTCGGCCCTGCGCAACCGGCTGCCGTGGCGCTACGAGCTTTGGCGCGGCACCCATGTGATACTGGCGCTGGTCGCGCTTTTCTGCGGGTTGCACCATGCGGTCACGGCGGGGCGGTTCAGCGCGCTGGGCGCGGTGCATGCCTATTGGTGGGGCATCGGCATCGTGGCGGTGGCGGTCATGGCGATCCTCTATGGGCTGCGCTGGGCGAGGCTGCACCGGCGGCCCTGGCGGCTGGCCTCGGTCACGAAACGCGCCGACCGCATGTGGGAGCTCGACATCCAGCCCGCGCCCGGCACCCCGCCGCTGTCTTACCGCGCGGGACAGTTCGTGTGGATCACCGAAGGCGCGCGCCGCTTTCCGCTGTTCGACCATCCGTTCTCCATCGCCGACAGCCCGGAGCGACCTGGCCTGAGCCTGATCATCAAGGAGGCGGGGGATTTCACCAGCCGGATCGGCACGCTCGCCCCGGGCACGGCCATCGGCCTCGACGGCCCCTTTGGCCATTTCACCCGCGAGGATCATCCGGCCGACGCCTACCTTCTGATCGCGGGCGGGGTCGGGATCGCGCCGATCATGGGGCTTTTGCGCGATCTGGTGGCGCAGGGCCATGACGGACCGGTGCGGCTGGCCTATGCCGCCGGTGATCCGGACAATTTCGCCTGTCTCGACGAGATCGCGGCGGCCGGGTCGCAGTTCGACCTGCAAAGCTGGCTTCTGAGCGAAGAGGACGCGCCCGGGTGGCAGGGCGATCTGGGACGGCTCGACAGGGACCGCCTGCGCGCCATGCTGGACGGGCTCGACCCGGGCCGCACGGTCGCGCTGATCTGCGGGCCGGGGCCCATGGTCACGGCCGTGTCGGACACGCTTGTGGATCTGGGCATGCCGATGAAGCAGGTGATCTACGAACGCTTCGACTATTCGGGCGGGGCCTCGGCCCAGGATCGCCGCATGCGTCGCCGGTTCCTGGGCCTTGGCGCGGCGCTGGGCCTTGGCGTTGCGGGGTTTGCGGCGCTGGGCTGAGATCACGCCGGTGTCGCAAACAGGCTCGGGCAGGCCGGTGCACGGCCTTGATCGTGGCGGGCAGGGGGTGGACAGTCAGGGCATAGACCGGGAGCCCGCCCATGTCCAAAGACCCGCTACTGCAGCCTTACCAGCTGAAGCATCTCACCCTGAAAAACCGGATCATGACCACCGCGCACGAGCCCGCCTATCCCGAGGGCGGCATGCCCACTGCGCGCTACGTGGCCTATCACGCAGAACGCGCCAAGGCGGGCGTGGCCCTGGCGATGACGGCGGGCTCGGCCACCGTGTCGCGCGACAGCCCGCCTGCCTTCA
>PR_CR_10_Liq_1_inCRDRAFT_1001416_pt1 | contig 13499 bp, 13 predicted proteins | sample PRCRCaboRojoPR_3_FD_10241 | JGI IMG/M metagenome (IMG submission 10241) | reverse complement strand
TCACTCTCCATCCGGGGCTTGAACCCAGGGCTAGCCAAGAATCTGCTTTTAAAGCTAGTGGACTTGGGATTAGCAACTGACCTTTCTTGCTTCATTTCTTGCAGTTTGTTACCCATTAATTATAAGTTAGTTAAAAATGACTCAATAAACGATTCATTGTCAATTCCTACCATACTAAACTCTACTGGTTCTTGTTCGTCTGGTGGAGAAGCACAGCTCAAAGGAGAGTCTGGACCTGACCCACTATCTTCTGGAACGAAGTTCACCAGTTCTTTGCAAGCGTAATCGTAGAAAACAAACCACAACTCAGTCCCAGGTTTGCACTTTTTCTTGAGTTCTTTTTCTCCGAACTCACCAAACCAACGTCTGAACTTTTCTACAAACCAAGGGTGCGAGAACAGGTAGTTCTTGTACCTTTTTCCGTAAGAAAGGAACTTGTTTCCTTTGTCAGGTTTGCCTTCTGGCCGCAGATGCTCGATCCAAAAGTTCCTTTCTTCTGTGTTTAGGTTCTTTTTCACCTTAGAAAAATTCTTTTTCATGTAAGCTCTAAAAGCCCTTAGCCAGTATTTATCCCTTTCCTCGGTTTTCTTACGTATGGGGTCGTTAGGTCTGATAGGTTTTCTGCCTCTTTTCTTTTTTGAAGGCTTCAGGTCACTTAAAGTTTCAGGTGACGTAGAGCGTTGTTGCATGTGTTTGGCAAGAACTTGGTCTAGTTCTTGTTCTAAGTTGAGTGTTCCAGAGTTAGGTGACTCAGGTGCTGAACCCCAAGTGTCTGATTCTGAAAAGCATGGCGATGATAGTAGGGAGGATTCATAATCTTCTTTTAAGTAGAATTCCGGTTCAAGTTCCATGGAACCTTTGCTTGACTCTTCCATTTTACTTCTTCAGTTAAAGCTTCATGTTTGCGATTTTAGTGGCTCAGTTGCTAAATTTTAAATACTCTTACAGAGTCCTTCTTGGAAGAAGTCTTGCATAAGTGCCCTAACTCCCAAAGCAAACTGAACCTAATTACAGAAACACAACTGACTTGAACTAAAAGTAATATTAATATTAAGACTCAGAAGGCCTAAGTTCTTCAAGTTCCCGGGTTAGCTCTTCAACCTGACGTTCAAGTTCAGCGTTGCGCTCTTTGAGGGCTTCGTACTCGTTCCTAAGAGTGTCTACGTCAATGTCAGAAGGAGTTCCTAAGTACCGCTTGATGAAGTCGATAGCGTTGTTGGGCTTTTCAGGTTCTTCGTACAGTCCAACTAGCACGCGTGTGAGTTGGTCTATTACGCCGCTCTTTTCTAAGTATTTCCTGAATTCTTCTTTTTTAGAGTCTGTCGTTTGGAAACTCATTTTAATATTATCGGTTTCGTAACAATGGCTAAGAAAGCCAACTTCAATAATTCTTGAGTTTAGCTTCCCAAAGTTAGGGTGCTCAAGTATTCTAAAGGGTTATAAATGTACTGTGAACATATCAGTCAAGCTAACTCTTCTAAAACTCGCCTAAAAAATGACTTGCTTGATTTAGGCTGCAGGTACTGCAAAGACAGCTCTGACGTTTGGAGATGCCTGAGTTGTGGAGTAAAAGCATGCTGTTACCATGCAATTAATCACTGTGAGTCAGAAAACCACCTTGCCTTTGTCAACTTCCCCAAAAAACTCCTTTGGTGTATGTTCTGCAGGTTTACTTACACGGAGTTTCCTAAAAGTTTCTCAGAAGGAAAGCTAGCCCAACTTTCTAAAATGAATAGGCTTAAAAAGTCCCTAACTGGACTTGCAAACTTAGGCAACACTTGTTACATCAATTCTGCTGTTCAGTGCCTTTGCAACACTTACTCCTTTTCGCGCTTTTTCAGAAAAGCATTTAGCATCCAAGAAAGCAATTCTGATGATTTGTTAATGCACTTCCAAGTCTTAGTGAAGGTTTTGTGGAAGGGTAGAGGAGCTTTTGAACCAGTGGAGTTTGTGGAGGGAGTTTTTAGAAGGTGGCCTGACTTCAAGCCTGGAACGCAGCAAGACGCCCAAGAATTTCTGAGGTTGTTCCTTGACTACTTAGACACTACATCCATAGTTACCGAAACCTTCAGAGGCAAGATTGAAAACCAAATAACTTGTAAAAACTGCAACACTGTGCACAAACTCACTGAAGACTTCTTTGACCTTCCTGTGTGCATTCCTAACAAAAAGGAACTAGAGCATATTGAGTCTTGTCCAGAGCAGTTAATGGACGAGGCAGACAGAAGTAGTTACCACAAAAAGTCCTCTTCAGTTTTCAACTCTTTTAAGAAAATGATTAATAAGGACTGGGGCAAACTCCTAAGTTTGTATGACTGCTTGGAAAGTCACTTTTACCCTCAAGAGCTAAATGAAGAGGGCAACCTGTACTACTGCAGCAGGTGTAATGGAAAGCACCACAGTTCCCAAACTTACAAAATCAAAGACTTCCCCAACACTTTAATAATTGTTCTGAAGAGGTTCAGGTATGCTTACTGGGGCTCAAAAATATCTACACACGTTCAGTTGCCTATGAGCTTAACTCTGGACAAGTTCAGTGCTGAAAAGCCTTCACCAGAGTACTCACTTACAGGAGTAATCCACCATAGAGGAGGGCTTTGGAGAGGGCACTATATTGCTTACTGCAAACACCCTAAGTCAGGAACTTGGTATGAGTACAACGATCACAAAGTCAGAGAGTGTACTGAAGAAGACGTTCTTTCAGCAAAAGCGTACATTGCTTTTTATTCACAAAATTCAAAGGAAAGACAACCACTTGGACAAGGAAAGGACTTTTATATTCCTCTGAAATGGGTTAATAAGTACAAAACTTTAGCTGTGCCTGGACCTGTAACTATGGAAAGTGTTTTGTGCAGCCACAACAACCTAGCTGTCGAAGGAAACCAAGTTTTAGGAATTTCAAGTGAAACTTGGAATTACTTGTCACAGGAGTTCGGAGTGCAGGGGACCCAACTTAAGTCTTGCCAACCGTGCAGAGTGTGTGCTTTGCTTCTTGAAAAAGTAGAGTTCCGTCTTAGAAGAGAAAAAGAAATTATTAGGCAGCTAGATGAAGCAGCAAATAAACAAGGTCTTTGGTTCTGCATTTCGGTGAACTGGGCTAATAAGTGGCGCAGATTTGTGAATAGCAATACGAAGCTACCCTATGAACTAGAGCTTCCAGGGCCTGTGGACAATTCTGACTTACTAAGCCAAGGAAAGCCAAGAAAAGGGCTTGTAGTTCCAAAAGACTACATAGTAGTCAGGGGAGATGTTTGGGAAGCCCTGAATATTCTGCACGGAACTAAGTTTGCCATTGCTGTGTTGGAACCAAACATTTACTCAGAGCCAGCTAACCCAGAACAAACTAGCTTCTTGGAAACTGAAGTTCTGGACGAACTGCAGAAGATTAAAGAATTGCTATAGTATTACTTTTTTCTAATTAAAGCACTTAAAACAGACTTCATCATTTTAGTAATTCCAGTGTTGCTAGAAGCAGATATTACAAAAACTCTGCTGTCAGAACTCATTCCCAATGCACTTCTTATCTTCTCTGCGTCTTGTTCAGTGTAAGTGCCTAAGTCACTCATAGTAATTGCCACGTGCACTTGAGGAATGCTCAGTTTGCGTGCTTGGTCCAGCCAGTCTTTGTAAATATCTTGGATTTCTTCTATTGAGTAAGTGCTTTCAATTGTAATTATAGCAGCGTCCATAGGCACAGTTAAGTTGTTTTGGAGTTCCCAAAGTTCCAGTGTCATAACTCCATTTGCTTCGTCCAAAACGTAAGACTTAACTGCAACGATGTTTTTGCGCGTGTGGGTGTAGTTGGGGTTGAAGGAGTTTGAAGAGAACCTGTTTACAATAGCTGTTTTTCCTGTGCTGGATCTTCCTAAAAGTCCTATTTTGAAAGTAAAACCTTCGTAAGGTTTAGTGCCGGATTTAAAGCAATTTCCCATTATATAGTATGATTAGGAGGTTTTGTAAAGCTGTGCAAATTAAGCAACTAAGAGAAGACTTCTCTAAGCAACTTAAACTTCCTAAACTTGATGGAACTCAAGAAGAAGCTAAAGAACTCTGCCTTTTAGTACAAAGTTACAACCAAGTTCCTTACTTGCACAACTCTAAAACCTGGAAGGACCTTGAAGTTGCTGCTAGTCGCTTGCAGAACCAAACTGCTTTTTGCAGAGTTTTGCATGCTTTCAGCAAAACCCAGCACGGAAGTTCACTGTTTGAAAGCTTTGAGCCGAAGGCTTTGGAGCTTATAGAACAACTAGACTCTTTAGAGCTAGCTTACCTTGCCAAAGCTTACTCCTCCAAAAAGAAAGGAGGTGCTTTGTTTTACCAAGCAGTGTCTCAAAAAGCCAAAAAAGACCTGCTTTTCTTAAGCCCAATCGATCTAAGTTTTTTAGTAAACGCTTTACTAAACATTGGTTATGACTGCCAAGACACACTAGACAAGCTGCTAAAAAGGGCTTCTGAAACACTAGAAGGTTTCCAAACCACTTACCTGGTTCAAATGACCAATGGACTTTGCAAAGCACCTAAGTACCACTGGTTCATAGTTAAATGCCAACCAAAAATGCTTGAGAGTTTAAATAGTCTTTCACAACTTGACAAAATAGTACTTTTCAAAAACATGAACTCAGCACAACTAGCTGACGAACATTTCAACAAAGAAGTCTGCAAAGCAATTAAAGCAGACTTAAAAACCCTTCCTCTGGACTTTACAGCCACCTTAATGAACACACTTACATTATTTCCAAAACACTCTAAAGAACTTTTGCCTGAAATTCAAAAACACTTAAAAAACAAACTATCTAAAAAAGTAGACCCCAAATCACTCATGCTCATCACGCGCTCAGCAAACATACTTGGAATAGGAAAAGAAAGCTGCATTACTTTGCAGGAAAAAGTTTACGAGTACTTGCCTGGGTTTACTTTCAAGCAACTTGCACACTTAGTCTACACATATGGGTTCACAGGAGTTGGGTCAGTTAAACTTTGGAAGGCGTTTAGAGACCGGAGTTTAGCTTTGATTGAAGATTCTGACGTAGACAGCCTAAGTTTGGTTGTTTATGCCTTGAGGAACAAAGGTTACTTAGACCAAGACTTCTTTAGAGTTGCTGAGTCAAAAGTGTTCCAGAAAAAAGGGATCAACAAAAAAACTCTTGAAAAACTAGTTTGTGCGTGTTCTGACTTCCCAGACTCAAAACTGTTTTCAGAACTCAAAGAAGTATTTAAGCAACTCTACACAAGCTTCCCCAGAAACAAAGCTTTGATTTGCATAAACTACTTTAAAGAAGCAGGCAAGATGGACTCAGATCTTTACTGGATACTTAAATCTATAAAAACTAAGGCTTAATAGCTGCAATTGCAACGTTCCGGGGAGACTTGTCCTTTTCAAAAACTTGTCTGAGTTCCACGTGGCACCCGTTCTCTTGCAAAAACATAGCTCTGTCAAGCAGCACTAGGTTCTCAATTACTCCGCTCAAAACACTTCTTAAACTCCAAAAAACGGCACAGGGTTTTTCGTACTGCTGATACTTCCTTTCATAAATCAGTTGCATTTCATCGGGGGAGTAGGGCAAGTCTAAGTTCATTTTAGAAAACGCTATTGCTGAGTAGTCTCCGAAGTTCAAGTACCTTTTGATCTTCCTTCCGAGGCAGTAGTGAGTTGATAGTCCAGGGTAACTTTCTTTAAGTAAGTCTTGGAAAGCTGCCCTGTACACAAACTTCCTCAAAGTGCTTTCGGGGTTTTCTAGGTGGGATTTGTTGGCTTCGCTCATTGATAAAACCCTTGACATCCTTCCCAGAAAAAACTCTGGGTGCCTTTTTTTAAGATAATTACTTAAAGGATACCCTGCAGTTTCTTCTGGAGCGTAAACGCTTTCATCCAAATTCATTCCTTTGAAAGACACTCCTAAGGAACTAATGTACTTCCTTAGGAAGGGCTGGGCTTGGTCTGCTACGTACTCTGAAAGGTGGTTGTAACAGCACCCTACATTTACAATTCCTTTGACTTTGTGGTTGTTTACAAATAACTTAAGCGAAGTAGCAGCTAAGTCACCACAGGTGTGGAGACCAATGATCATGCAAGGGTCAGTGGTGTATTCTTCTAGGTTTTCTGTGTTTGCGTATAAAGAAACAGCTTTGTATTCAACTTGGGATTGCAGTTTTTCAGTTAAAAACTTGCTTCTTTTTTCTGCTTCGTGGGAATTGTGGTCCTTAGCTTCTATTCCTGTGACAGAGAACCCTCCCCTTGTTGCAAGCAAGTGGGATAAGTACCCCTGGCCAGCTCCTAAGTCCACTAAGTGGGCTATGCTTTTTTCTTGAGCTTTCTGGGTTATGAAGGCTCCCAGACGCGTCACTTCGTGGAGTTTCTTTGGATTCATTCCAACTCCTTCGAAAACTTGAATGCTGAAACTCTCTTCAAAAGAGGGGTAGTTAGGGGAGAGTTCTGTGCACCTGGACAAGTAACTGTGCAGGGAAGGAAGTTTTATCTACCTATGCAATACTTCTGGTGTGAAGTCAAGGATTTGAATGAGCTTGTGGTACGGAAAGTCTATTAAGTAACTCATCCACTCTTGAGGAACTAAACTCAGCAAGTCGTCTGTGAAGGTTGAGGAGATGTGTGCGTCGAGCACCCTTCTGTACTGTTTGAGGAAGTCAATTATTTGATCTATTTGAGCTTCCATTGTTTATGTGTAGAATGAAAAATGGGACAAACTTCGTGCAAGCCCTGCAGCTGCAAGTTCCGCGAACCTGAAGTTATCATAAGGGAGTCTGAGGTCTTTGCTTCGCAAGCAGACTACCGAAGCTACATAGCAACTTATGTTGACTCAGAAATAGAGTCTTCTAACTTAAGTTCTGTCGTTAAGATTCAGTCTTTTGTGCGCAAGCTACTCTCCCAGGTGCGGCTTAAGAACTTTTTGCGGGTTTCGAAGCCCAAGTTTCCTTACTTTTCTTTGGAAGAAGTTAAGGAAACTCTTAGCACAACTTCACGGGGGCAACTGAACCTTGAAAGAAAACCTACTTATAAGTACAAGTCTGGGGGCGTTTACACAGGAGAGTGGAAAGGAGGTTTTAGAGAAGGCTACGGAGTCATGCAGTACCAAGACGGTGCTCGTTACGAAGGTTCTTGGGAGTGGGGCCGCCCGTACGGAATGGGCAGGTTCATTACTTCAGACGGTGAGCAGTTCACAGGGATTTGGCAGCACTACTTTGGAGCCGGAGTAGAAGACGGGTACAGTAATGGTTATCTAGAGTGGCTGATAAACAAGTATGCATACAAGAGTGCCCCTTCAAGTGAACTCCAAAGAATACTCGGAAGGTTCGAGTCTACAAAGCAGGAACTCCGGAAAAACATTCCCAACATAAAAGTTAACGAAAGAACTGAAACAAGGTACAGTGATGGAAGTCTTTTTATAGGAGAAATAGTAGAGGGACTCAGAGAAGGAATGGGGAAACTAGTTTGGCCAGACGGAGAAGTTTACGAAGGAAACTGGAAGCAAGACCAACAAGAAGGCTGGGGAACAGCCAAGTTCACAGACGGAGGAACTTACTCAGGCCAGTTTAAGAACGACCAAAAAGAAGGAGTAGGCATTTATGAGTGGGAAGAAGGAACACAGTACATAGGCGAGTGGGCAAGCAATGCAATGCAAGGAGTTGGTAAGTACAAGTGGCTTGACGGAAAAGAGTACTTAGGTGACTGGCACCAGGGAACTATGCAAGGGTACGGAGTGCTTGCTTGGAAAGACGGGCGCAAGTTTGAAGGAACCTGGCTTAAAGGAAAAAAGCACGGAGAAGGCATTAGCTACTTGCCAAACGGAGAAGCAAGCAAAGACGTATGGAAGCACGGAAAAATAATCAAGCCAGACTTAGCAAACCGTTAAAGTTTAATTTAAATGGATTCAAGTTGGGACTTCGACGAAGAAGAGATCGACGAGAACGTAGCTGAGAGGTGCGTGCACAAGTCCAAGTTGGAGAACTCAGTTATTTCAAACCGCGGGTTCAACCCTATCCAGTCGCCTGAGTTGACTTCAGACCCTGAAGAAATAGAAATCAAAAGACCTGAATTTGCCAAACCCAAACACGTTTGTGAAGACTCGCAGCACCCCTTAAGAGAAACACTTCAAAAAAAGCCCCCAATCGACTTGTCGCGCTTTTACAGGCACCTTGAAAAAGTCCAGGCCAAAAACCTCCACCTCAAAGAACAAGCAGAAAAAAAGGCTTTAAAAGAGTGCACTTTTTCTCCTAAAATAAACAGAAAACACCACGAAAGGAGAAGAAGTCTAAATGAGTTTTTAAACTGCTTGTCTGTGTTCGAACAAACCAAAACCCAAAAACTCTTGGAACAACAAACCAAAAACCTCGAAAAAACACACCAAAAACACAGCTTCAAACCCAAAATATGCCCTAGGTCCAAAGCTTTGGCCCCTTCTAACAGTTCTGAGTTGTTTCAGAAACTCCATTCTTACGAAAAAAAACGTCCTTCACCTCCAAAGTACCCCTTCAAACCCAAAATTAACAAGTGGAGCTTCAAAGAAAACCATAGTCCCCCCAAAAAGCAAACCGAACCCACTCCTTACAGTATCTTCAACCAATCTGCTGAAAAAGTCCTTAGAAAAAAACTAAGAAAGGACCTTAAAGAACTCAGAAAACACTACACTAAAGAAATCAACAAAACCCAGGTAACAGAAGTACTTCAAAAACTCGGCTTCTTAAACGGAACTCAAGAAGAAATTAAAGAAACTAACTTCATACTCAACTACTTCGATACCCTAACAGTCAGGTTCAAGCAACTGTATGAGTGCTTGAAGTGCGTAATTTCTAGTGAACCTGGCTACATATCCCAAAACTCCAAAGTTCTTTACAAAAACTATAGAAACTACATACACAGCTTAAGGAACCGCTCTCAGACTTTAAGTTTCAACTTCAAACCTAAGCTGTCCCGAACTACCCAGCACATCGCTCAAACAGTCAAAGAAAAACGCACTAAGTCACTTGGCAAAACTTACAATGCAGTTGACTTCTGGACAAACGAAGCCAAAGAATTCCAGTACAAAAGAACCAAGTTAAAGTTGCGCTCCAACAGCCAACAACTCAAAAACTGCACCTTCAAACCTTCAATCAACTCGCCAACTAAGTTTTTGAAGTCACTTAAAAAGCCCTTTGCCGAGATTACTGTGAACCTGTCCAACGGGAAAACCGACTTACTTAAACTTTACTTGGGAAAATCGGTAGGTAACCAAGTGAAGTCTTTCTGTGAGAAAAACAACTTAACAAGCAGCAAAAAAGAAACTATAATGACCAGTATATATAACAACCTAAAAGAAAACACTTAAAGGTAATAATATGGGGTGCTTTTCTTCGAAGAACAAAAGACTTAAGAAGCGTCACAAGGAAGTTCCTAAGGAGCCCAATCCAGAACAACTTAAAGAACAAGGAAACGCTGCTTTCCGCAATGGAGAAAACGCCAAGGCGGTGGAGTGTTACACTGAAGCTATTAAACTAAACCCTGATGTATCTATTTACTACTCAAACAGAGCACTCTGCTACATGAACCTCAAAATGACAGAAGAAGCCAAAATTGACGGAATTGAAGCAATTGGACTCGACTCCAGTAATTTTAAAGGGTTCTTGATCATTTCTAGAGCTACTGCAGAACTTTCTAAACACTCTTCTAAAGACTTATGCGACGAAGCTTCATTTTATGCTGAAAAAGCAAAGATCATAGCTACGCACAAAAAAGACTCTGGCGCTCTAGAGTACATAGAAGAACTTAAGCTGAAAATCCAAGCTATAAAGAGTTACAAAGACTTCCAAGAAACTTCCCTAACAACTGAAACTCTAAAAGCCCACTACAAACAAGTCCTCGACCCCTTCAAGTTCAGTCAACTCGAAAAGGTTTTGGAAGTTAAAGATGATAACAACTACCTGGAAAGTCTTGTGTGCCCTATAACTTTAGAATTGTTTTGCAACCCAATTGTTTTGTCTTCTGGAATTTCGTACGAAAAAAAGCCTTTACTAGAGCACTTTTCGTACTCAGGGACCATTGACCCTGTTTCCCGGATGCCACTCTACAACTCTGCATTTGTAGAAAACAAGCAACTGAAGCAAGCTGTTACTTGGTACCTGCAATTCAAACCTTGGGTGAAGTTTTCAAGTCTACAGCATAAAGTTACTGAATTAAGTTTATAATCTAATTATGGAAAATGACTTCATTAAGAAGTATGGTATGAAATACCAAACAGGACTTGTAAACACAAACACTGAGTTGTCTGTACCTGTCAGCAAAAACATCAAACCCTACCAAGTATACAAAGACATGAGACCTACTATTAAATCTGGCAAAACCCTAGCTAAACAGTCGCCTATCAGAGCAGGAATTAAAAAATTCGGTTTTCCTCAAACAAACCTTTCAATCTCTAAAAACCTTTCTCCTGAATGCAATAGTTCTATCCAAGGCATTCACAAACGAAATGCTAAGTCTTCTTTTTTGGACACTCAAAATCAAGGTTTGCCCAACTTGAACAGTATCAAAAGTTACGAAAAATTCGACAAAAGACGAAACAAGTCAAGGGATACTTTTTCTGTGAACAAGTTAGACATCAAAACTGATCAAAGCTATGAAATCACTCCACAACCCACTAACAAGAAGTACTACCGCAACAGTAGCCATAACCGTAACCTTAGTACAAAAGGCTCCAGACGCAAAACCAACTATCAGCCCTACACACTGAAGGACTACAAAGAAACCCAACCAATCAAATACTTACTACTAGGAGGACTTGGTGCTTCTAACATCGGCATGGAATCTTGGAAAGTAGCTAAGATGAAGCGAGACCGCGCTAAAGCCTACGAATCCTCAATAAAAGCAATTCTGTGATTGATATTTAACTCTTAATTTTCGAAAATGGAGACAAAGACTTAGGAAAAAGTAATTAGTTGAAACATTAAGATCTCTCTCCACGGATTCTCCTTGCAAGTTGCATGTCTCTGGGCATTATGGTGACTCTTTTGGCGTGGATGGCGCATAAGTTAGTGTCCTCAAAAAGACCCACGAGGTAAGCTTCGGCGGCTTCTTGTAGGGCAAGTACAGCAGAGCTTTGGAACCTAAGGTCTGTTTTGTACTCTTGGGCAATTTCTCTGACCAGTCTTTGGAACGGAAGTTTCCTAACTAAGAGTTCTGTTGACTTTTGGTACTTTCTGATCTCTCTCAGAGCCACTGTTCCGGGGCGGAACCTGTGGGGCTTCTTGAGTCCGCCAGTGGTTCCAGTTACTTTTTTGGCGGCTTTGGTAGCTAAGTGCTTTTTGGGGGTTTTTCCAGCGGGGGTTTTGCGGGCTGTGAGTTTTGTTCTTGCCATTATATTTTTATTCAAGGACTTTTTCAACTTAAATACTTTGAAAAGTATCCTTTTGGAAAGCAATCTGTGATCTGATTGGCTAGTTCGAGTTTAAAAAAATATGCTGAACTGGCCAATTAGATCACAGATTGCACTTAACTGAGATAAGTAAAATTCAGCACAAATACCTACCTTCTGGGTTACTTAAAACGCATAGTAAACTATGGAGACTCCAGTGTAGACTCAGTGCTCTGGCAATAATTAAGATGTCGAACCCAGAGCAACAGCCTTTAAGGGGAAGCTACCCCCCTCCATACTATTCACAGCCCCAGCCCTACCCAGGCCAGCCTGCTTATGCCCAGGCTGTTCCAGCTTACCGTCCAGAACTCAATTATGCTGCAGGAGCCCAGCAGGTGTACTGTCCATTTTGCAGGAGACTGCAATGGACTCGTGTAAAAAAGCGACCAGGAATTCTGGCGTTTTTATCGTGCACTTTGCTGTGTCTGTTGGGATGTTGGTTGTGCTGTTTTATCCCATTTTGCATTTCGAGTTGTTACGACGCTTATCATTACTGCTCAGTCTGCAACACACCTTTAGGAGTAGTCACAAGCCTTTGAGCATTAGCTTATTTAATTAAATCCGCAGTGTAGATTTTAACGCTTTGGTTGATGCTGGGGATCTCGATTTCTTTATGGAAACCAAACTCTACTAAGTTCGAGTAGTACAATTCTAAGTAGTTCTTCGAGCTTTCTGACACACAAATCTTTCCGGAAATTCCGTTGCTTTCTACCTTGTTAGCTATTAGAACGTCAGGGCCGTAAATGTCATACCTCACAATTTTGCTTCCAGTTACGCCCCCAATTACTCTTCCGGTGTTCATTCCTATCCTCATGTTGAGTTGCATCTCAAATAACTCATTGACTTCTTCAATAATCTCTATTATTCTTTGGGCAAACATCACCATGTTCAGGCACTCCTCAAAGGGATTTCTATTGTTGTTGTCCACGTTGCCCATAACTACGTAGCAGTCTCCAATAGTGTGCACTTTGTAAACTCCAAAAGACTTGCAGGCATAGTCGAACCTGTTGAAAAGTTTAGAAAGCATTTCTACTATTTGAATGGGTTCTTTGTCAGAAGACCACTGAGTGAAGCCTACTATGTCAGCGTACATCAAAGTTACTTCGTTCAGGGTGTCGACTATCACGTTTTCTTCACGCAGGTTTTTGTACACATGAGGAGGTATCATGTTAACTAGTAGTTCTTCAGTTTTTTTCCGATCAGCTTCAGCTTGGTTTTTGCTCACAGTTAAGATGTGAAGAAGTTTTTCGCGGTAGTAAAGAGACATAATGATGATAGTCATGTAGACACTAGAAAATATCACCACAAAAACTAAGTTCTCAAAGAGCCCCAAGTAAGCTAGTTCTCCCCAGTACAAAGATAGCCCAAGTGCAGTGGTCCAGAACACGTGCTTGTAAAACAGCAAGCTGAACTGACTGAACATAAGCAAGTCATAGTATATTGAAATGTTCCAAACTTCTATTGAGTACCAGTAAGACAGTCTAATCTTTACAAGCATGAAAAACAAAACACCAAAGAAATTTAGTTGCAAAAACCACCCAAACCAGTGGCAGGAGTAATACTTAAGCTCCATTGCCATAACTACTCCCAGCAACAGAATCTTAGAACCCTGCAAGTAGATGTTGTGGTAGTTTTGTTCTTTCTCTTCAAGCAGCAAAAAAACCAGCATTATCAAAAGGTCAAGCAAACACACTATCAAGTACACCAATAGCCCCCAAAACACAGACATTCTTTTCCTGAATGTGGTTAAAAACCTAAATTCTTTTTCAAAGTCGTTTTCTTGTAGTGACAACGAGCACATGTTGACATCTTGTTTATCCTTTTTAAAGTCAACAACTGAAATGTTAGGTTCGTTTGTTAAAAGGGATATACTTGGTGCTTTGGATAGGTCTAGTTTAGAGCATTCAATTGGGTCTTTTGAGGGAGATAGCGAAAATGAGTTTCTCCAACTTAAAAAGTTGTTAAAGATCAGCTGGGCACTATCATAGTCTTTAGTGCTGAGTTCTAGTTCGTAGGTTTGCATGTCGCCTTTGCCCTTCACAAACACAATCAGTGGCTTAAAGTTGAGTCCTTGGGTGTCTTCCAGTAGGTCGTAAGTAG
>PR_CR_10_Liq_1_inCRDRAFT_1001415_pt1 | contig 13499 bp, 27 predicted proteins | sample PRCRCaboRojoPR_3_FD_10241 | JGI IMG/M metagenome (IMG submission 10241) | reverse complement strand
TCATCATCGGTATTCCAACAAACAATTCCTGTTGTGTTTGACGTATGATTATGAGTCGTGTCAAAAAGAAACTCTGAGATTGGACCAATTTCAGTATTAGCGGGTAGATTGATAACGGATATCGTATTAGAAGTAATATCAGTTGTAGTACCATCATCGCTCAAAAAAGAATCAATATTATATGGATCACCGTTTGCATAAAGCAAATTATCAGTTTTTATGTTTCCGGCATCGACATTTCCAGTGGTGCTAATATTATTAGAACCAAACGACCCCAAAAGAGATACAACATTGCTATCGCCGTATGTGCTTTCAGCATCGGCTGCAAATGTACCGTCACCTCTTAACACATTAGACACGTTACCATCTAAGTCTAGTGCAGATACGTTGCCTAATGCTGGAGTACCTGTTATGTTCGCGTATGGAACATTTGATAATCCGCCACCATCGGCAGTTAATAAACCTGTTGTTGAGATAGTATTAGAACCAAACGACCCCAAAAGAGATACAACATTACTATCATTATACGCACTTTCTGAGTCAGCGGCAAACGTGCCATCGCCTCTGAGAACGTTAGAAACATTGCCGTCTAAGTTAATACTAGATACGTTACCAAATCCGGAAACAGATAAAGTAACGTTACCGGTCTGACTCGACACCGAGATACCATTTCCTGCAACTACTGAGGTTACTCCTGTAGCTGAACTATTGGACATAGAAGTAACTCTGCCGTATAAATCTACTGTTACGTTTGGATTTTGATATGTGCCCGGCACAACTCCTGTAGGCACTAAATCAATTGCAATATTTCCTTCTGTTACGACAGGAGTATTGCTAGTAGTCAATCTTGTATTTGAAACAGGAACAACACCAATGCTAGTTACTGTTCCTACGCCGTTTCCGTTGCCCCCAGTGAATGCAATTGTAACATTTCCGGTACTGTTAGATAATGCTACTCCTGGACCCGCTACAAGTTCTGTAACACCGGTGTTAGTAATAGTAACGTTTCCAGAATTAGCATCTGATTCTACGCTTACGCCATTGCTTCCTGCAAATGTAGTGAATGGACTAGCATTATTAAATAATATTTCAAAGTTTGTCTTTGCCTTATTAAAGGCTTCAAATAGCGAATCACTGCCCGCGGATTGGTTGGGTTGACCAACGTTTATCGTTTGTTTACCAGATATGCTCATTTTTAGTCCTTATTGAGTATTTATCACTAAAATTAAAAACGCCCTTTTATTTGCGATGTTAATTGGCCTCGATAAATATTTATTATAATGAACATATCAATCGGACCTGACACGCTTAAAACAGACTTTAGATTTGTCACAGGTGACATAAGAAGTTACTCAAACCAAATTAAAAGCACATCACTAATTGATAAAATAAATTCACAAAGTTTTAGTGCTTTTTGTGTTTATTTTTCAGGCGGACTTGATTCTACTATATTGCTTTCTCTTATAATTAAAGAATTATTAGATACCGACAAATTTGGTTCAATTCCGCTTATTACTGTAACAGTAGATAAAGGGGAGGGTCAAATGCCCAGTGCTTTTGATGTTTTACAAGAAATTCAAAAGATATATGGCGTAGAAATCAAGAATAGAGTTTATAAAAATAAAGATGGATATGAACATGGAAGAATTCACCCCGACACTTACAGAATAATAAGACACCAGTTTGAATCAATGTACAAAGATGTTTTATTTTACCAGGGTGTAAATAACCCCCCTGATTCAAAAATCAAAACTTTTAATTCTACGTTTCGAGGTTATGGCTCTCATGAAGTTTTGAGTTTTTCAGATAACAGTGCTCTTGCATTTCCATTTCTAAATCTTCATAAACCACAGATAGTAGACTTAGGATACAAAATAGGATGTGATTCTGCATTTCAATACACTCAAAGTTGCACAGAACAAGCCAGCGGAAATTGCGGATGCTGTTATTGGTGCGAAGAACGTCAATGGGCGTTTGACATGCTAGAAAAAACTGATCCTATCATGTAAGTAACTATAACACTTTCGTTAAATTAATAAGGTGAAAAAGAACTACCACATCCGCAACTAGTTTGTGCGCTAGGATTATCAATAGCAAATCTAGCACCGTTTAAGTCATCAATAAAATCAACTACAGCACCTTGAAGATATTGTGCTGATAATGCGTCTACCAGGACACTTGTGGACCCTGCAGGAATTTCAAAATCATCTTCAGATTTGTCATTAGTTTCCACAGCAAAGCCATATTGAAAACCAGAACAACCTCCTCCTTGAATAAACATTCTTAAATGAGAATTTTCTTGCTCTTCTGCTAATACTTCTGAAATTTTTTCTTGGGCTGATTCAGTAATTGTAATCATTATATAATATCTCCTTTCTCAAGTGCATACATATTTATTATGATATTATTGTCACTAGACATTTATTGTTTCACAATCGTTTCATCTGGTGAAACGATCACTTCGCTATCGTCTCTAGTATGACTATATTCGTCTATTAAGTCCCAAATTGTTGCATCTAGTATTTTAACAACCTCTACACTGTCATAGTCTAATAGTTTGTATGCGTCATATCTATGATGACCATTAACAATTCTGTTGTCGCGATCTACTAATATTGGTTTGTTGAATTTACCTGATTTGATCTTTTTTATTGTTTTTTTAGTTAGTCCTGGAACACGTTCTTGCTGTACAGGAATTATATCACGTAATGACATTTTGATTTTTTCTATTTTATAGTGATCTATTAAATCATCCACGGAAACTTGAGGCATTTTGCTTCTTGGAATGTCAATAGTAATAAATTCAAACAATCTCATTATACTAGTTCTTTTGATATAAACTTTGGAAAACTGTATCAGACAATCCTAAATCGATAATAACAGGCTTACCTTTGTAAATGCCCCAGTTGCTAGTAACAGTAAAATCACCGGGCGTCAAATCAAAATTTACAATAAGTTCTGCTATTCTAGTAGCATAGTCTTCAAGTGTAGCAAGGTCTTGATCACTAATTTCTGTTTTTTGTTTTATGTTGTCTAGATACTGACTAGCTGGCAAGTTATAATATTTACCTGTGATAACTTTAGCCAATTCAACTAAGACGTATAAATTTGGACACTTTATGATATCACACAATTTTTTCTTAGTAGCCTTCTCTGCTAGTTCTGTATGAATCCAAAGAGGCTGCGGATTTTCTGTATCGTAATCAATTAGGGGAATAGTTATGTCAAGACTTTCTACATAAGAGTCATCAAGTATATCTGCTTCTACATTATTTTGTGACAAACCTTTATTGTTCTTTGCAATTTTAAGAACTGTTGGTCTACCTTCATATTCAATAATAAATGCAACTCTGCTTGAACCAGTGCCTACTTTTTTAGCACGTTCTACTGCATATCTAATACGATCTTTGAAAGTGCCTTTACCACGATATACGTCTTTATCCCAGTCTGGCGGAAGTGGAACTTCATTTAAGTTAGCATAAAAAGCCGTACCAGTTTTGTCACGCTCTACTAGGTAGGGCTGATCAAATAACTCAGTAACAAACTCTTTTGCTCTCACGGACTTTAATCTAAATCTTTGAAATCATCCATGCTTAATTCTTTGTCAAGCATGCCCATTTCATCTTCTCTATCGTTATATCTGGGTCCTAGTTCTAATTCACCTTGTAAAAAGTGCTTGAGTTTTCCAATATAATCATTAGCTTTTACTAGTTTAGCTTGCCACCAGTGAGGATAATCGCCTTCATCTAGGTCATCCATCATTTTTAGTAGTTCGTCAGTATGGTGACGAAGTTCTAGCAATGCTCTTTGCATCATTCTAGTTTCATTGTCTCTGTGTCCTACTACTTGTCTTGTAGTATATTGGTCTTCGTTTTGGATACTGTCAACAGCTTCCATTAATTTTTTCATTTCGCTCATGATATTTCCTCCTAATTCTGTATTTATGCTTAAAGTTTTCAAAATTCTTTGTTATTGTTTTTTTAAGTCTTAAGGACCAAACTTTATTGGATTTTATACCAGCATGAGCAGTACCTGTATCTAGTGCTACATCCCTAGCTTGGTCCATTACTTCCATTTTTACAATAGGGTATTTTGTATCGGCAACAAAGTTTTCTGTGTTCTCTTCTTCATAAGAAAGATATACGATGGGGATATCTAAGGCAACAGTTTCTATTGCTTTTAAACTAAGGTCTGTTCTAAAATCGTCTAGTTTTAATTCTCTTGATTTGGAAACAAAATCTCTTGATGCTCTATCTTTGTTCCATGGTCCACCAGAAGTGATTACATTTTTTTTAGAAGCAGTAAACACATCATCTATTGCTACCGGAGAATGAAACATATCAACTGAAGAAAATCTAGATGTAGAAGTAGGTTGTATTACAATAAGATCAGGTTTCTTTTCAACAGTTGCCAACCATGTGATTAAATTATATTCTATGATATCGTTTGCACATCCTGCTAAAGATAAATTATAATAATCTTTTTTTAGGTCTTTAGCCAACAAGTAGCTATATGTATTTTCAATGGGCAATCCTATTCCTTCAGTGTGACTACAACCTGCAAATAATATATAATTATCTAAATTGATTTCTTTTATATTTTTACATCGATGTCCATATTCATTATGCTTATATTCAACTTCTTTGGTCCTCCAAATCCAGTCTTTAGGCTGGAGTTTTAAGTTTTTAAGAAATAGGTCCTCTGGATCAGACGTGTGAAACAAAGAAGTTTTGTTAGGCTCAAAACCAATGAATGGATTGTTTAAAAAATATGCCATTAGTTAGAGACTCTAATACCTTTGCGGATTTTTTGACACAAAACTCTAGTTAATCTTTTATGATCAGTGCTTATTCCACGACAATCAATATGCATTGCACTTTTTACTGCTTTGTGAGTAGGATCTCCCCAAGATAATTCTACAATAGGTATTTTTATAGTGTGACGTAAAAGATGTTTAAATAAAAAAGTTCTACTGCCAAAAAAGCCTCCGCTTCCTTCTTGATCTTTAAATTCCCTGCTAGCATAATTTATTAATTCTTTATAGTCTCGCCTGTCTAATATATAATTGGCTGGCTGATAATTTTTATCTTTTGAGTTGAAATATAAAAAGTTGTTGGGGTTTTCCCATGCAATTACTATTGCTTTGGGAGTTCCAATGCGCCAAATCCATGTTAATAAATTATGTTTTACTGCATCTAATCCTCCGTGTCTGACACATAAATTATAGTAATCAATATTTAAAAGGTTTGATGTCTTATAAAAAAACGTATCTCTAATGTGCATGTTATCGCATAATCCTGCTTGGTCTCCAACTATAATAAAATGATTTTCTAAGTCAATATCTTTTATTTCTTTAGAGTAATGACCTAAAGAATTATATTTTGCAGCCAATTCATTTTTTATTAGATTATCTACCGGGGAAGACATGTCTATATTTATCATAAATAGTTGCAGTGATTATTCCTGAGCACAAATTGCTGTTTGTACACATTCCCAAAACTGGGGGTCAATCTTTAACTGAATTTTTTCTTAAAAATATATTAAGTAAACCAAAATTAAACGAGTTTGGAGAAATAGACATAGATTCTAATCCTGAACTTGGTCTTAAATTAAATATGAATTTAAAGTCTAAGGGTCCAGCAATTTATCACCATTTGTTTTTGTCTGAATATTTAGAAAACAAACTGTTCCCTGTTGATAATATTGAGCAGTATTATAAATTTTCAGTAATACGAAATCCTTATGATAGGTTTTTAAGTGCATATAAATTTTTAGAATTAGACAAAACGCATGAAAAATCTAGTGATTTTGCTGAAAGTATACAATATATATCAAATAAAAATAGCAAATTGTATAGAATGTTTTGTCCTCAGGTTGAGTATTTAGAACCAGTTAACAAGATAAATACAATCTTTATAACAGAAGACTTAGAGCAAGTTTTTGAGTTTTTTAGAAAAGAATTTAACTTTGCAGGAAATTCGGTGTATAGAAACAAATCTATGCAAAATTATAATACACTGCTTGATAATAAAACCAAAGAATTTATTAAATATTTTTATAAAAAAGACTTTGATCTTTATTATAATTTAAAGGAGACAACATGAAAAAAGAAGTCAACCACTTAAAAGATCATCAGTTTGGTTACTGGGAGCACTGGAGACACAGCATGAAGTTAGCAGTACGTATGGGTGTTCTGTCAGGAAAAAGCATTGTACATGCATTCTTACCTAATAAATTTGCAGATGATGGTCCAACTACAATTTATAACACTTACAATGAAATTAAAGATTTGCCAAATGTCAAGGCTTTGTTTAAAGAGTTAAGTAAAAAATAATTTATTAAGGCGTAAGTTATTTGCGCCTTACAATTCTGCCTTTTTCTAAATCGTAAGGACTCATTTCAACGGTTACATCATCACCCAGCGCAATTTTAATATCAAATTTGCGCATTTTGCCAGATACATATGCTAGTATAATCTTCCCTACATCTAATTTTACTCTGAACGTAGCATTTGGCAACACTTCTGTGACAGTACCATCTACTTTAATCGATTCTTCTTTAGCCATTTTTGATAATATTCCAAGATTTTTCTTTCTCTAGCAATTCTTGTTCTAATTCACGATATTGGTTTGCTAGGTTTTTTAACTCATCCCAGCGATCTTCTAATTCTTGATTATGATGCAAGATTGCTAAACGATTTTCTATTTTTTCTAGCGTCTCAGATAGTGACTTTCCGTCTAATACAATGTCTTTTGCTTTTAGATGTCCTTTGTGTGCATCTTCCCAAATATTAGTCGATGTTATCGCATCTGAATTTATAGTAGTAGACCAATTTGACGACATATTAGTGTATGTAAAACTTTTGGGTTTTTTCATTTGTAAGCCTTTTTCAAATACAAGTCTCCGTTATCATCAACTCCAATTTCAACATTGTCTCCTTCATTCCATCCTAAACTTTTTAGAACCTGCAAAGGAACTGGAACAATTAAATCCCCGTTTTCGTCTTCTTGGGTGATAACTTCGTACCTAGTTTTGTGTTGTCCAGGTTTATAAGACATACTTTATTTTATAATACTGGAACACAAATGTCAAACAAAAAGGCTACCACATTCTGCAAGACCAATACCTTGCAGTTGTTTTGTCTTTAGCAGTATCGCACTTGTGACGAGCGCGGAAGCTCTTTCTGCGTTCTGGATTAGATTTTTTAATACGCATATCTTTAGAACCAAAGTTTACTTTTTTAGCTTTAATCTCGCCGTCTTTGGTTTTCTTACCGGAGTTTACATAGACTTTAAATTTTGCAACATCGCCTTGCATTGGCTTGTTTAGTTTAACTTTTCTGCCCTGATATACTGCTTCGTCTATTTGCTCTTCGTTCATATCTTTTGCATACAATTTGTCAATTGCTTTTTTTGCTTGAGATTTTGTAAGACCTTGGTACTTTTGACCAACTAAATCTTGTTTTCCGCCGGTTTCGCCAACAGTGTATATTGAATACCGACCATCGCCATCTTCTACTGCTTTGTAATCCTTGCCTTCGTCTAATTTTGCCGTTCTAGCAAGATAGTCTTTAACATCTTCTCTGTTAGAATCATCAAGGTATGCAATTTTAAGATTACGCAAAGTTCTTAAATCTTCTTGAGCATATAAGTCTAACTTTTTATAATGATAGGCTGCAACATCGTCACCTGCTTGTGCAGCCGCTTCTAGTTCTTTTCCTAATGGACTGTTTTTGACACTAGTAGCATCAAGGGCGGCACCACCACCTACAGCTAGGGCACCAGCAAGACCGGCAGCCGCTAATTTTTTTCGTAAATCTTCTTGAAGTGCTTCGTCATTTACACCTTCTACTAGAATATCATTGACCTCTAACAATTCTAGCATTTTGTCATCGCATTCAATAATAATACCGTCTTCTGTAAATCCAGAAATCGATGTCTCGACTACAAATGTATCGTTAAATTCGATGTCAAATGCGTCATTTATTCGCATGACGTTTTCATCTTGATCGTTTTCAAGCGCAACAACCATTTTGTAAATATTTCTAATGTCGTCCATTTTAGTGTCCTATATAAGTTATATTAGTATTTATCATTGGTTTATACTATTAGGCCATTGTGACGAAAACTCGTTAGCGTCTTTTTCGTCTTCAAAATAAAAAGTGTGCTCAAAAACGTTAGTAAATGATTGCATACTCCATTTGTGTCTGGGCAAATTCTTTCTGCACCAGTCTTTCCCCTGAACATCTAAGTCACTGTTAATCCTTACAGGATACGGATTTTTACTCATCCAATTGGTTTTGTAATCAGCAATTTCTTGTGGGGTTTTTGGCTCATTCATAATTAATTCCAAGATACTGTCTGTTCTGGTTTTGCTGTGATTTGTTCGGCATTGGGATATTCTGAAATATCTGGGATATAGTAAATCCAAGCATTACCTTTCGTTGTAGAGACTTTTGCTCTGTTATAAAAATTTGGATAACCTTCGATGCTATCTAGTATATCCATTGTTTGGTCGTCTACTTGCCACACTTCACCGTGTATTATATTATGTCCATCAAGTGTTACAGCAGGAAACAAACCAAGATCATAAAGACTGTATGCAGAATCAGTAGTAAAAGCAATCCCTAAAAATTCAGCATTGCCAAAACTATCAAGACCTCTGACCTGATTTTTTCGCTTGAGTGTACCATATACAAAGACTAGATGTTTCATTTAAATGTCTGTAGAATATATTTTTTCTAATGTTTTAATGGTTGCGTCACTAGAGTTTGGCATTTCGTGCTCATCTTCGTGCTTGACTGCGATACCACCTGCATCTTGCCAGGCTTTTAAGTACGGACCAAAGTCGTCAACTAACACATTTGGCGACCCGTTTGAAACTGCATATTTGAATTTGTCTGGGGTAAAAATAGCATCACTGCTAGTTCCAGGATTAAACTCATCTAACCAGTCTTTCTTTGCTTTGATACTTGCTTCTTTATAAGGCCCTCTAAGGGGAGCACTTAATACAGTAAATGGTATCTTATGTGTTTTTAACCAATTGATAACTTTTTGTCCACCAGAAAGAGGCTTTAAATTTCTAAAATAGTCGTAAACTTCTTTGGCTGAACTCGTAGCCAATTGTTCGATTTCTTTTTCTCTATCTTTAATTGATTTCCAATGAGGAACATTATGATATTCTGACCAAGCTCCAAAAAAATCTGCTTGTACACCATCCATGTCAAGATATAAGTGCGGAATGTCTTTTTGTTCGGCTTCATTAAGAAGTTCGCTAATTTTCATTTTACTATTCCTGCTGTATCAACTATTTAGTGATATACAGTCTCTTTTTTCCGTGGTACGTAATCTTTATACATCACAGGAGAACGATCTGGAATTATTTGAGTAGAGTCAACAATAGCATCTCCATACTTAAGGTTAATATAAGACATTAATTTCTCATTTTCTTCATCTTCATCAAAATCTAACATCAAATAATTTTCTAATTTAAGTGTGGTTCTTACACTTTTTTTCAATACTTTATCTTTAAGTATATCGTCAAAGTAATCATTTTTTCTATAAAAATATATCATTACTTTCTCCAAAGTGTAAATGCAACATAATCACGTTCAGAATCAAAATATAGTATCCAATCATTTGAGTGTTCAAATGTCCCGTTTAACAATGAATTTTGCATTATTTCAGGATTTTCCATATACTTTACTTTGCCCACACAATTTTTGTCACACCAATCAATGATAGACTGAAGTTCCCCAAAAGGTACACTTATTTTTACTTCATGCATCGTAGGGATATTGATGGACATTAACATCTCCTTGTTGTAAAAATCTTATACCAGAATCATCTCTGTAATGTTCTTTATAATATACTGTAACTATGCCTGCTTGATATATTAGTTTAGCACATTCTATGCAAGGGGCATGAGTGCAAAATAGTGTGGCTCCCGAACTAGATTCTGTAGACTGTGCAACTTTAAGAATCGCATTACTTTCTGCATGCAGTACTTCGGGTCTAGTAGCTAAATGATTAATCAATACAATCCCATCATCACTATCAACTTCTTTTGGAATATCATATTCACAGCAGTTATCCCAGCCGGCAGGCATACCGTTGTACCCAGTGCCAATAATCTGATTGTCTTTAACAATAACTGCACCTACTTTCAACCGAGTAGCATAACTTAGTTTGCTAGTAAGTTCTGCTATACCCATAAAATAGTCTACAAATTTTTTCTTCATTTTTTCTGTAAGTGAATAATTTTGTTCTCTACGCCTTGCCACTTTTCATAGTCTGGCATTGCTGGTTTCTTTTCTGTGATAACGTCCCATTGATCAGCAAGTTCTTGATTTAATTTAATCCAAAAATCCATATCATCTGAAGACACGGACTTGTCTGTATCTGCTAAAATTGCATCTTCTGGGCATTCGGGTATACAAACACCACAGTCAATGCATTCGTCTGGATGAATAGCTAGAAAATTGGGACCTTCATAAAAGCAATCAACTGGACATACTTCAACACAATCAGTATGTTTACAATTAATACATGCGTCAGTTACTACGTGAGTCAATTTTTTACTCCTATACCAAAGACAGTATTTATTATACTAACTCCAAAGTGTAGTATAGTATTTACCAAACAGTTCTAGACCTTCTTGTATTCTATCTTCATGCAGTTCGTGTCCCTCTGTGTCGTGCCAGTATCCGTCAGGATTTAAATTGATTAGTTTATAATTTCCTTCTTTGTTTGTGGCTACGCTATATTGTTCTTTGCCATGATGGTATAAATCACTATAATTATCTTCAGCAATTTGTTGAAAAGACCAAATCATTTTGTCTAACACTTCTTCCCACTTTTCAATGCCTATTTCAAAAGCCTCACCATGGCTTTCATTATAAAAATCAAAACACATCTGCAGGGACGATTGATCGCCACCCACATCACCGAACTCCATTGGAATACCTTGCTTTGAGTTTTTTAGTGCTAGAAGTGCTGGTAAAATTATTAATGCTAATGTATAATCTAAACTGTATGTGTCAAAATGTTCTATTTCTACATTAACTTTGGGCTTTTTATTCTTTAAGTATTTTCCAATTTTTGCCTTCATAGCTTTTGGACTTCGCCGTTATGAAACCAAAACAAATCGCTGTTGCTACCTTCGTCACAAAAAGACACTACGGCATAATCAACATCATTGTTTTTTTGTGCAAATTTGGCTAATTCATCGATTGAATTGGCATGCGCCATGTATTTTTGAGTATCTTGTTCGTATAAGAAATAAGTATTATCTACTTTTTCAACAATGCACTTTGCAATATATTCTTCTAATACAACTTCTTTATCACCTACTGTGTAGATACCGTCAACAGGCTCTTTGTTTTCTGTAGATAATTTATGAATTTCTTTGTTGATTTGGAAGGCTAAAAACAATCTTCCAGTAATAAAACCTGCTAAAAAAATCAAAGTTCCTAAAGCAATCATGTCAATAATATGCATAATAACAACCTCTTATTCTAAGTTCCATTCGACTCCGATTTTAATATTCATTTTTGGCAAACGAACATAATCAACGATGTTGTGTTTTTTAGCTTGTGATGGCGTTAGATACCAATCTGCATGTTTCTTTTCATGGATCAAGTCAAGAAAGTAATTTGGTTCTTGATCGCATTTTTCTGCTAAGATACGAAATAGCCTGTTATTTAATCGATTAGTTTCATCTGAATCTACTTTGATATCACTAACTTTCCCCCAAGTCATTGAACTTACTTCGTGAATCATGTATGTTGATTCTGGGTCACAATAGCGATGACCAGGTGTTCCGCATGCCGCTAGAAAACTTCCCGCGCTCATTGCTTTGCCCTTTACTATTGTTGCGACTGGCAGTTCAGATGAATTAATTTCAGCAATCATGCTTAAGGCGCTATAAACGTCACCTCCAAAACTATCAATAACAATAGGAATAATCGTTTGGCCCGTTAAGTGAGCCTGGTGCATGTCAATTGCAAAGTCTTTTGCTGAGTTTTCATCAAAAGAAGTAACCCAAATAACTTTGGGTTCTATTCTAACATCATATTCTTGCAAAGAATGATCAATATCATATGATAATTTGAGACCACCTGTACCACTTTGAATCGCTGTGTTGTTGCCATTTTCTGACATAATATTTAAGGCCTCGCCGATAATCTTCTTACTTCATTTGTAAGACTGTTTACTTTATTATTTAGTCGTCTTATTGTTTGGTCACATTTATCTAAATCTTGTGTGAATTGATCTATTCTTGTTTTTAATGTTTTTACAGTGTCTTTTAGGTCTTTTACTTCTTTTGTTTCTGTGGCTTCATCGACCCCTTTTACATTTGAAGGATTTGCTGTATTACTAGTATTTTTATTTTGATACATGTCAGTCATCTAATACAGCTAAAACCTCATCATCTTTTAAGATAACAAAAGTTTTTTCATTTAAAGTTACTTTGTCGCCTGCGTTTTTTAGATATAAAATTCTTTCCCCTTCATTTACCTGAACAGGGACAATTTTACCAGATTTAGAAGTAAAGCCAGGACCTATATCAACAACCGTGCCTTCAGTGGTGTTTTTTTCTTCGTCCGCATAAGGAACAACGATTCCACCAGAAGTTTTTTCTTCTACTTTTTTAGCTTCAACCAAAATACGATTTTCTGTTAATCTTACTGGCATATCTTCCTCTTAAAATAAATAAAAATTGGCGGGTTTTGTGTTTTGCACACTAGGTACCCGCCAAACCTTAGCACTCAAAATTAAGCGTTTGAACTTTCAGTAGCCAATGCGCGATATCCTGCGGCTACGACTGCCCGAGTAGGATTACCCAAGCGATATTTTGTTGTAGTACGACCGCGAGAATCTCGGCGCTGATTTGCATATACAGCAAGACCTCGATTCATACGAAGGCTGCTTACTGTTGCAGTTGGATTAGCAATACCGAAACGCGCGGTGATTTGCTTAGCAGTGAGTTGCTCACCATTTTGAAGTGCCTCAATGAGGCGATTAGTTTTACTTGTTACTGTCATGTCATTTCCTCTTAGTTTTAGTTAAATTCTACTGCTTTATTGCAATAGTGTATATATAATAAACGATTTACTGTTAAAATGCAACAAAAACGGTTGATTATTTTTAGTTTTGTTACCAATTTAGTTTTGTGATCAAGATGATTCCCACCATTCTACTATGTCGGTTAGGGCATCGCAAATCATGCTAAATTGGTTTTCAGGCAAATCAATAAAATTTTGGATTTCGGCAATCTGTTCTGCTGTGAGATCGTCTGTGCTGTCTACACCATAGTATTCCATCACGTACTCTGTCACATCATCACGCAACTGGTTGCGAATGTTTTCTTCCCACTTGTACATTCGGGGTACTTCAAACTTGCTCATTATTATCTCCTCATGCTTGCCAAGTCTTTAGCGTGTTGATCGTCCACAACCGGAACTGCATTGGATTTGTGCATCGTAGCCACACCTTTCA
>PR_CR_10_Liq_1_inCRDRAFT_1001414_pt1 | contig 13502 bp, 8 predicted proteins | sample PRCRCaboRojoPR_3_FD_10241 | JGI IMG/M metagenome (IMG submission 10241) | reverse complement strand
GTCTAGTGTTTTGCTCTTCCACTTCACTCTTCTCTTTACTCAGTCTAGNGTTTTGCTCNTCNACNTCACTCTTCTCTTTACTCAGTCTAGTGTTTTGCTCCTCTACCTCGCTTTTCTCTTGCATCAATCTAATGCTTCTCCTTTCCACTTCACTCTTCTCTTCACTCAATCTAGTGTTTTCCTTGTCTAACTCGCTTTTTTTTTGTTTTAAGTCTTTATTTTCCTGGAGCAATTCATTTGTTTCCTTTTGGGAGTTATTATTGCCTTGCTGCAGTCTAGTATTTTCATGCTCCAAGCTAAGTTTTTCTTGTTGTAAGTTACAGTTTTCCTCTACTAGCACCTCTTTTTCTTCTTGCAAGTTATCATTTTTTCTTTGTAAGCCAGCTTTCTCTTGTTGTAACTCATCCTTCTCCCTTTGCAATTTACTGTTTTTTTCTTCCAGAACGCTGCATTCTGTTTTTTTTTCACTCAACTGAGACTTAAGGTTATCAAGTTGAGTAGATAGTAGTGCTGAGTTTTCCTGGGCTTCTTGTAGACTTTCAGTTAGTTGGTTGTTTACTTGTTGTTTTTGATAAACTTCAAAGTTGAGTTTTTCAATTTGAGTGTTCAGTCCAGACTCAATCTCCCTTAGAGACACCAAGTCTCCTTGCAAGTAATTTAGTTCTGTTTTGAGTTGTTCGTTAGCAGCTTCTAGTGCCTTGATTTTTTGGGAGTAGTGTGTTTCGTTTTCTTTGAGTTGCTGAGTTTCTTTGAGAAGGTTTTTGTTGTTCTCTAGTAGGTAATTTATTTGGTCATTTTCAGAAGCTGACTCAGATATTTTTTGGGAAAACTGTTCGTTGAGGGTTTGGAGTTGTTGTTTGAGTTGGGTTTTTTCGTTTTCGTGCTGACTTTGGAGGTTTTGTTTTTCTGTGTGGAGTTGAGAGTAGTCTTCGGCTAGTTTGTTGTAGCTGGAGTTTGAGTAAGTGAGTTCTTTTTCTAGAGTAGTTTTGGACTCTTCTAAAGACTTGATTTGGTTTTGGAGTTGGTTGGTTTCTTTGTCGAACTCTTCGTTGAGTTGCTGTAAACTGTTTCTTAGGTCGCCAATAATGCTTTCATACTCAGAGTTTTTAAGTTGTTTTTGAAGAGACTCTATTTGAGAGTCTTTGAGTTGGTTGTTGGAGTGTGCTTGTGCTAGTTGGTTTTCAAGGGTATTTACTTCTCCATACTTAGTTTCAAGCTGCGCTTTTAGTTGTTCTAAGGAGTCTTCTTTGTCTTTGACTGAGGCTTTTAAGTTACTTACCTCAAAAGTAAGTTCAGAAATATCATCGTCCTTCTGGGCAACCATTTGTTTTACTGCAGAGTGCTTTTTCTTGAGTTGGTTAAGTTTCACTTCTAAGTTTTCAATCAAGTCGAACTTAAGTTCAAAATTGGTTTCGACTGACTTAAGTGAACTCAGAATACTATCAGAACTCCTAGAGAAGCACTCTTTGAGTTTAGAAAAGTTTACTTGAGGACGCTCACTGAGTTTAGCTTCTAGTTCGAACTTAGACTTTCGGAACTTTTCCGTTTCGCCAGTGAGTCTTTTGTTTTCCTTCAGCAAAACTCCTAGTTCCTTAGCTTTTTCTTCTAGTTTCTCTTGTAGGGCCGCTAGGCCTTTGGAAGAGTTTTCTTGAAGAGTCTTTTCTAGAGACTCCACCTGGGCTTTTAAAGACGCGTTGTGTTGTTCTAGTTCTTCGGTGGGCTTGAAGGTGTTTTTCCAGTCCCTAAGGGCGTCTCTTTCTTGAGTGACGAGTTTCAGTTTGTCTTGGAGCAAAGACACGTCGTACTCAGGAGAGGAAGGGTTGGGTCTGGACTGTTTGGCTTTTTCTTCTAAGTCCTGGAGTCTTTGTTTGAACTTTTTGATTGCTGACTTGTTTTCAGCCTTTGCCCTGAAAAGGGCTTCTTGGGCTTTCCTGAGTTCAGAGTTGCTTTGGTTCAGGTCTTTTTGGAGGGACCTGTTTGACTCTTGGGCTCTGTTGAGTTCTACTTTCAAGGTTTTGACTTGGTCGTTGTCTGCTAATTGTTCTTTTTCACGCAGAACAAACACTTGGTCTGTGAGTTTTTTAATGTTTTCCTTGAGTTTGGCGTTTTCGTCCACTAAGCTTTCGAAGCCTTCTTGTTTAGGAGGGTTCTTGAAGAAGCTTTTCCAAATTTGATTGTTGAGCTCCGTAAACACTTCCCAAAGCTTAGTTCGAATGGTGCTTTCCGTGTAATGGCCACTAGTGAAGATGTCTAGTACTTGGCTTTGCGCCTTAGCAAGCATTTCTGAGACTTTGCTGAAGTCTTTGGAAGGGTTGTTTACTTTGAACTTGGGGGGGTTGTGGTTCTCAAGAAGTTTGTCTTTTTGACTGAGTAGTTCGTTGAAGATGTGGCGGTTTTGGAAGTCTTTGTAGGTGCTGTTGTCTTGTGTGGAGTCCACTAAATCTGAGTAAGTCTTACCGATCATTTTTTGAGTTAGGTTCTGCAGACGCGAGTGCAAAGCATCATTAGAAGCCTTGGTTTCTTGACTGGAACGCCTTGAAGGGTTCCGGGCTCTTGAAGCACTGGAACTTCTCATTTTTAAATTTGAAGCGTTAGTTATGCTTTTTAGGCATAGAGTAAACTAAGAAGTCGTTTAAAACTTGGGGTTTGGACTCCTGCTTAGTGGTTCTTTTAGAAGTGAGTTTCCATCCGTTTAAACCTTTTTTGATTACAGGCGGAGTGGCCTTTTTGGTTTTGTGGTCGAAGCGAGTAATGAATTCCTGAATAGGAGGGATGAGTTTGGACTTGGTAATTGTGTTGCTGCGTCGGAGGCACTGCAATCCTTTGGGAAAAGAGTACTTGTTGATCAAGTAGTTCTGCGTGCTGGTGGTGTCAGTTTGTTCTTCTCGATCCTTTTTGACGAAAGCAAAGTCTTTGAGCTTGACTGAGTTTCTGGGCTCGTGGAACTTGGACAAGGAGTGGTGGGTCTTAGAAGTTTGGAGGTTTGCAGAGTCAAGAATGGAGTTCTTAAGTAAGTTGGGTTTGCTTTGTTGGATTTTGGTTTCGGAGGTTAACTTGGTTGTTTGTTTAGGAACTGGGTTTTGTTTTTGCTGAGTATTTTCGAGTGGTTTGGGTTCTTTCTGGGGTTCTTTGTTACTCAAAGACATCGTTCGTTTTTTAATAACTTGGGAATTTAAGGAATTTTTGTAAGGGTTAGAAATATTATCTATGTACTTTTGAGTTTCAGCAATGAATTCCATCGTGTTTTTGGGTCTGGAAGTTTTCTTAATGCTTACGAAGTACTTTTCTCCCTTGATTTTTTTCCACTTAGTGGGAATAGAAGTTTCCCAGTTGTAAATAAGTTCTTTTGCACTGCTGCAGTCTAGTTTGTTGCGTTTCTTTTTAAAAGTCACAGACCTCACTGGAGAGAACTCAGACTTCCCAGAACTCTTTAATTCTAGTTCAGGAATCCTCTTAACAGCCTCCATGCAATAATTTATTACTAGGTGTTTAAGGAATTAGTGCCTAATCAATTTTGGATAATTAAATATGAAAGCAAGCGAGAAAGCTGTGCTATGTTTTTCCCGGTTTTAACGCTAGTTTCTATAAAGAAAGCGTTGATTTCTTTAGCTTTGCTTTTGCCCATCTGGAAACTAATAAGTTTTTGAGAAGTTTCAGCTTTATTAGCAACCAGTATAATCTTAACCCTATTCGAGTCGCAGTAACCAGCCCAGGTACTCACCTCTTCGAAGGACCCCAAGTCTTCTACACTGTACATCAAAATAGCTAACTTGGAGATGCTTAAATAAGGAGTTGTGAACTGCTGGAACAAGTGTCCACCTGGCAAATCAAACATATACACTCTTACTCCTAGCTCTTTTGCAAACTCCAATTTAGTGTTTTGGATTGTAGTGACGAAAGTAGGCGTGTAAGTTTCAGTGAAGTTGTTTGAAGTGAGTTTAGCAATTAGCGAAGTTTTGCCTACTCCTGGAGGTCCGAACACTGCAATTCTGTCTCCATCGCTGACTATTTTTCCTTTTCCCATTTTACTGTTGAACTATTTTATAGTTACTTTTAAAGCCTTCTAGCCACGAAGGAGACACTAAAGGTTCGTTTTCGTCTAGTTTTGCTAAACTTTTTGCTTTTTTAATGATTTCTTGGTCTAGATTCTTTAGTTTGTCTTTGTTTTCTGAAATCCACTCAAAAAGGGTGTTGTCTACTTCTTCGAAAAACTTGTTGCTTCTTCCTGGCTTTTTGTTGTGGTATACTAAACGTGAGTGTTCCTCTTGGAAGAGTTGGTTGCGCACTTTGTCCCTCCAGCGTATTAAACTTGCCACTGGGATGTTGAGGTCTTTGGCAGCTTGGGTTTGGTTGGAGTACTTGACAAAGTTACGCACTGCTTCTATCTTCTCGGCAGTGGAGTGTTTGTGTTCGAGTTTCCTGAGTTTGCGGGGTTCGGAGTCTTCAGCTTGGACTGAGATCTCACAAAAGGACTTAAACATTTGAGGAGTAGTCAAAGTAGTTTTGTCTTCTACAAACACAGGCAAGTCTTCCAGGGTTATTTGTTCATCGAGTTCAGGAACTACTAGTTGTTCAACCCACTTTTTATCTAATTCAAAAATGTTGGCTGTGGGCTGAATTCCTTTGTGAAAAGCAGCATCGACTACAAGTTCTTTAGCTCTTTGTAGCAATAAAGGTTCGTCTTGGATTACACTGAGCATCCACCTCAAAACTGTGTTTTTGTCCAAATTAAACTTAGAACAGGCTTTAGAAGGCCCACAGAACAAAGCATACTTTGCGATTTGGACTTGTTTTTTGGCTGAGTACTTAGTGTCTTCGTTCATTTTTATATTAGAACCAGGTTAATTATTACTGCTGAAGGAACCTGTGGGAGTTAATAGAGTCTGCCTGATTCAAAAGGTCCTGGACCACTTGGTTAATCTGTTGCTCAGAATGTCCTTCTAAACACACCTTTTTTTCAACTCCAAAGTCGTAGCGAGCTATCACCAAAGGAATGGCGTCATTGCACTCCCTCACAATGAATGGAAAAGTAGGGTTAGTTTCCTTAACTTTGGCGTAGTTTGTCGTCACAAAGTCCCTAACTCCTTGTGAGTGCCCTGAAACTTGGCAACAAACAAACCTAAGTTCCCTTAGTTTCGAGGAGAGAGAAGTATACCAGCTCATATTTATTATTTAAGTCTCGCTGAAGAATATGCGTGCTCCTGACAAAGAGTACTTCAAAAGGTCAAACTCCAGTCTGTACACCTGCACCTTCCGCATGGAGATCTGCTGGACTTTCTGCACTTCGTCGGATTGAGCAGTGTTGGCCAGGCGTTCTTCTTCTTCATTGAGTGTAGCTTCGATGCTTTCAAACCAGTTAAGTGAGTCAAAATTACTCTCTTGTTCAAGGACTCTTAAGATGTAAGCCAAACCTACTGCAAACCCGTCGTCCGTAAAGTACATGTCGTCGGCTTTTTTCTTGGAGAGTTTGTCTTTGGCCCTTAGCAGACTGTCTACGTAACTAATCGTTAGTGTAGGAATGATCATGTAAAACAAATTCAAGTGTTTGGTTTCAGAGTTGTTGAGTACTCCTTGGAAGGTCTTCACCAACAACATGAAGTAGTTAGTGTCTTCTGTGAAGTTCTTAGTTATGGACTCTAAAATCTTGTCAAGAGTCTGAGCAGAGACTTTGGTTTCATCCGAGTAAAGGTTAGCCAGTTCCAAAAAGTTAGGTACGTTTTGGGTGTCAGGAATAAACTGGGTTTTGGTAGAGGTTAAGTTCAAGCTTGCAGTTTTAATCATCCTTATGAGTCCAATAGTGTTACCTATTTGCGTGACGAGTTGTCTGAACTTGTCGAGGTAAGTGATGCCTCCTTCGAAAGTCCCCAGTCTTCTGATTTCTTTGTTGAAGTTGTCAGCTCTTTGGTAAGGAAACATTTGGTTAAGGCCTTCTTTGTTGCCTTCGAAGTACTTTCTGTCTTTGTTGAGTTGCGACCAAATGTGGGTGTCGTACAAGAACTGCGAAAACACTTGGAAGCGCTTGGTAAGTAACTTGTAGGTAGTGTTAATGGTAGAGTTAACTAAACCCAAACCGTGAGTTTTAAGCGAGTAAGTAAGGTGCATGTAGGTGAAGCACTGCACGTGCTTATCGTCGCCGTGAGTGGCTTCCATGAAGAACTGGCTGTGAAGGTTGTACTTGAACTTAGTTACGAACGAAGGTAGTCTCTTGGTGATTTCCAAAAGGTCCATTCCTTGCTCTAGGTGTTTGGCAGGCAAGTGGACACTGCTTAAGTCAAGTTTGTACTTAGGTTTGGCCAAAGCCCTCATTTCTTCGTAGATCTTCCAGTCGTTGAGGTTCAGAGTGGTCATGTTGTAGAAGGTTTCGTCTAGATAAACTTCGATCTTCTTTTTGATGTCAATTATTTTTTCACAGAAAGTAATGGGTTGGCTTTCCAAGAACTTAGAAAGGTTTTCTACTTCAAGGGGATTTTGTTTGGCGATGCCAGAAATAGCAAGTGCGTGGGCGTAAAGTCGCAAGTCACTTTCTATTGCCCGAGCAATAGGCATTATTATTTCGTTGTGGAGTTCTTTTTCTCTTTCTTGGAGGTATAACTCTTTAAGAGTTTTTGGGTCCTCAGCGTGTTTGCTTAGTAGGAGTTGCTTAGCGCCATCTTCAAGTGCCATGAAGAGGTACTTCAGTCTATTGACGTTAGAGGGTTTTTCTTTAACGTACTTCATAAAGTGGGAAGTTATTTCTTGGATCCAGTAAACAAAAGAGCAGTCTGAAACCTTTTTAAGGCTGTCTTGGAACTCAGTTAAGATTTCTAGTTTCCAGAGACCGTCCATGATGTTGTTCCGTTCGTTGCCCTGAATCATTCCTTTGGAGTCTAAAATCGACCCACACAGCTTCATCATGTCTAGCCTTGTAGGACTGATAGGTCCCTTGGACAAACTGTCCATAATGCGGAACACGTTTAGGAGTTCGTCCTTAGCTTTCCCTCCACTCCTAGTTATCCTTTCTCTGAACTCATTGAAAGGCGCCAAAGCATTGGCCACTATGATCTTAATGATGGGGTTCAGAGAAAGCACTATGATTTCTTGATGCCTTTCCAAAGTAAGTACAATTGCTTTTACTATCTCTATAGCTTCCATTACGTAAGGCACGAAGTTCACTCTGAAAGGAGTTCCTGACTTGTCGTGAAGTGCTGTAGTTAATTGCACGTAAGTTTTGATCTGGTTAGCTAAAAGCAACCCTTGGAGTAAAAGCTTGCCTCGGTTTTCTTGTAACTTGAATATTTGGCTTTCACTGGCTTGGGCAGAGCACGTTAAGAAACTCTGCATTCTGGCTGCCCACACACTGTACTTAGAGTTCCAGTTTTTGATGTACTCTTCAAGGCCGTTGTCTAGTTTGTTTAAGTACATTCCAATGCTGGAGTTGGAGTCTTTGGGGTCTAAAGTGCAGCGTTTGAGAGGAGGAGCATGATTCATAATGAGTTCAGCAGGAATCACTATAACGTGGCCAGTGACTACTACTGCAGGTGCTTTCTTCTGAAGACTCCAGACTCCTTTGAAAAGCTTCTTGTCGAACTCTTTGGTGAACAAGCGCCTGAAAAGCAAGTAAAGGCAAGTAATGTCTAAAACTTCTTCTCTGTCGTCCCATTCGTACTGAGTTTCCATATTTCCATAAACCCTTTCTAAGCGAGACTTAAAGTACTGCTGGAACTCTGCAAGGAGTTCTTTGTTGTTGCCGATCTTAGGGTCGAAGGCACCTTGTTTCAAACAAGCATTCAAGCAGTTAGCACTCATAATGGATTTGTCTAAGTAAAGCAAGCACTTCCTAAGTTGTTTTTCAAATTTCATCTGAATGTTGTACTTAGAAGGTTCTGTTTTAACGAACTGCATGAGTCGTTTGTACAAGTCCCAGTGGTGGACTAAAGACTCGTTGTCGTTGATCACAGCATCGATTTTGGCCAGGGTAGAAAGCATTTTGCCCAGACTGTCGAGCACTGGAAACAGCCTTACTTCTTTGAACAACTTAGAGTAGATTTCGTGGTTCTTGGGTTGTTTTTTGTTGTAAACAGAATTCAGTTGGTGGACAAGGTTGAGCACTAAGCTGTTGACGTAAGCTAGGTTTTCAAAGGTTTCGCCCAGGAAAGAACTCATATGGCCAATCATTATTTCGGGCTGTCCTTCAGAAAGCACTAAGTCACTTGGAAGTCCTTCTCCGTAGTAGTTGAGGGCTGACAAAGCGTAAGTGTCTAGGTAGTCCTTTGCAAGTCTGACTTCAGTGATTAAGTAAGTGAAAACTGTAAGGACTTTGGTGAGGTCAGAGTGGGAAGCATTAGTCATTTCAAGGATCCCAATGGACTTTTCGTAAGGCTGGTACTCCAAAGACATGGCTCTGGGAATGCAGGGTTCTTCTGTCTTTATGTTATGGATTTCGTTGAGTTTGCCTTTGTAAGCCACTAAGAGTTCTTTCAACTTCCGCTCTTGAATTTCACTTTTGGGCTTACTTAACTCCGAAGGCACGCTAGACCGCAACTCTCCAAATTCTTCGTCACTGTAAACAGGCTCCATTTTCTAATTATTCACCGATTACTAATAACTTCAACTTAGCTTCAAAGACATTTTTGTAAACCACCTTCCATAATAATTAAATGAACTCAGAAAGACGCTACGTACCTAAGCAACCAAAAACAGACAACTGGCGAGACCAAATCCAAAAACCACCGCCTGACACGCGGTTCCGCACAGAAGACGTCACCAACACGAAAGGGAACGACTGGGAAGACTACTTCCTCAAACGCGAACTCCTGATGGGGATTTTCGAAAAAGGCTTCGAGCGGCCAGCCCCAGTGCAAGAGGAAAGCATTCCCATCGCCCTGGCAGGACAGAGCATCTTAGCCCGTGCCAAAAATGGCACAGGAAAAACTGCAGCTTTTGTGATTCCAGTTCTGGAGAAGTGTGACACATCGCTGGAGCACATACAGTCACTTGTGCTGGTCCCTACGAGAGAGTTAGCTCTGCAGACCAGCGCTGTGATCAAAGAAATGGGCAAGCACATGGAACTCGAGTGCATGGTTTCTACCGGAGGCACTTCTATCAAGGATGACATCTTTAGGCTTTACAAGACCGTCCACGTACTAGTGGGGACTCCCGGCAGGATACTTGACCTGGCTTCTAAAGGCGTGGCAGACCTGAGCAAGTCTTCTACACTCGTCATAGACGAAGCGGACAAGTTGCTTTCTGTGGACTTCATGCCTGTGATTGAAAGACTGATAGGTCACTTGCCTCACGACCGCCAGATTCTGATGTACTCTGCGACGTTCCCGATTACAGTGAAGGACTTTGTAGTTAGATACATGCCTAACGCACATGAAATCAACTTAATGGAAGAACTCACTCTTAAAGGAGTGACGCAGTACTACGCTTACGTACCGGAAAAGAAAAAGGTCCACTGCTTAAACACTTTGTTTTCTAAATTGCAGATTAACCAAGCTATTATTTTCTGCAATTCAACTCTTAGAGTCGAATTGCTGGCTAAGAAGATCACTGAGTTGGGTTACTCGTGCTTTTTCATTCATTCAAGGATGACGCAGCAGGACCGCAACAAGGTGTTCCACGACTTCAGGAGCGGCGGGTGCAGGTGCTTAGTGTCTTCGGACTTGTGCACTCGTGGGATTGATATACAAACTGTGAATGTTGTGATTAATTTCGACTTTCCTAAGAACTCAGAAACTTACCTGCACAGGATTGGGAGATCGGGGAGGTTCGGCCACTTAGGGCTTGCAGTGAACTTCATCTCTGATGAGGACAGAGAGAACTTGTTCATTATTGAGAGGGAGCTGGACACTGAAATCAGCCCTATCCCTGCAGAAATAGATAAGTCCCTTTATACTTAACTTAGGTACTCTTCATCTAATTTGCGGATATAATTAAAAATGCCGTGATGACAGGAGTTGTTTGACCAGTGAGGACTTTAACTCTACTGCCTTCCTTCTGACTTATATACTTCACGGGTGTTCGAAGGGCCCTTACACCTTTGTACGGGGCTTCAAAATCCATCCTAGACTAAGTGATTTCGGGTGACATAGGTCCTCATGGGTCGTTGTCAATCAGATCTCGCACATAATAATGGATAAAAAAGACTTGCTTTTCTTAACGCTCCAAGTAACTCTGCTTAAGGTGCTGTTCAACTACAGACTGAAAGTTACGCTTAGTCCAAAGCTTGTTAGTGATTAATGGTTATATCTAATATGCTTTAAAATAGGTTCTTTTAAAGGCTCTATGTCCATGTTGCAGATGTTGCACAAAAGCCTGTTTTCACCGTACCCTCTGAAAATGAAAGTTCTTCTATTGAACCTGTCGTCCACAATTACTTTGGTAGGTTGGGTTTCGTCGTTGCTCATGAACACAAAGTCTTCGTTCTTGCCTTCTTTTCTGACTTTGAGTCTGTAAAGTAACTCAGCTCCTTCCAAACTAGACAGCTTTAAGTCCTCGCACATTTCAAAAAAGTACCCAAATTTTTCTAGTAGTTGGTTAGTGGTGTACTCCTTTTCGGTTAATTTTTTTCTAAGCGCGTTGTTGTTTTCTGTTATGTANTCAAAGTTATCTTCCATTTTGCAATTACTTGTATTAACTATTTGAATTAATTTAAATGCGACAAAATAAAGGCAACAACAAACTGTACGAAACACTCGTCCAGGGAATCCACGAGTTCTTGCTTAAAAAAGGGTTCATGAACACACTAGACGTATTCCAACACGAACTCCAAGCTTCACGCAGTAACACCAACCAGTCAGAGTGCCTTCCCCAACTTACAAAAGCTCTAGAAACAGGAGACCCAGACAACTTCTTCAGACTCTGGAACAGGTTCCTTCCTTCAACTGCACTTAAGTCAGGTGAGGGCCAGAAACTAGACTTCTACGCCCATGTGTTTTTCTCTATTTTTCCCCTGCACCCGCTCAACCGTTCCCAAAATAAAGGAACTGAAGACGCTGAGTACAAAAGACGCATGGAAGACTTCAAAGAATTCCTCAACACCAAAGGAGCAGAACTTTCCAAAACTGAAGAGTTCCTCCACTTCTACGCCCTTCCTTACATCCCTAGTCCCACAACCCACCCTTCTTTCAAGGTGCTTTTCACCCGAGCTTGGGTCAACGAACTCAAAGAAAGGATTTCAAAGTTCTTCCAGGGCAACTCTCCTTCTAACCAGCAGCCTTTGCTTGTCAAAATGGCCAAAGCTTACAACGGAAAAGCACCCAAAAATGACTTTGACGAGTCTGAGCAGTACGAACTCCAAATCCAAAACCTAGAACTCCAAGTGCGCGAACTCCAAAAAGAGTACTCCATTTTGCAACAACGCGAAGAACAAGCAAAAAGCACTTTACTAGAAAGCCAAACTAAGTGGACTAATTTTTCCAAGGACATCCTTAACATGGCCAAAGAACTCTACAGAACCATAGAAGCTATTTCCCGCGGTAATGACATTGACCCCAGTCAACTGCAAGCTATTTTTGAAAAAATAGTTAGGTACGACAACTTCCTTAACATGTCAAACGACGAAATATCTGGGGCTTCCTTTACCTACTCCCAAGCTGACAGGACCCAAACTGACTTTTCGCCTTCTCAGTTTAAAAGAGACGTTAGCGAGTCTTCTTTGAGTTACATCAGACCAGACAAGAACATGGTCAAAGGCTACTCTGCTTTGCCTCCACTTAACTTTGCCATAGTTATTAGGGACCTTTCGAACCTACAAGACGACCTTCAGATCTGTGCACTGCTGCAAGCTTTGCGTTGGCGACTCACTAGAAGTCAGTCCTACTTGCGCAAAGAAACTTTGGCTGCTTATATTAAGTACAACATTTTGTGCACTACTAAGCCCCACGACATCCTTTTAGACAAACTACTTACTTGGAACAGAAGAGTCATAGAGTACACTGTAAGATTCTTGAACGTAGTGGCTTCGGAGTGTGCAGGAAGGACTTATTTGTTAACTAAAGAAAACATAATTCAGAGTTTGTCAAGTATACTCTACGAAGAACTTGAAGACAGCATTCTGAGACAAAACGCACTTGGGTCACTCCAAAAACTTTCTTTGCGCAGACAAGCCCAGTCAACTATGATTGAACTTGAAATGATAGACTGGCTGGGAAGACTGCTTAAGTTCGAAGCAGAAAACATAAGTTTTTACTCATTGGAGTACGCCACAGCTCTTCTGATGAACTTGTCACTGAGAACAGCAGGTAAAAACAAGATTGAAAACAGCCAACTAGACATGCTGTCTATTCTAAACGGGCTTTTGGAACACGAAAACACCCAAGTGCGGACTTATGTTAACGGAACTCTTTACAGCATTTTAACTCGTCAAAAACTAAAAGAAAGAGCTCTTAAACTGGGAACAGACAAAACTCTTGAGTACCTAATGAAAAACAGCGACGAACACTTTAAGCGCCAAATACAGTACATACTGGACCAGCTCTTCAGTGAACACGAAGACGACTGCCTTTCGGACGAAAACGACGACGACATAGAAGACAGGGACGAAGACGAAAGCGAAATAGACGATTACATAGCTGAAGACGAAGACATGGACGACATAATTAACGAAGGAATCCTCACTGGAGAAGAACTACTCAACGAAAAGTACGGCAGCAAAGCCAACCCCAGTAAAGAGTCTAGCCCAGACAAACCTTTGTCAAGGCCTGTTACTCCAGCAAGGGTGCCTGAGAAGCCCCCTAGCGAAATGCAGTCAAAGCCCAAGATTCCAAGAACTCCAGCCGAGCAAGAACAAGAACCCCCTCCGCCTCCGCAACAAGAAGCCAACACCCAAGGCACAGGAGAGTTCACTTACGCCTTTAAGTCAAGAGACCGCATTCCGAGATCGCCACTGTAACTGGTTAGCTAAATTCAATAAAGAATTTAAAACTAAGAGTTTCCCTATTTATAATTTCAGTTATGTCGTACCCCAAAGTTCCTCCCAAACCTACTACGGGAACTCCCCAAAAAATATCTCAGCAGCGCAAAGAACGCTTACAAAAACTAAAAGAACGTGAAGAGCTCAAGGGACTCCTCGTGAACAAGTTCAAAAAGAAATACGGAGACTCTGCTGGGTTCATAGACCGCGAAGTTGAGAATTTCATGAAGCAAGAAGCCCTCACTGAAGCTAACCTTAAGAAACTAGACGAAAAAATCAAGAAAAAGACTGAACTCGACCACGCCACCAAAGAAGCCCAAGCTGCAAAGTCCATTCCTAAGTCCAAGCAGTCTGCTGGCAGCGTGAGGTCCCAGCGCTCAGCTGCTTCGCAAGTAAGCAACCGCTCTAAGGCCTCCAAAGCTGGTTCAAAAGCAGGGTCTCAGTGGGACAAAGAGTCGCAGCGCGAGCTAGACGACGGAATGTCAGTGTATTCAAGTGAGTATTCTAGGAAGTCGAGTTCGTTTGTTCCAGAAGACGACGACGACGAGTGGGCAGCGATACTGGACTACGACACTATGCTATACAGAGAAGAAGAACGAGCGCGGAT
>PR_CR_10_Liq_1_inCRDRAFT_1001413_pt1 | contig 13505 bp, 10 predicted proteins | sample PRCRCaboRojoPR_3_FD_10241 | JGI IMG/M metagenome (IMG submission 10241) | reverse complement strand
GGGCGCCGGCGAGCGGCCGCACCGCGACGATCGGCTCGCCACGGCGGCCGCCGACCCGCGCCCAGTCGTCGGGGTTCGCGGTGCTGGGCAGGTCCTCGTTCTCGCGGAACTCGTCGCGGACGGCCGCGACGACGTCGTCACGGTGCACCCCGCGGCCCCCGCCGTCGACCTCGCGACGGACCGCCCGCCGCTTGGCCCGTGCGACGATGCTCGCGAGCATCGCGCCGGAGGCGAAGTCGCGGAAGTGGAGGACCTCGTGCCCGCCGCCCGCGTAGCGCACCTCGAGGAACTCCGTCTCGGGCCCGGTGGCGTAGACGCGGTCGACGGCAAGGTCGACGAGGGTCGACGCCGCCGCCTGTGCGTCCCCCCCGTGCTCGGCGAGCAGCTCCGCGTCCAACGGGACGGCCGCGTCGAGGGTGAGGGCGAGGATCTCGCGGGCGGCGTCCGGCCCGGGCCGTTCGACCCGGACCTTCACGTCGAGCCGTCCGGGCCGCAGGATCGCGGGGTCGATCATGTCCTCGCGGTTGGAGGCGCCGATGACGATCACGTCGCGCAGGCTCTCCACCCCGTCGATCTCCGCGAGCAGCTGCGGCACGATCGTCGTCTCCACGTCCGTGGACACGCCGGTCCCGCGCGTGCGGAACAGCGCCTCCATCTCGTCGAAGAACACGACGACGGGATGGCCCTCGGCGGACCGCTCCCGGGCGCGCTGGAAGATCAGCCGGATCTGCCGCTCGGTCTCCCCGACGTACTTGTTGAGCAGCTCCGGCCCCTTCACGCTCAGGAAGTGGCTCCGGCCGTCCGCCGGCGTCCCGTCCGCGGCGTCGCGCGCGCCGAGCGACGCGGCGACCGCCTTCGCGATCATCGTCTTGCCGCAGCCGGGTGGGCCGTACAGGAGGATGCCCTTCGGCGCGGCGAGGCCGTAGCGCCGGTACAGGTCGGCGTGGAGGTAGGGCAGCTCGATCGCGTCGCGGATGGCGGCGATCTGGTCGCCGAGCCCGCCGATGTCGGCGTACCCGACGTCGGGGACCTCCTCGAGGACCAGCCGTTCGACGTCGCTGCGCTCGACCCGCTCCACGGCCGTGCCGCTGCGCACGTCGACGAGCAGCGTGTCGCCGGCGCGGACCGCACCCTGCGGGAGCCGTCCGGAGGGCCGCACGACCCGCTCCTCGTCCCCGCGGCCGACGACGAGGAGGCGGCCGTCCTCGAGCAGCTCGGCGACCTGCATCAGCTCCCCACGGTCGTCGTACGAGCCGGCGGCGACGACCTGGAGGCCGTCGTTGAGCACGAGCTCCTGCCCGACGTCGAGGTCGGCCACCGTGACGTCGGGGCCGGCGGCGACCTGCACCTTGCGGCCCTGCACGGCGACGAGCAGCGTGTCCCCGTCACCGGTCCCCGAGGAACGTGCCGATGGTGTGCGGCGGCGCGGACAGGCGTTCGACCTCGGCCTTCAGCTCCGCGACGCGTGCCCGCGCGGTGCGCAGCGTCTCGGCGAGCCGGCCGTTCTGGGCGACGGCGCCCTCGAGCTCCTGCTGGGCCTCGGCGACCTGCGTCTCGAGCTCGTGGATGCGGGCGGGCGCGGCGCCGACGCGTTCCCGCAGCAGCGCCAGCTCGGCCTGCAGCAGCGTCAGCTCGTCGTCGCTGGGCCGGGCGCCGCGGGCACCGCCGGCGCCGAGGGCGCCCGTGTCGTCCTCGTCGTCGGGACGGCCCTCACCTCGCGCGTTCTGCTGGGGCACGTCGCACCACCGTCGGTCGGGCCGTCAGTCTACGGCCACGTCCCGGCGCCGCTTCCGGGGCAGCGCCGGACCGCCCTCGGCCCGGGTGGGGACGCGCCGGGCACGGGTCAGGAACGCGGTGTGGGCGACCATCCGGTGCGCCGGGCGGACCGCGACGCCGTCGACGTCCCACCCGCGCACGAGCGTCTCCGACGTCGCCACGTCGGTGTAGGCGCCGTGGTCCCACAGCGCCTCGGTCACCTGCATCACCTGCGGGACCGACGGGAGGTAGGTGAGGAGGATGCCGCCGGGGGCGAGGGCCCCCGCGGCCGGGCCGACGCAGTGCCACGGCTCCGGGAGGTCGAGCACGACCCGGTGCGCGGCACGGTCCCGCAGCACGTCGCTGACGTCACCGATGACCAGTTCCCAGTTGGCGACCGGCCCACCGTGGAACCGCTCGACGTTGCGGCGCGCGTCGGCGGCGTGGTCCTCACGGCGCTCGACGGACACGACGGTGCCGCCGGGTCCCACCGCGTCGAGCAGGGCGAGGCTGAGGGCGCCGGAGCCGGCCCCGGCCTCGATGACGTGCATCCCGGGGCGCACGTCGGCCAGCGCGACGATCATCGCCTGGTCCTTGGGGTAGACGACCTGGGCACCCCGGCGCATCTTGAGGACGAAGTCCTCCCGCGTGGGGCGCAGCGCGATCACCTCGACGCCCTTGGGGGTGCGCACGATGGAGCCCTCGGGCCGTCCGAGGAGGTCGTCGTGGGCGACGGCCCCGGAGTGCGAGTGCCAGGTCCCGCCGGCCTCGAGGACGACGAGGGAGCGGCGCCCGCGCTCGTCGCGCAGCACGACGAGCTCACCGTCCGACAGCGGGTCGGGTGTCCCGGGGGTGACGACGCGCCCCGGCGGCGTGCCGCTCATGGCGTGCCCGTCGGGACGGCCCGGCGCTCCGGTGCCTCCGAGGGGGCGAGCCAGCCGGGCGGCCCGTCCCGGTCGACGGGCTGCCCCGCGTGGAGGGTGACCGGCTCGTCCCGGACGGTGACCTCCAGCGGCTCACCGTCGGCGAGGAGGAGCGTGAGGCGCGTCCCGGCGAGCGTGACGCGCAGGGTCCGGCCGCGGAAGCGCAGGGTGAACGCCAGGCTGCGCCAGCCCGTCGGCAGCCGCGGATCGAAGCTGAGCTGCCCGCCGTGGTCGCGCATGCCACCGAAGCCGTAGACGAGGGCCATCCACACCCCACCGGTCGAGGCGACGTGCACGCCGTCGACGACGTTGGCGTTCACGTCGGCGAGGTCCATCAGCAGCGCGTACCGGAAGTACTCCTCCGCGAGGGCCTCGTAGCCGATCTCCGCCGCCATGATCGCCTGGACGCAGGCGGACAGGGATGAGTCACCGGTCGTGATCGGGTCGTAGTGGTCGAAGTTGCGGCGCTTCTGCTCGATGGAGAACTCGTCGCCGAGGAGGAACATGGCGAGGACGACGTCGGCCTGCTTGATGACCTGGTGGCGGTAGATGACGAGCGGGTGGTAGTGCAGCAGCAGCGGGTACCGGTCGATCGGTGTCGCCGCGAAGTCCCACGCCTCCTTCTCGAGGAACGACTCGTCCTGGGGGTGGATGCCCCGCTCGGCGTCGAACGGCACGTACATCGCCTCCGCGCAGCGACGCCACCCGTCGACCTCGTCCGTGGTGAGCTCGAGCCTGCCCGCGAGGGCCGCGAACGTCGCCGGATGCTCCGTCTGGAGCCACTCGACGACGTCGACGGCGTCGCGCAGGTTGCGACGCGCCATCAGGTTCGTGAACAGGTTGTCGTTGACGACCGTCGTGTACTCGTCCGGTCCCGTCACCCCGTGGATGTGGAAGCGGTCGTCGACCGGGTTGAAGAAGCCGAGGCCCGCCCACATGCGCGCGGTCGACACGAGGATCTCCGCGCCGAGGTCGGCGAGGATCCCGTGGTCACCGCGGACGTCGACGTACTTGCGCAGCGCGTAGGCGATGTCCGCGTTGATGTGGTACTGCGCCGTCCCGGCGGCGTAGTAGGAGGACGCCTCCTCCCCGTTGATGGTGCGCCACGGGAACAGGGCGCCGCGCTCCGACAGCTCCGCCGCCCGGTTGCGCGCGTGCGGGAGCATGGCCTCCCGGAACCGCAGCAGGTTGCGCGTGATCCGCGGTTCGGTGTAGGTCAGGAACGGGGTCACGTAGATCTCGGTGTCCCAGAAGTAGTGCCCCTCGTAGGCCTGGCCCGTCAGCCCCTTCGCCGGGATGCCGGTGGTCTCCGCCCGTGCCGACGCCTGGTGCAGCTGGAACAGGTTCCAGCGGATGGCCTGCTGGAAGCGCGCCGGCCCGTCGAGGACGACGTCGGCCCGTTCCCAGAACCCGTCGAGCTCCGCCCGCTGCCCGGCGTGCAGCGCGCCGACGCCGAGCGCGACCGCACGGTCCAGCGAGCGCAGGCCGCGGTCGACGAGCTCGACGGAGGGCACGTGCCGGGACGTGTGGTACGTGAAGAACTTGTCGACGCGGATCGGCACGCCGGCCTCGGCGTCGGCGGTGAACACGATCTTGCCGAGGTCCTCCGTCCACGTGGTCGAGGTGCGGACCGGCGTGTCGGCATGGACCCGGTGGTCGACCCCGACGCTCATGGTCATCCGGGAGTTCGTCGTCTGGTAGCCGGTGACGAGGCGCATCCCGTCCTCGACGTGCGTCCGGGCCCGGAGCACCCGGTCGCTGAACACCCGGGCGCGCCGCGGGTCGTGCCCGTCACTGCCGACGCGGCGCTCGTCGAGCGCGGCGGAGTCCTGGCGGTTGAGCACCTGCGAGCTGATGACGACCGGTGCGTCGGTGTCGACCTCGACCTCCATGGTGATGACGCCGAGGTGCCGGTGCTCCAGCGACACCATGCGGGACGAGCGGACCGTCACGTGCTTCCCGCTCGGCGTGGCCCACACGAGCTCACGTCGCAGGATGCCGTCACGCATGTCGAGGCTGCGCTCGTAGGACACGATCCGCGCGGTCGGCAGGTGGAGCGGTTCGTCGTCGACGTACAGCTTCATGATCGTGACGTCGGGCACGTTCACGATGGTCTGCCCGGTCCGCGCGAACCCGAACGCCTGCTCGGCATGGACGATCGGCCACGTCTCGTGGAAGCCGTTGAGGAACGAGCCCGACTCGACGGCCGGGCGGGCCTCCTCGAGGAGCCCGCGGACGCCGATGAAGCCGTTGGACAGCGCGAAGATCGTCTCCGCGTTCCCCATCCACTCCTCGGTGAAGCCGCGCTCGACGATGCGCCACGGGTCGTCGGGGTACAGCGCCTCCGGAGGGACGCGCATGCGCCGGGGGATCACGGCGTGGTGCCCAGCGGTGCGTAGGCGGCCTGGCAGAAGCCGTGGTTGCAGTACCCGCCCGGATGCTTGGCCAGGTACTGCTGGTGCTCCTCCTCCGCGTGGTAGAGCGCCCCCAGCGGTTCGATCGCCGTCGTGATGGTCCCGTGCCCCGAGGCGGTGAGCAGCTCCTGGTAGCGGGCGCGGCTCGCCTCGGCGACCGCGGCCTGCTCATCATCGGTGGTCAGCACGATCGAGCGGTACTGCGTGCCGACGTCGTTGCCCTGCCGCATGCCCTGCGTCGGGTCGTGCTGCTCCCAGAACGGTGCGAGCAGCGCCTCGAAGCTGATGACCGTCGGGTCGTACACGGCCACCGCCACCTCCGCGTGGCCCGTGCGCCCCGTGCAGACCTCGCGGTAGGTGGGGTTCGGCGTCGTCCCGCCCGCGTAGCCCACGAAGGTGGTCCACACGCCGTCGAGCTGCCACAGGATGCGCTCCGCCCCCCAGAAGCAGCCCATGCCGAGGACCGCCAGGCGGGTGCCCTCCGGCCACGGCGGCACGATCGGCCGGCCGTGCACGAAGTGCACCCCGCGCAGCTCGACCGGCTCGGAACGTCCGGGGAGCGCGTCCTCCGGACGCACGACCTCCACGGACCGGCCGAGGCCGAACATCAGGCGTCCCGCAGCTGGCGCAGCACGAACGGGAGGATGCCGCCGTGCCGGTAGTACTCGGCCTCACCGGGCGTGTCGATGCGCACGCGGGCATCGAACGTCACCGTCGTGCCGTCGGGGCGGGTGGCGACGACCGCCACCGTGTCCGGCACCGTCGTGGCGAGCGCCGCGACGCCGCGGACCTCGAGGGTCTCGTCCCCGCTCAGCCCGAGGGAGGTGGCGTCCTCGCCGTCGGGGAACTCGAGCGGCAGGACCCCCATGCCGATGAGGTTGGAGCGGTGGATGCGCTCGAACGAGCGGGCGATGACGGCGCGCACGCCCAGCATCGCCGTGCCCTTCGCGGCCCAGTCGCGCGACGACCCCGAGCCGTACTCGCTGCCGGCGAGCACGACGAGGGGGACGCCGGCCGCGCGGGCCCGTTCCGCCGCCGCATGGATGCTCACGACACCGCCGTCACCGAGCAGGTCCTTCGTCGCGCCGCCCTCGACGCCGGGGACCATCCGGTTGCGCAGTCGGATGTTCGCGAAGGTGCCGCGGACCATGACCTCGTGGTTGCCCCGGCGTGAGCCGTACGAGTTGAAGTCGCGCACCTCGACCCCGTGGCCGGCGAGGTACTCCCCCGCCGGGCCGTCCGGCGCGATGCTGCCGGCGGGCGAGATGTGGTCGGTGGTCACGGAGTCGCCGAGCACGGCGAGCACGCGCGCGCCGACGATGTCCTCGGGGGCCTCCGGTTCCGCCGCCATCCCGTCGAAGAACGTGGGCCGACGGATGTAGGTGGAGGCGTCGTCCCACGCGAACGTGTCCCCCGCGGGCGTCTCGAGCCCACGCCAGTGGTCGTCGCCGTCGAAGACCGAGGCGTACGACGACGTGAACATGTCCCGCTCGAGCGCACCGTCGATGACCTCCTGCACCTCCTTCGGGGACGGCCACAGGTCACGCAGGTGGACGGGCCGCCCGTCCGGGTCGACGCCGATCGGGTCGACGGCGAGGTCGAGGTCCATCGTGCCGGCGAGCGCGTAGGCGACGACGAGGGGCGGTGACGCGAGGTAGTTCATCCGCACGTCGGGGTTGATCCGGCCCTCGAAGTTGCGGTTCCCGCTCAGCACCGAGGCGACGGCGAGGTCGTGCGCGTGCACGGCCTCGCTCACCTCCGGGATCAGCGGGCCCGAGTTGCCGATGCACGTCGTGCAGCCGAAGCCGACGAGGTCGAAGCCGAGCTTGTTCAGGTACGGCACGAGGCCGGCCCGGTGGTAGTAGTCCATGACGACGCGCGAGCCGGGTGCCAGGGTCGTCTTCACCCACGGCTTCGTCGCGAGGCCGCGCTCCACGGCGCGCTTCGCGAGCAGGCCGGCGGCGACCATCACCGACGGGTTGGACGTGTTCGTGCACGAGGTGATCGCCGCGATGGTGACGGCCCCGTCGCCCATCTCGACCTCCTCGCCGCCGAGGGTGACGGGGACGCTGCGGGGCTCCGACGGCCCCGACTCGGCGAGCGCGGTCCGGAAGCTGCGGCGCGCCTCGCGCAGCGGGATGCGGTCCTGCGGGCGGCGGGGACCGGCGATGGACGGCTCCACGGTGGACAGGTCGAGCGACAGCTCGGCCGAGTAGTCGCGCCGCTGGGCCGGGTCGTGCCAGAGCCCCTGCTCCTTCGCGTACGCCTCGACGAGGCGGACCTGCGCCTCGTCGCGGCCGGTGAAGCGCAGGTAGCGGAGCGTCTCGTCGTCGACGGGGAACACGGCGATGGTCGAGCCGTACTCGGGTGCCATGTTCCCGATCGTCGCCCGGTTCGCCAGCGGTACCGCCGCGATGCCGGAGCCGTGGAACTCGACGAACTGGCCGACGACGCCGTGCGCCCGCAGCCGTTCCGTGATCGTGAGCACCAGGTCGGTCGCGGTGGTGCCCTCCGGCAGCTCGCCGGTCAGCTCGAAGCCGACCACGCGGGGCACGAGCATCGAGACGGGCTGGCCGAGCATCGCGGCCTCCGCCTCGATGCCGCCGACCCCCCATCCGACGACGCCGAGCCCGTTGATCATGGTGGTGTGGGAGTCGGTCCCCACGAGCGTGTCCGGGAAGGCGCGGCGGACCCCGTCCCGCTCGTCGGTGAACACGACGCGTGCGAGGTGCTCGAGGTTGACCTGGTGGACGATGCCGGTGCCGGGGGGGACGACGCGCAGCTTCTCGAACGCCTCCTGCCCCCACCGGAGGAACTGGTAGCGCTCGAGGTTGCGCGCGTACTCGAGGGCGATGTTGTGCTCGAGCGCGTCGGGCGACCCGAACGCGTCGGCGACGACCGAGTGGTCGATGACGAGCTCGGCGGGCACGAGCGGGTCGATGCGGGCCGGATCGCCGCCCAGCGCCACCATCGCCTCACGCATCGCGGCGAGGTCGACGACCGCGGGCACCCCGGTGAAGTCCTGCAGCAGCACGCGCGCCGGGGTGAAGCCGATCTCCCGCTCCGGCTCCGCCGCCGCGTCCCAGCCGCCGACGGCCGTCGCGTGCTCGGCGAGGACGCTGCGCCCGTCCTCGTTGCGCAGCACGTTCTCCAGCAGCACGCGCAGGCTGTAGGGCAGCCGGTCGGCGCCGGGCACGACGTCGGGGCGGTGGATCTCGAAGCGGGTGCCGTCGACCTCGAGGGTGGCGCGGCTGCCGTGGCTGTTCATGCGGGCTCCTGGGCGCCGCACGGCCCCGACCGGCGGCTGCGATGACGTCTCCGTGGACCGGGGACCGTACCCGACGGGCGCTAGCGTCCCCCTGGCGGTGCCGCCGGCCTGCGGCACCCGACGAGCCCCGCTCGTGCGCCGACCGTCACGCCGGAGGGTCCGATGCCTCACCTCGTCCTCGTCCGCCACGGCCAGTCGCTGTGGAACCTCCAGAACCGGTTCACCGGCTGGGTCGACGTCCCGCTCACGCCCGAGGGTGAGGCGGAGGCGCGCCGTGCCGGCGAACGGCTGCGCGGGCGCCGCTTCGACGTCGCCTACACCTCCGCGCTCGTCCGTGCCCAGGAGACGCTGCGCCTGCTGGTGGACAGCGCCGGGATCGACGTGCCGGTCATCCGGGACGCCGCGCTGAACGAGCGCGACTACGGCGACCTCGCGGGGCTGAACAAGGCGGCGACGGCCGAGCGGTACGGCGCCGAGCAGGTGCACGTCTGGCGCCGGTCCTTCGACGTGGCCCCGCCCGGCGGCGAGTCGCTCAAGGACACCGCCGCCCGCACGCTGCCGTTCTTCGAGCGCGCCATCCTCGAGGACGTGCGCGCCGGTCGTGACGTGCTCGTCGTCGCCCACGGCAACTCGAACCGGTCCATCGTCATGCGGCTCGACGGGCTCGACGAGGAGGCGGTGACGTCGCTCGAGCTCGCCACCGGCGTCCCGCTCGACTACGAGCTCGACACGACGGGCGCCGTGCTCGGCAAGGACGTGCTCGACTGAGCGGCGTCGACGACCCCCGTGGACCGCGGCTGCGCACCGTCCTCGCCGCACACCGCCCCGGCGACGACGAGGAGCGGGTGGCGGTCCGGACCCTCATCGACCTGCTCGCAGGCCCCGCCGACCCGTTCGTGCGCACGACCCTGCCCACGCACGTGACCGCGTCGGCGGTCGTGGAGGACCCCGCCGACGGATCGGTGCTGCTGCACCTCCATCGCCGCCTCGACCGCTGGCTGCAGCCCGGTGGGCATCTGGAGCCCGGCGAGCGGCCGGAGGTGGCCGCCCGTCGGGAGACGCTCGAGGAGACCGGCATCGACGCCGCCCACCCCGCGTCCGGACCGCGGCTGCTGCACGTCGACGAGCATCCGGGACCCGACGGGCACNTCCACCTCGACCTGCGCTACCACCTGCTNGCCCGGCGCGACGCGGCCCCGACGGGGCCGGGCGAGCGGACCGGGGTCGGGGCNGGGCCGACGCTGCGCTGGTGCGCCGTCGCCGAGGCCGTCACGCTGACCGACCGCTCGCTGGCCCGGGCGCTGCGTCGCCTCCCAGGGCGGCCGACCGGCTGACCGGCCGCGGTCAGAGGGCGAACAGGCGCGGCGCGAGCTCGTCCTCACCCCGCAGGGTGGGCAGGTCGACCTCGACCCAGCCCATCCCCCGCGACTCGGCGAGCACCCGCGCCTGCGGCCGCACCACCGTGGCGACGAGGATGCCGCGGACGCCGGACAGCTCGGGGTCGCGAGCGAGCCGCTCCAGGTAGCGGGTCAGCTGCTCGACCCCGTCGATCTCCCCGACCCGCTTGATCTCCACCGCCACCGACGTGCCGTCGACGCCACGGCAGAGGAGGTCGACCGGTCCGATGTCGGTGCGGAACTCGCGGGTGACGGTCCGCAGGCCCGGTTCGATGTGCTCGGGGTGGTCGGCGAGGAGCTCCTGCAGCTCCCGTTCGACCCCGTCCATGGTCAGGCCGCGCTCCGTGTCCAGCTCGACCCGGACGTCCTGCAGGACCTCCTCGAAGTGGATCTCGAGCCGCTCCCCCGCCGGGTTGGTGACGACCCAGCGGTCCTCGGACTCGGTGACCGTGTTGGGGGCGTTCATCCAGTTCAGCGGCTTGTAGGCGCCGACGTCGGCGTGCACGGCGACGCAGCCGTCCGCCTTGACCAGGATGAGCCGCACGCCCGACGCGAGCGTGGACGCGAGGCGACCGGAGTAGGTCGCGGAGCAGCGGGCGATGACGAGGCGCACGCGCGCAACCTATCGACCCGCCGGGTGCGGCCGGCCTGGCCGTCGCCGACCCGCCGGTGCCGGCCCTAGCATCCGCCCACCGCATCCGCGCATCCGCACGCCACGCCCCCGGCACCGCAGCCCGGCCCGGGGTCGCGCCCCTCCGAGGTCCCCATGTCGCTCTCCGTCGGACTCGTCGGCCTGCCGAACGTCGGCAAGTCGACCCTGTTCAACGCGCTGTCGCGCGCCGGTGCGGAGGCGGCGAACTTCCCGTTCTGCACGATCGAGCCGAACGTCGGGGTCGTCCCGGTGCCGGACGTCCGGCTCGACACGCTGGCCGGGCTCGCCGGCTCGGAGCGGGTCGTGCACGCGGCGATGCGGTTCGTCGACATCGCCGGGCTGGTCGAGGGGGCGTCGCGCGGCGAGGGGCTCGGCAACCAGTTCCTCGCGCACATCCGGGAGGTCGACGCGGTCTGCCACGTCGTCCGGTGCTTCGAGGACCCCGACGTCATCCACGTCCGCGGCGGCATCGACCCGCTCGGGGACGTCGCGATCGTCGAGACGGAGCTGCTGCTGAAGGACCTCGACACGGTCACCAAGCGGCTGGAGCGCAGCCGCCGTGCCGCCCGCAGCGGCGACCGGGCGCTGCAGCGCGAGGCGGAGCTGGTCGCCGAGCTCGCCGCCCACCTGGAGGCCGGGTCGGTCGCGCGGACGTGGCACGGGGAGCTCGACCCGGCGGTCCGGCGCGAGCTCTCCCTCCTGACCGACAAGCCGGTGCTGTACGCGGCGAACGTCGCGGAGGACGAGCTCGCCACCGGCAACGCGGCGAGCGCCGCGGTCGTGGCGCACGCGGAGGCGCACGGGGACGTCGCCGTGCTCGTGTCCGCCCGCGTGGAGGCGGAGCTCGCCGAGCTCGAGCAGGACGAGCGGGCCGAGTACCTCGCGTCCCTCGGCGTCGAGTCGTCGGGGCTCGAGCGGCTCATCGCCAGCGCCTACCGCCTGCTCGGCCTCATCACCTTCCTCACCGCCGGGCCGACGGAGGCGCGGGCATGGACCGTCCGGGAGGGTGCGACCGCCCCGGAGGCCGCCGGGACGATCCACACCGACTTCGAGCGCGGCTTCATCAAGGCGGAGGTCATCGCCTACGACGACTACGTCGCCGGTGGGAGCGAGGCGGCCGCCCGCGACGCGGGGCGGCTGCGCATCGAGGGCCGGGAGTACCGGGTGGTCGACGGCGACGTCATCCACTTCCGCCACAACGTCTGACCGCGGTCAGGCGCTGCGGATCGCCCCGTCGATGGCCCGCAGCAGCGCCTCGGCACGCCCCCGCGGATGGGCGGCCGCCCGCAGCGCCAGCGGTGTCGCCATCCGCAGGTCGACGCGTCCGGCCTCGGCGTCGATGCGCACCTCGACGTCGGTGGGGACGCGCAGCCAGGCCGACCGGACCACCGCGTGGACCGCGAGGTCGTCCCGCTCCAGCACGCGGGCCCGCGGCATGCGGCCCAGCACCTGCAGCACCGCCCCCAGCACGACCGCGGCGGGCGCGGCGACGGCGAGCGGTTCGATGCGGCGCAGCGGCGCGGTGACCGGCGCCCGTGTCGACACGCACACGCCGCGACCGCACGGTGGGAGCGGACGCGGCGCGGTCACGGGCCGTAGACGGCGGCGATCGCGTCGGCGTAGCGCTCCAGCACGACGTGGCGGCGTACGGAGAGCTTCTGGCTGAGCTCGACGCCCACGGTGAAGTCGTCCGGCAGGATCCGGAAGGCCCGGATCGCCTCGGCCCGCGACACCGTCGCGTTGACCCGATCGACCGCCTCCTGCAGCGTGGCGTGCAGCTCCGGGTCGTCGACGAGGTCGGCGACCTGCGCGCCGTCCCGGCCCCGCTCGGCGACCCAGCGGGCGAACGCCTCCGGCTCGACGGTCAGCAGGGCGGCGACGAACGGGCGGGCGTCCCCGAGCACGACCGCCTGCGACACGAGCGGGTGGGCACGCAGCCCGTCCTCCAGGGGGCCCGGCGCGACGTTCTTGCCGGCGGCGGTGACGAGCAGCTCCTTCTTCCGGCCGGTGATCGTCAGGAAGCCCTCGCCGTCGAGGCGTCCGAGGTCGCCGGTGCGGAACCAGCCGTCGTCGGTCATCACGGTCGCCGTCGCGGCCGCATCACCGTGGTAGCCGGCGAACACGTGGGGGCCGGCGACCTCCACCTCCCCGTCGTCGGCGATGCGGACGCTGGCGCCCGGGACGGGCTTGCCCACCGTCCCGATCCGCAGCGCATCCGGACGGTTGATCGTCGCGCCCGCCGTCGTCTCGGTCAGGCCGTAGCCCTCGAGCACCATCACGCCGGCACCGGCGAAGAAGTGTCCGAGCCGCTCCCCCAGCGCCGCGCCGCCGGACACCGCATGGGTGACCCGTCCGCCGAGCGCGGCGCGCAGCCGTGCGAGGACGAGCCGGTCGAACAGCGCGTGCTCCAGCCGGGTCCGTGCCGTGACCCGTCCGGCGGCGCGCTCCCGCGACAGGCGCTCGGCGACCGCCGCGGCCCGGTCGAACACGGCGCCCCGTCCCGCATCGACGGCCCGCTGCCGTGCCCCGTCGTGGACCTTCTGGAACACGCGCGGGACGGCGAGCAGGAAGTCGGGGCTGAACCGCGGCAGCTCGTCGGTCAGCCGGGTGATGTCCGACGCGTAGCCGATGAGCACCCCGGCCCGCAGGCAGGTGACCTGCACGACGCGGGCGAAGATGTGGGCGAGCGGGAGGAAGAGGAGGGTGCGCGTGCCGGGGACGAGGAAGTCGCGCGCGGCGTGCCCGAGCTGGACGGCGTCCCACAGCAGGTTCCGGTGCGTGAGCACGCAGCCCTTCGGCGGCCCCGTGGTGCCCGACGTGTAGACGATCGTGGCGACGTCGTCCTGGCGGACCTCGGCGGCACGGGCGTCGAGCTCGGCGGGCCGCACCGCCGCCCCGAGCGCGTCGAGGGTGTCCATCCCACCGTCGTCGAGCACGAGGACGCGCGCCACGTCCGGGGTGCGTGCGGCGACCTCCTCCCGACGAGCGGCGAGCTCCCCGTCCTCCGCGACGAGCAGCCGAGCACCGGAGTCGGCGAGGATCCAGGCGACCTGCTCGGCCGACGACGTCTCGTACAACGGCACGACGACGGCGCCG
>PR_CR_10_Liq_1_inCRDRAFT_1001412_pt1 | contig 13514 bp, 15 predicted proteins | sample PRCRCaboRojoPR_3_FD_10241 | JGI IMG/M metagenome (IMG submission 10241) | reverse complement strand
CAGGCTGCGCGCGAGCCTGTCCTGGCGGGTCACGGCCCCGCTGAGGCTGCTCTGGCGCACGGCGGTGACGCTGAGGGACGCCGCCGGCCTGCCGCGACTCAGGCCCGGCCTGGAGGCGACCATGCGCCGCCTGCTGCCGCGGCGCCTGCCCGCCGCGCCGCTGATCTCCTGCCTCTGTGTCACCCGCAAGCGCCCCAGGCTGCTGGCGCGCAGCATCCGTTGTTTCCAGGCCCAGCGCTGGCCGAAGCGTGAACTGCTGATCGTCTACGAGGACGACGATGCCGCCACGCGCGCCTACTTGCGCACAGTGACTGACCCGATGATCCGGACTATGGAGGTGCCGTCTGCGCCGAAGAAGACGCTGGGCGAGCTGCGCAATCTCGCCATCGCGGCCGCCCGAGGGCGCTGGTTCTGCCAGTGGGACGACGATGATTGGTACCACGCCGATCGCCTTTCGGCGCAGTGGGCGGCGCTGCTCGGGCATCGCACCGACGCCTGTGTGCTGCTGCACTGGCTGGTGTTCGATGGCAGCACCGGCCGCGCCTACATCTCACCGCGCTGGCACTGGGAGGGGAGCATCCTCTGCGATAAGCGTGTGCTCAACGGAAAGCTTCGCTACGCGAGCGTGGAGCGCGCAGAGGATACGCCCTTCGTGCAGGCGCTGATCCAGCGGCGGACCCTGGCGGAGCTGGTGCGCCCGGCGCTCTACATCTATGTCTACCACAGTGCCAATGTGTGGGATTACGACCACTGGCAGCGCCACATCCTGAGCCGCAGCCCGAGGGCCCTGAATGCGGCCGATGCCGCCGAGATCCGCGCTATATTGGACGGGGAGCGCTCGGTTGCCGATGGATCGGCCGCGCTGGATGCGATGCTCAGCCGCATCGGTACGGACTGGCAGGCATGATGATCCCTCGTGTCATCCACCAGACCTGGAAGGACGATCGACTGCCGCCCCAATACGCGACGCTCGCAGACACCTGGCGGCGCGCGCATCCGGAGTGGGCGTGGCGCCTGTGGACGGATGCAGACAACCTGCGCCTCGTGGAACAGGAATTCCCCAGTCTGCTCGGCCTCTATCTGGACTATCCCTATCCCATCCAACGCGTCGATCTCATCCGCTATCTGATCCTGTACCGCTACGGCGGCCTGTACGTCGACCTCGACTTCGAGTGCTTCAAGGACATCACCCCGCTGCTCGACGGCCGCCATTGCGTGTTATCCGAGGAAGCGGCCGTGCACAACGCGGTTCACTGTACACACCGAATCATCAGCAATGCCTTCATGGCAGCGGAGCCCGGACATCTGCTGTTCGCCGCAGTGATGGAGGACCTCCAGCACCACCGCTCCAGGCAGCGGGTGCCGGACCGGATCGTCTTAGATACCACCGGACCGATGATGCTGACACGCGTCGTGGAGCGACTGGGGGCCGATGCGCAGGTGACGGTGCTCAATGCGGCAAACTTGTTTCCGTTGTCCATGGGTGAGGCCGATCGACTGCGGTCGACGGCACCCGGTTCGGCTCCCAATTCGGCCCCCAGTGCCGCGATCCGAGCGAGGCTAAACCAGGCCTATGGTATGCACTGGCACGACGGGTCCTGGTGGCGTCCCAACCCCGGCGCGCCCGTGGTCAGACCGCCGCGCTGGCGACTCGATGGAGTGCGACGTTGGATGGCCGCCATCACGGGCTCTGGGTCGCGATGAGCCGCCGGCCTTACCTGCTGTTCTCGTCCGTCGGGGATAACTATGACCGAGCGGTCGATAGTTGGAACCCCGGTGCCTGGCCGAGACACTCGCGCCGTTTCGACATCGCGCTGGTCTACTACGGCGATAATGCCGGGCGCTTCGCGGCGCTCGCCGCTCGCGCGGATCGGATCTATTGGTCGAAGGGCAGCAAATTCCAGAACCTGCTGCGGCATCTCGACGCGGTCGCGGCACTGGCCTATCGTTACGTCTGGGTGGTGGACGACGACATTGCGCTGAGTCCGGCGCGCATTGAGAAGCTGTTCAAGATCACCGATGACTATGGCCTTGCGGCATCACAGCCAGCGTTCTCGTTCCGAGGCCAGGTCTGCCACCCGGTCACGGGCCTTGGCGGGCGCTGGTCGCTGCTGCGCTATACCAACTTCGTTGAGGTCACCTGCCCGGTGCTGTCGCGTCGATCCTTAGAACAGCTGGTTGAAGTAATCCAGCCGCACATGGACCTGCTCACCTGCTGGGGCATTGATATCCTGTTGACGCATCACGTTTGGGGACCGGATGCCCCATTCGCCGTGATCGATGCGGTGCCCGTGCGCAACCCGTATGGGCGAGAAAAGCGGGGCGGTCGGCGTGAATGCGAGCGCATGGACGACATCGATGCCCTGCGCGATCGTTGGCTCGCCGTGCGGGAGCGCCTGCGTCCGAATCGGCCGCCCGCGGCGGTGCAGCTCGCGCAGTTCGCCACCGTCCAGCGCTGGCCATTTTCCGTCTGGACTCACCGGGGGACGGCTTGTCCAAGCTAAAACATGCGCTGAACATCGGGCTCATGCTCGTGTCGCTGCTCTGTGCCCTCGTGATGGCGGAGTTCGCCTTGCGCGGGATGCTGTTCTCGGACGCCCCGCTCTTCGCCGGCCTACGTGATGCGTCGCTGTTCTCTCATCGGGTGCCGGATCGAGATGGCGACTTCTACGGAGAGGATTACTGGAAGCTGCGCTGGATCTTCGAACACAAGCACAATATCCAGGAACCTCAGCCGCTATTGGGCTGGTGGGGGTTCTTCGACCCGCGGACGCTCGAACACCACGAAAGGGATCAGATCGACGGTCGGCGACCGGTGCTGCTTTATGGGGACTCTTTCGCGCAATGTGTCGAAAGTGAGGAATGCTTCGAGGATATCCTCAACCGCGATCAGGGCTTTGCGCAGGACCACTTCCTACTCAACTATGGAGTCGGGGGGTTCGGTCTTGATCAGATCGCTTTGCTGTTTGATGAAACAGTTGATCGCTTAGACGCCCCTTTCGTCATCTTCAGCCTGCTGACGACCGATCTCGACCGGAGTCTATTGTCGTTTCGCGATGCCCAGAAGCCCTATTTCGTGCTTGAAGGGGATCGGCTGTCACTGCAAGGAACGCCCATCACGCTGTCCACCGCGGACCATGTGGATCGAAATCCGCCGCAAATCAGGTCGTATCTATTGAATTTGCTTCGAAACAGTCTGCTTGGTATGTTCCCGAGGGCTAATCGTGCGGACGCGATCAAGGCCCGAAGCAAGTCTCTGAACGCCAGGATACTCGAGGGCGTGCTCGAAAGACTCCAGGACGAGGAGATCGAGCATGTGATCCTGGTTTTCCATCCTCAGCACCATCGCGCCGACGATTGGCGACTCGTGTTTCTGCGCGAAGCCTGTGAGCGTCATGGTGCCGAGTGTCTGTTCGATGAAGACATGCGCACGGTAGACGTGCGACGCCGAGGTGGCGAGCATGATCCGTTTCGTTATGCGCTACCCAATGACGGACACCCCACCAGCTACGCCAACCATCTGGTCGCGCGCGAGCTTGCGGCCGTCATCGAGGCCGCCGATCAGACGCACTGAGCAGACTGTGCTGGCTACCGATGCTTACCCCTCAGTCGGCGGCGAGCAGCCGCTCGAGGCGCAGCAGCATCCGCAGCAACCGATGTTGCGCCAGCAAGGGGAGCAGCGTGGGGATGGCGGCGCGCGGCGATAGTGGGGCGGCCTGCAACGCCAGGCGAGCGAAGCGACGCGCGGGACGGGGCTGGTCCGCACGCAGGTAGGCCAGGGCGGCCTTCTGGTACTGGTAGGCCCGCGCCCGGTTCGATGCGCCGAGCTGGTCTCGATACTTGCGCAGCAACCGCCGCCGCGCCTGGGCGACGGCGAGGCGAGCGGTGGAGATGCCGGGGCCGGCGTGATAGTGCACCAGCGGTCGATGGATGGGCGCGAAGTCCGCGACCTGCGCGAGGCGCAGCAGCAGGTCCAAGTCCTCCAGCGCCGGGAGGGATGTGTCGAAGCCTCCGACGCGCTTCAACAGGCGCGTCTCGACCAGCACGGACTGGATGCCCAGCCCTTTGGTTTGATAATCGAGCCCGCCCCTGCGGAGGATACGACCCCGTTCGATGGTGGGCGTCGCCATCAGGCGGGTGCGTCCGTCGGGCAGCCGACGCAGCATGTCGCAGTGGATGACCTCGGCGCCGCTCTGCGATTGCATTTCCAGTTGTCGCTCCAGCTTGTCCGGGGTCCAGGCGTCGTCGCTGTCGAGGAAGGCAACGCAACGCCCACGGGCCAGTTTGATGCCGTAGTTGCGTGCTTCGGCTGCCCCGCCATGCGGCACGCGAACGCAGCGAAGGGCCGGATGCCCGGCCAACCGTTGCAACAGTGCGGGGGTTTCGTCCGTGGAACCGTCGTCGATGACGATCGTCTCGTGGTTGCGATAGGTCTGGGCGCGGATGCTGCCGAGGGCGCGCTCGAGGGTCGCGGCGCGGTTGTAGGTCGGGACGATGATGCTGACGGTCGGGATAGGCATGCGCTGGCCGTTGCAGGGAGAGGCGGGCGAGGGCGTCGAGCGTTAGTCTCGCGTCAGCGCTTTGCGGCGTCGTGGTCGTCTGTTGTTGTCGGCTTGGACCACGGGTGGGAGCGCCACGCCGACGTGCGACGCTCCGGCGCCTCTTCGCCGCAGGTTGCGTCGGCCTGGGTTCCGGTCAGTGCCCGAAACACTGCCCGGGATTGCGACCCCTGACCGCGCAGCGCCTGCAGCAACGCCTCCATCAGCAACAAAACGTACACCACGGGCAGGATGCTCGGATTGTGGAGACGGGTGAAACGCAGCCGGCTGTGCCCGAGCTGGTAGCTCGCGCGGGCGCTCCGGCTCGCTCGGGTGCCGGTGCCGGCGCTGGCCCCCTTGCGGTGGTAAACCAGGCTGTCCGCCGCATAGCCGAGCCGCCAGCCCTCGCCGCCGCGCAGCGTCCAGTCCATCTCTTCGTAGTAGAGGAAATAGCCTTCCGGCAGCGGGCCGGCCTGCTCGATGAAGCCTCGGGAGACCAGCATGGACGCGCCGTAGAGGTGGTCCAGCATCCGCTCGACCTGTCGGGCGGGGAGGGCGTGTTGCAGGGGGCGGTCCTTGCCGATGAGGCGGGACAAGGACGCAGCTCGGTAGAATCGCGCACCGCCCTGGCATTGGATGCGCGTTGGCGCGTCATAATGCAGCAGCGTCGAGCCGCAGAGGCCCATGTTCGGTTCATCGAGGCGGCGTAACAGGGCGTCCAGGGCGTCGGCATGGACCACCGTGTCGTTATTCAGCAGCCAGATCGCGCGGCAATCGGGGTGCGCCATCGCATACCGAATTCCGAGGTTGCACCCTGCGCCGAAGCCGCGGTTCTCAGAACCCTGGATCAGGGTAAGACGGGGCGGCTGGTCCTGTCCGTAGGGTTCGTTTTCGCGCAGTAGCCGGTGGCTGATGGGCTTCGGGACCGGCGGATGGCTCAAGCTGCGCAGCGGGCCGTCGGCGGGGAGGGCGTCGAGTCCGCCCCGCGCCCAGGCGATGATCCGCTCTACGGACCCATCGGTGGAGCCGTTGTCGCAGACGACCACCCGTGCCGCGAGTGTGTGCAGGCGGGACAGGCTCTCCAGGCAGGTCAGGGTGTGCGCCCACGCATTCCAGTTCACGATAACAACGTAGACCGATGCCGGGTGTGAGCATGGGGAGTCGCTGCCGGGAGCCGTTTCGAGCATGTCCACCAAGATCCTATCGTTGAGCGCCTTCGATATTTGCCCGCCGCGCTCGGGCGGCGCGCTCCGCACGACCGCCATCAATCGGGGGCTTGGCGAGCTCGGCTGGGAGGTGACGCAGTACGTCGCCTTTCCGTCATTGTCGCAGCGGTTCCTACACGCGTCGGGGCCATCCCGATCTCCGGGTTCGGGATGGCAGGAGCAGCACGCCCGCGGCGTCGCCCTGAAGCCCCTCGCCTGGTTGCTGAATCACTTGAGGCTGCCGCCGCTCGCAGCGGATCTCGGCCCTCGCGGGCTCCTGCTGGAGCCGGCCCTGCGCGCCCTGCTGGACGAGGCCGATGTGGTCATCGCCGAGCATCCTTGGTTGTTCCGCGCCCTGTATGGCGCCGGCGGCCGAAAGGAGACGCGCTGGGTACTCGATGCACACAATATCGAATATCCGCTCTATGCCGCACGCGCCGCCGGGCCAATCGGGCGACGCGCTGCCAGCCGCCTCCGGGATCTGGAAGCCTTCGCGTTCCGCCAGGCCGACCTTGCGTTGGTGGTCTGTGACCAGGATGCGGCCGCCGCCCGAGACCACTACGCCGTGCCAGCCGAGCGGTTGTGGGTTGCACCCAACGGCGTGGATTGTACGGCGTTGCAGCCGGTGACCGAGGCCGAGCGGCAAGCGCGTAAACGGGCCTTGGGATTGGAGGATGGACCAGTGGCGCTCTTCGTCGGCGCCGATTGGCCGCCGAACGTCGAGGCCGCCCGAGAGATACTGCGGCTGGCCGCAGAGCTGGCCGACACGCCGTTGCAGTTCGTGATCGCCGGAGCCGTTGGACAAGCCCTGCAGTTGGATGCGACGCTGGCGACCGTTCGGGTGACCGGCCCAGTGGACGACATCCGGCCATGGCTGGAGGCGGCGGATTTGGCACTCAATCCAATGCGCTCGGGCGGCGGCTCCAACATCAAGCTGTTGGAATACCTCGCCTTCGGATTGCCCACCATTTCGACGCCCTTCGGTGCGCGTGGCCTCGATCTTGTTGCCGGGGAGCAGGTCATGATTGTGCCGCTGGAGGGGTTTGGTCCCCTGCTGTGTGCGGCTGCGGATCCACGGCAGCGTGCGGCCTGGGCACGATTAGGTCGAACGGGGCGCAGCGCGGTGGAGGCCCGTTTCGATTGGGGCCAGATCCTTGCGGGGGTTGATGCGGCGTTGGCGCGTTGCCTCGCAAGTCGATGCCTCGGGCGGTGACCACGGTGGTGCGCGGGTCAGATTCGCGATCTGCCACTTTGGCTCGATGCCAGACGGTCCAGGGTGTCGATTTGATGAGGCAGAGGATTGATCTTCTCGGCCATCAGTCGCGCGTGGGCTGCACGGAAGGCGGCCTTGGGTCGATCTCCACGCAAGATCGCCACGGCGGTTTCCAGTGCGTCGCGAGTCGCGTTGGCCGAGAAGCGGAAGCACAAGCCGTAGCGCTCGGACAACTCGTCGGTGTAGCCGCGCCCACGGTCGTCGATATAGATGGCCGGGACGCCGAGCACCGCCGCCTCGGCACACATGGTGGCGCTATCGGCAACCAGTAGCTCGGAGAAGGCGATCAGGTGGTGCAGCGCGTCCACCGGGACCGGGCTGCTCATGGCCGCCAGGTCCGGCGGCAGTTGCGACTCGGCGCTGATCAGGACGTCCGCCCATCTGCCCAGGCCTGCGATCAAGTCCCGCTTGGCGGTATCCGACAGTCCCTCGACGCCGAAGTCGTGGGAGGCGTTGTTTTCGACGAATCGAACCAGCACTCGTCGTCGTTCGGGGACGATATCGAGATCACGCAATACTCCGGGGTCTGCCTCGAACTGGTCAGGATGCAGGTACGCGAGCGGGTGGTAACTCGGATAGAGCCTGTGCTTGCTCCCGACCCGTCCCCGATAGCAGTCCGGTGAATGCACCTCGGTCACCGCAGGCAGATACAGCAAGCGGTTCAACCGGTGGATCTCGGTGTCGTCGAAGACCACGGAAGGAACACCCAGCCAGCGGCCGACATGCGCCGCGCTCGGGCTGTTGTTGGCGATGACGACGTCGGGCGCGAAGTCCCGCGCCGCGCGCAGCAAACGCCCGTCCCGCAATGCCAACTCCAGCATCAGGCCGCCCAAGCCGCAGCCTTTGCGGGTGATGGCCCGATGCTCGATACCGAAGGCTTGCAGCAGCGGAATCGTGAGGTCCTTGTACCGGCTGGTCACCAGGACCGCATCGCCGCGCTTCTGCTGGAAATCGATGAGATGGCGGAAGAAGTGCACATCGGCTGGATGCACGATGTCGTACAGGAACTTTAGGGGCCGGCCCAGGGCTGCTTTGCATCGGAACGACATAACCGCGGCATCATAGCCGACCCTGGCGCCGCTCTCACTTCAGCTGTCTCGTGCTGGACACGCCCGGCATGCGAGAGTTGCAGCTGACAGACGCTTCGACCGGCATCGCCAACACCTTTGAGGAAATTCAGGCCCCGTCGGGGTAGACCCAACACTCGTGACATTCGATCTCCCGCAGTGCCTCCACGTGCTCGTCGAATGCGTCGTTCCAGACGCGGCCGAGCTCGGCTTCCCAGTACGCCCGAGCATAGTGGCGCGGCATCTGCGAGCCGTGCGACCAGCCGAAAAACACCCGCAACTTCGACAGCGCCTCTTCTTCACCGACGCCATGCTTGCGCAAGGCGTTGAGCCGGGTCACGACGCAGGTGTGGCGCAAATCGTGAGCGGTGAACTTGGCATGCTCGATCCCGCGCTGATCGACCAGCAGGTCTCGGGCCGACCGGGAAAGTGCGGCATCGGCGCGTGCCATGATGTGCTCCAGCATCCGTTTCGAGAGCGGACGGCCGCGATTGCTCACGAACAAGGCGTGGGTGCCGCAATGCGCGCGCCGACATGCCGACGCAAAGTCCCCTACCAGCGTCGCGACCCGATCGGTCACCGGGATCTGGCGCAGCGCATACGCGTTCTTCAAAGACGGTGCCAGCGCCCGCGGATCGATCTCGGTCTGCTCCTCGAACAGGTTGCGCACCGTCATCCAGTGGCGATCCCGAATGAGGCTTGGGTCGTGTTGGGAGCGCACGCAGTTCACGGGCAGCAGCAGGGCCTCGCCGGCGCGAAGGCCGCAGTGCAGCAGCACAAGAAACAGCGTGTAGTTGCGCAATCGCTCGGTCCGGCTCTTGAACGGGTTGCGCTCGCCCTCCGGGTCGAAGATCGCGTAGAGGTCCTGAAGCACGCCGCTCGGGAGCGCACGAAGGGTTTGCTCACGTGCGGCCGGCGCAAATGTCATCTGCTGGACGCGCCGCTCCAAGTCTTGCAGCCGGTGACGGACATCCTCGACCTCCTGCAGCGACCCTCGGGCAGCGGCGACGTTGCGCAGGGTGCTCAGCACGAACCGGCTCGCGGCATGCCAACGGCCGCTGACGGCGCGTTGCTCGATCGCGGCCAGGTTCTGCTCGCGGAGCAGGAACGCTTCGAGCGCGCAGGAGACCGCATCGGTATCGAGCCTGGCTAGGAGTTGGTCGAGCACGTCGGCGCCGTGCATCTCTTCGACATGCAGGTAAAAGGCATCGATGCCGGCGAGCACAGTTCGACGCGAGCTCTCGGCCAGGGCCGACATCTGAGTCAGCTCGTGGATCGTCGCCCAGAAGCGCGGAACGCCACTGGCACCGACAACCGTACAGCGTCGCAGCGCCGGCGGCACGAGAGCATCGCGGAGATGGAGGATGGACAAGCGTTGAGCGGAAACCTCGCGAGAGCGGAAATTGCGCAATACCGTACGCTAGGGTACCCGCGCTGGTGCGTCAGCACAGCAGGTTCGGCCAGGTTGCGCACCATTATCCAGATGTCGACTTGTGCGTATAATCCTTGTTATGTAAAGTCGCGCTGCCTGGAAAGCAGGCGGTGGAGGCAGGCCGGACTTCACATAACCTGTCGCGTCAAACATCCGGATCAGTAGCGGCCCCCTTCAGATAGTCGCGCACCGCGCGGACGAAGGCTTCGGCCTGAGACAGCAACTCCCTGGCATCCTGCGGCTCCACCGCGCCGCCCGTATAGTCGGCGAGCAGTCGGATCTCTTCCGCTCGATTGAGCATCCGCCCCAGTTCCTTCGGCAAGCGCCCGGTTTTGATCAGCCGCAGACCAAAGGCCGCGATGAGCCCGTTGTGGGTGCGCGTGGCCTCGGGTTCGGCCTCGCTCGCGAGCGCGGCACGCGCTGCATCGAACATGGCGTAGTAGGCGCGGTTGCAGGCGCCGTCCGCATCGCCGGCATCAAGCAACAGCCGTGCTGACGCCAACGCCCGAGCGGCCTTTTGCATCAGCTGTGTCGCGTGCTGTGATTGGGTCACAGCCGCAGGCCCTCGCGGGCGATGTTCTTCAGCAGTGCGGGATTGGCGTATTGGTCCGGGTTCGCCCACTCGTCTTCCCAGATGGGAAGCGGTTGGATGCGAACGCCGGTCTCAAGCAAGACGTCGAAGGCATCGTCTGCCATGGCCAGCTTGGTTGGCAGCAGGCGCTGGTGGCTTCCGCGGAGCAGCACGGCAACATCGGCGTCGCTATGCCGCGCGTGATCACCGCGTGCGCGACTGCCGAAGAGCAGCAGTTCCGCCACGTCGTACTTGGCCCCGATCCTCTCGGCGAACATGCGCAAGGCAGCCATGGTCGCGGCGTCAGGTGGCGTGTGGGCTGCTAGGGTCATGGCGGGTTTTATCGGGTCCAAGGCGGCAGACGACGAGGCATGTTCCCAGGGTCCGAGGCCGATTAGCTGGTCGATGGGCCGCGATCCATGGACTCTTCGATCCACTCGGCGGCGGTGACCTGGAACGGGCTCACCCCGCAGCGACCCAAGGCTTCGACGAAGGCCAGCCGCGACAGGCCCGCAAGCTCCGCGGCCCGCTCCTGGCTCAGCTCCCTTTTCGCGTACCACTGAACGGCCGCGGCGATGCGCATCTCACGTGCGAAGGACTCCGGGTCTTTATGCAGCGACGCGAGCGAGCCCTCGGGGATGTCGACCGTGATTTGAATCATGACAACGCTGCTCCAACGGGGCCGGTGTCCCAGACCGGCTGGGGTGGCGGATCAGCAATGGCGACAGCCAGGACACGCTTGCCGCTGCGGATGCTGAGCAGCGCTGTTGCCCGCAACCTGCGCAGCGTGATCTGGCCGTATGCCGCCCGCAAGGCTTCCAACTCCTGCTGCGCCGCCGGCGAGGACGGTCCGTCGGTGCTGAGCTCGACCATCCGCGCCTGGTCCTCCTCGGACATCATGGCGTCCGCGGCTTCCATGAGCCGAGCGTCGTCCCACCAGGTCATGTCGACCAGCTCGGTGCGCATGTCCTCGGGCACATCGTCCAGCGATGGCACCACGCCGTCGAGCATCGCGGTGAGCACTTCCTCAAGCGGCCGGTGCACGGCGCGCGCCGCGCCGCCGACGCGTTCGGCGAGGGCGTCGGGCAGGTTGATCGTGATGGTCGTCATCTGCGGCTCCCGTGGTCTGGCACTCGCCAGGGCTTCATTGGTCCGATGATAGCGGAGCCGAACCCGATCGTCGCAATGGTGCGCCGAACGAGGCACCTGACAAGACATCAGACATGGCCTTCCGCTAGTTTTCGTTCCGTTGATCGCGGAACCCCCATCAAGCGTCCGCGCTGAATAAGGGGCGAAGATGCGGCGAGATCTCCATCAGCAGTGTTCTGATCAACGGCGGCGGCAGCCCATCCGCGAACAGTGCCGGCCAAGCCGCGTCGGCCGGAATCGCAATCGCGCTCACATTGAACCCCAGTTCGGCAGCCCCCGCTTGAAATGGGCGGAGGTCCTCGTCCCGCACTTGGTTAAAAATCACGGTGGCGCGAGGTGCGCCACCCCTCGCCCGAAGATCGTCAAGCAGGACTGCAACTCGCTCCAGCGCCCAGATGTCCGGCCAAGCCGGCCGGGTCGGGATCAACAGTAGGTCGCCTGCGGAGATGATGTCGAGCGTATGCTCACCGATCATCGGCGGACAGTCGATCAACACATCGTCGAAACCTGCGCCGAGACCCGGTTCATCGACGCCGATACGGCGGGCCAGGCCGAGGCCGCTGTCGCAGCGCACTTGCACGCCGAGCCCGTCGGCATATCGCTCCCCCCAAGCCGCAGCGCTGGCCTGGGGATCAAGATCGAGCAGCAACACACGCCGCCCGAGGCCAGCAAGAGCAGCGGCACAACCGACGGCAAGCGTCGTCTTGCCGGTGCCGCCCTTCTGGTGCCATAGCAGCACTGGGCGCGGCCCAGGCTGCCGCTGTCCCATCTCTGGGGCTCACCCACGATGATCGCTCCTGGTTACGTCCACTCGGTGTCTCATGTTCGCGCGTCGCGCTTGGCCCGTCCGGTCGCATCTACCCTGATGTGGACCCCATGAGCTGGACACCCGGAAGGCGAAGAATCGGGCTTCCGAGGGAGGCCGGATGCGGCGCAAGCAGACATTTCTACTCTGCATAAACCGGACGTCACTCTATTGCGCCTACACTGGTGCGCACCAAAATTTGGCCGTCTGCGCCGCTGGCGTCGGGGACCTGCTCGCGGTCGTCAGCGCCGCGGCCTGACGAGTGTCAGCGGCAGGCCGCAGGTCATGGCTCGCCGAATCGCAGCGCCCGCACGTCGCGAGCACCGTGCACGACGCGCACGATGATGACGTCGGTGTCGGTGAAGCGGTAGTACAGCGCGTAGTCGCGATGGAAGTGGACGCGTAGGCCCGCGGCCAGTTGATCCCGACGTGGTCCGATCTCCGGGTGGTCCTGGACGGTCTCGAAGCGCGCCTCGATCTCCCGGACCAGCTTCGATGCCGCCGTGCGGTTGTCGGCGGCGATGAAACTCCAGATCTCGATCAGGTCCTGCTCGGCGCTCTCGGTCAGTCGGAGCCTGTCATTCGGACGGGCTTGGGCGGCGCTGCAATCGCTCTTCTCCCCGTCGAATGATGCGCTCGGCGTCGAAGTCGCGCACGCGCCCGGCCTCGATGTCGTCGAGGCCCTCCTGGACCGCCGCACGCAGGTCGGCGAGCTCTTGTGCTTGCAGTGCGCGCTTGTGGCGCCAGTCGCGCAGGGCCTCGCGGATGATCTCGCTGCTGGAGGCGTACTCGCCCGCCTCGACGGCGCCGCGCAAGGTCTGGGCCATCTCGGGGGTGAGGGTGATGGTGATGCGTTCCATGGTGTTCATGGGTATGAACATATCATACTTGTTCCCCGATGCACGCCCGTTGGAAGGGCGATGTAGGGGAAGGTCCGCCCGTGGGTTGGCTGCCCAGCGGCGCCGAATCGCGGCGGCCTCGTCGCGAAGACAATAGGAAAAAAGAGGGGCAATGAGGCAGTCCGAGGCTGTGGTTGCGGCGATGAATCGGTAGCCTCGCCTGTCCCGGACAGGATCACCGCATATCGCCGTCGGCGGCGTCAGCGGCAGCGTGCCGGATCGGCAGAACGTTCTCGGGCAGCGCGCCCATCTGGCCGAGGCTCTCCAGGGCCAGCGGGTGGTGGGCGAAGAATCGCAGCCAGGCGCGGGTGCCGCCCAGCTCACCGACGGCGCTCAGCATGGCGCGATGCGAGGCGACCAGCAGCTGGTTGCGCCCTTCGACCTCTTCCAGGCGCTGGCGCAGGCGGGCGAGGGCGATGCTCTCGTGGGGTCCGGCTTTGCCGCGATGAGTGTCGGGGGTCAGAGGGTCAGAGGGTCAGGGGTCACATGTAACGGCAGCCTTCTCGTCGCGCTTGACCGCGCGGCTCACCGTCATCCGGCTGACGCCGAGGTAACCGGCGATGGTCTGCATGCTG